>Ga0268261_10003709_pt1 | contig 11279 bp, 7 predicted proteins | sample TergutNc150P1_FD_190353 | JGI IMG/M metagenome (GOLD analysis project Ga0268261, IMG submission 190353) | Nasutitermes corniger P1 segment gut microbial community from laboratory colony in Florida, USA - Nc150 P1 (SPAdes) (version 2) | ecosystem: Host-associated > Arthropoda: Insects > Digestive... | reverse complement strand
GGGGGGCAGGAGGCATTACAGCATATGTAAAAAAAAAATCATTCACATTTCTAAAGTCAGCTTATTACGTCTAATGTCACTTAAGTACTGATTGTCTTTCACCATTTTGTCATTCGGATTGGACTAGCTGATGAAGATGTACATTTCTGACTCACTGTGGATACAAAAACTAATGTTGTCAGGGGAATTATATCAGCCATATGATGATATCACCAAAGTAATCAGTCCATACATGTGACTGATGGTGTGACAGTGACATCACTTTCTGCTATCCACCAACACCAGACAAGTGCGGCCGTGGGTGGTCTGTGCCAAATCACACACAAATGAAATTTGTCGCATATCATGTATGCCAAATTGTGTTAAACCAAAATTTATCATGTCAGTTCAAAAAGTGGTGTAAATTTTCAAGTCATGTTAAAGTATATTTGCACAAAATGAGTTTGCGTAAAACAATACCTGCCCATAGTATGAAATACGACTAAAAGTTTGAGTCAAATGCAAATCTTCAAGTCGTGCAAAAAATTGAAACCTGCTCTGCAGAGCTGTAGGTACTGCCCCTTATCAGCATGGGTAGAAATATATACTGTGTGTAGTAGATCTGGGAATACAGGCTTCATGACATCTGCAGAACGTGCAGAGATGGCTGCTGGATTTGAAGCATACATGAAGAACACTGTGCAACATATCCTGAAGATACGTCATTTCTGTGGAAAGTATGATTTGTTTATTACCGACTGAACTTTACAAGTGTTATGCTGTCAGCAAGGACTGGGTATGGTTAGATGCTGAAGATGTCATCTTCAATTTGTATACATCTTTACACATTGAGCTTGCCACAGCATAGGTGATTTGTATTTTGATTATGAGGGTGGTGGCAGCTGTGGCAAAATATGAACATGACCTTGAACCAGTAACAAGTTCTTCCAAAGCTCATGCTGTTGATGGAACTTTTTATTTTTTAGGCATGTAGATTTGGCGGGCACAATGAACAGGAAGCTTTGAACTTGGAATTGGTTGTTATTTTGTCAGCAACATAAGGTTTTAGACTACACAGCTGTAAACTTTTAATTTAGACATATCATGATATTATTTATGAAGGTGTTATATGTATCAGTCAGTTACAACACAAGTGTTTAGTTCTGTGATATTCATATATACAACATGTTTCAACTACAGCGGCTGTCATCAGGTGTCAGTATAAATATAAACAGAGAAAATTAGTTTGATATTATATAAAATTACCTGTATTGGCAATAAGATCTCATTCCTTCACATAAGGTTTATTTCTCATACCATATTTTGGAATGATGTGCTTTTTAAGACACTGTTCGTTAACATACGTGTTTCCCTTGCAGTAAAGTAATTTTCTTTTTATAGTTTTATAATGATTGACTAAAAGCCTGGCTAGCAGAAGTAAATTTTAATTTAGACATCTGATTGTGATATTACTTAGGAAAGCATTATGTATTTGTCAGTTACGACACACAGTTCTTGTTCTCGTGTTTCTGACACATTTAGTGCTTTTCCCACACTGGTGTTTTCCTGCTTTTGTCATTTTTTGTCCATGGCCCCTTCATAAATTATGGATCATGTTGTTACTGTACATAATTTTTGCTATATTAGATTGGAGTAGTGTGAGTTAATATCATGATCTTACAGGGTTGTGACACCATGTAGTCTTACAGGTGGTTAATATAATTTTGGAGGAACTACCCTTGTCTTCATGGTACCAGTGAGGAAGTAGCAGGTTTCTCTGAAATGTTGGTAACCCTTGTGCATGATTATGCATGTCACAACACAGAAGACTATAAGTATTTGCATAAATTGTTTAGGATATATGATGTTTTTATGTAACTTACCAAGCAGTCTTTCATTAATGCTTTTATTTATGTGTGATTGTTCAGTGTAATGCAGTTTAGAATTGTGATATGCAGTACATGACACAATAATATGTTGCACAAATGTAAAGAAAAGAAGTAGGATTACAGTCTATACACAACTTTTATCATACATGTAATGCTACTTTTTTTCTTTATATATGTATACTTGAACATAATGGGGATGTTCCGTCTAAAACTGTGTTGCACATTTAAATTTTGAATGATCATGTTCCATCAGGGTGGATTAAGACATTTGAGGACTATTACCACAGTCAGACACGTAACATTCTGAACAACATGGTTATTAAACTGTCTGAAGATTCGCGACGCAAGTTTATCTGGGCAGAGATATCCTACTTCTCTCTGTGGTGGGATGAGATTTCCTTAGACACAAAGGAGCAAGTGAAGAAGTGAGTAGTGCTTTTGACCAACTTCAAAATTTCATGAATTTGCAGATCATGTTTTACATAGGGTTACAAGGCCATGCATTCACTACTTGCACCCTTTTCCTGACACCATTGTCCAAGAAAACAGGGTGAGGGTACAGTGAAATTGTGCCAGAATATTTGTTTATTTTTTCATTCCTTTTATTTCCCACACGTTATCAAACCATGAATGATATTATGCATGATTTGCAGTTTTCATATCAGTGACTGCAAAGATCATCTGTTGGGTTGTGACACCATATAGTCTTTTGAACAGTACTTCATCCATATATTGCTGAAATTTGCTCCAAGGCAAAATTAAGAAATTTTACTCTTTGCCTTGCTGCATGCATCTCACTGAACTGAGCTAAATTAGCTATAGCTGTCCATTTAATTTTGAATATTTGAAGATGTAAAGCCATAGAGTTCACAGCTTGTGTATAATTGAAACATATACAGAATATTTCAGAGTTAGTAGGATATAATTTATGTATCATATAACCTTATGGACTGCTCAGGAAAGAATATGCCTGAAATGACTTATGTACAGTGTTGATTTGCAGACTTATATCTGATGGGCAGCTGGAGATAGTAACAGGTGGCTGGGTGATGAATGATGAAGCAAATACACATTACTTCTCAATGCTGCTACAGATGATGGAGGGGCACCAGTGGTTACTGAACCAGCTTGAGTTTAAACCCAGGTATTTTTAAAGTAGTTTTCCATTTTTGCTGCCTCTCATGGGTCATGCACCTAAGATAATCCAGGAGGATTCTGATTAACATGTATGTACATCTTAGAATGGTTATATATTAATGCTGCACCAACTAGGGGTTTATGTTTGTAGAATATTTCGTGTTTGGCACTCTGTAGTTGGTGGGGCCAGTGTCTGTAAACACTGAGGGTTAGGAGGAGTATGAAAGAGAGACCACGAGTGCTGTACTGTACTCTCTAAGAGGGGAGGGGTGGGGGGAGCTACTTATACATATACAAAATTCCCAAGTGCTCAGACATGCTGCTAGTAATAATACAGTGACAGCTGGATTGTATAGTTGATGGTGGTTAGAGGGATGAAAGCCTTCAACAGTCTTTGTTCCTTCAATGGTCCAGCTGAACAAGGGATCAGGGTGTGAACATTTACTGGTGCATCAGTACAGTTATCTTGCCTCGGGGGGTCTGATGTCAGCCATGGAGTCACAATTTTGGGTAACAGAGATGGGCCACAGTATGTTAACCATAGGCACAATAGTGTTGCCTGCCTCTTACCATATTTACCTGAATGCAAGATGACTCTAATCTAAGACAACCTCCCAAATAAAACATGTCTGCAAAGGGAAAATATATTTATCCAAATCTTAAGACTACCCCCCCAGAAATAAATTGTCTGCTAAGAAAAATATTTTACTATTTAATTTCATAAACTTAATACACAAAGCATGTCAGATTGTATCTATCTTTGCCTATCAGTGCCACTGTCTCCATCTACAGTGCCTTCATCTTTCTCACACTGACTCTTTAACATTCCCATCTTCTTCACTGCCATTCCACAGCATATCATCAGTCCCATCCATTCCACTGGATATACAGCACTTTTAAAACCCTTCACAATCGTTTCTGGTGAGATGAGTTGTCATGCTGTTCTGATCCACAGTGACTGAATAATACATTTATTTTTCTTGGTGTATAAACTTTATTGAACCAGTGAAGAAGATTAACAATTTTCTCCACAGATTATGTTAGTGGTGTTAAGGATTTTAAATACATGTGTTCTGGACTTTTGTGTTATGTTTGGTCTGATTAGTGTTAGTGCATGTCTCTTTTTATGATTTTTAGTATGTGGATTGATCCAGGTTTTGTTTTTAAGCCCTGTAATTAATTTTTAATTTTTTAGTATCCATTTTTATGTTACAACTCTTGGACTAGATTTGTTCTCAGGTGCATATTGTACCAAGCTACTGTTTCTGTAAAGTGCAGTGATTGAGATTAGCTGAATCTAAAGGGTACACCAGATTAGGTGCTTCTTTGCCTGAAAACAGAAACAGTGCCGGCTTCCAAAATGTCTTCAAGACCAGTTTCAAGCTGTCACACCTTGGTTGAGGAATAAACTTTCTCTGAATTTAACATTATGTTAGTGAAGGAAAGAAGTTTAATTCTTGTGATAACCACTGATTTTTCATGTGGGATGAGGTCTACAACTTTTCAGCTCACAGGACACTTTTATACTCCACAGAAAAGTATTGCTATTTATTGCAGAAACAGTTGGTCCATAGACCCATTTGGACAGTCACCCACAATGGCATACCTGCTGAAGAGGATGGGGCTTGAGAACCTGGTTATTCAACGTGTCCATTATTCTGTCAAGAAGTATCTTGCACGCAACAAGAACCTTGAATTCCGATGGAGGCAGCTGTGGGGTGAGGTGATTCAAATTGAAATTCATTAATGCTTCAGTATACGAGGGTGCTCTGAAAAGTTCTCGGGCTAACAATGAAAAAACGAATTTATAATTTCAAAATTATTTTTATTTTTTAACATAATCTCCCTTAAGACTAATACATTTATTCCAGCAATGCTCCAGCGCCATTATCTCGTCCCTGTAGTGGTTCTTCGTAAGATCTGCAAAATACCCCCCCTCATCTGCATTCGCCTCTTGATTCAAAGAAAAACGCTGACCAGCGAGGAAGAGTTTGAGTTTTGGGAAGAGATAGAAGTCAGAGGGAGCCAAATCTGGGAATGGGGTGGATGTTCCAACAGTTCATAGTGCAGATCCCTTAATTTTCCCATTGCCAAAACATTTTTGTGTGCGGGTTGCATTGTTTTGATGAAAGATGATTTTTTATTTTGCAAACCGGGTCTTTTCTCATGAATTTTTTCGTCTAGTCTGGTTAAAAGATTGGAATAATATTCCCTGGTTGGTTATTGTTTTACCCTTTTCAAGATAATCAATAAACAAAATGCCTTCAGCATCCCAAAACACTGATGCCATGACCTTACATGCTGATGGAACTGACCTTGTCTTCTTTGGCACTGAACAACTGGCTTCTGTCCACTGTTTTGACTACTGTTTGAATTCTGGTGTGTAATGGTGAATCCAGGTCTCATCCATAGCAATAAACCGATGCACAAAATCAGTTTTATTTTTGTTAAAATGCTCCAAGCACTGTTCAGAGATTTTCATGCGAGTGCATTTTTGATCTGCTGTGAGCAAGCGCGGCACCCTTCTTGCGCAAAGCTTTTTCATATCCAATTCTTCATGCAAAATATATTCTACACGTTCTTTTGAAATGCCTATAGTCTCAGCAATTTCATGCACTTTCATCCACCAGTCATCCAATACCATATCGTGCACTTGTTCAATGATTTCTGGTGGTGTTGCACTTTTTGGACGTCCTTCACGTGGATCATCTTCAAGGCTGGTATGGCCATGTTTAAACTCAGCTGCCCATTTCTTAATTGTTGAAAACGAAGTAGAAGAGTCCCCATAAGCTTTTATGAACTTTGAATGAATTTCATTTGGCGTTAAACCTTCTTTTACAAAGAATTTTATAACTGCACGATACTCAATTTTATCCATTTTAAGGGATACTGACAACATTCCTGCTTCAGACAGCTGTATAAAACAAACTACTTGATAGAATGACTTGCAGTTTTACATGGATGCTTATGACAGATGTACCAACTTAGGAAAAAAAATCTTGCTAATATTGTTGCCATCTATGGTCGAGGCCGAGAACTTTTCAGACCACCCACGTAGATGTTAAAGAATTGACACTCTTGTCTGTTAACCTATGGCTAATACTTTATAAAATATTCACTGAGAGTGTGAAAATGGAGATTTTCAACTTATGTTTTGTAGTGTGGTGGTTAGTGCTTGTCATATTGGCTACCTTTTTTCTCCTTCAGTTGTTGGGTGGAATGTTAGCCAATTGATCTCAGTAGTTTACATTGTTAGGGTTATTCTTAACCTTTATAGAGTATGTTTGAATTACTTCAGTTGGTTCACAAAGAATCAATACTAACTTGTTGCACTGTATTATTTATTTGTTGGTTATTTCTCCGTGTTTCTTCCTGACTTAATAGGCCATCTTAACACCTTGGCATCGGGCCATGCAGAAATGCGTGATTGCTGTCCCATGCATTGTTGACGCGTCATGCATTTCTACTTTTTCTTATATGACGTCCTGCACATGCGTTTGTCAGTTGGTCTGGCTCTTTTATCGCTTCAAGGTTGTCGTCAGCTTAATGCAGGATGCTTGGGTCTCAAGTTACAAACAGACTGGTCTCGACCCCCTATTTTTAGAACTATAAGAGAGCAACAAAGAGACCACTCATTCAGATACTCTTTTTCCTTCAGTTGCAGTCATGGCTTTGCATAGGAATGTTCTGCAAGAGGATGATATTTTGTGTGAGTTATATGTGGATGTATGTTCTGATTCTCTGATTATAGTAACAATGAAAGTTTGGACAGTGACAGTGACGTCCCCACAACTAGTTCACGTAAACAATTGCGATCTTCTACTGATCCACTGACCCCACAGTTTCTGCACCCATTTTTCCTCACACATATCAAGACAATTTTTGTAACAGAATGAGATTAGCTCAGCCATTGGTAGACAGAAACAGGAGAGTCTGCTGCACTATGAGGGCTAACTCAGGCATTCGGCACGACCTAGAAGGGGAAGGCAAGCGCTTGAAAAAAGAGAAGTCAGCATTCCGGAGGAATGGTGACATAGTGGTGCAAGTGTGGAATGACAAGACTTGTGCATATGATAAGTATGATCCATGATGCAACAACTGTAAACAAAGGGAAGAAAGACGAAAACAAATATGGAAATAAAGAAGCCTTATGCTGTTGGCCAGTACAGTAAATTTATGAAGGGCATAGACAGGGCAGACCAGTACCCCAGTTTTTACTCAGTTTTGAGGAAAACTGTAAAATGGTTGAAAAAAGTGGTACTGTATCTGCTAAAATGTGCTCTCTTTAGTGCATTTTTTTGTGTACAGGACACTAAATACAAACAAAAAAGTAAAGTACAAGAAATTCCTGCACGAGGTAGGAAGGCCCTGGATATCAGAAGTCCAGAATTGAAGTGAGTCCAATTCTGATGGCCTTCAATTGCCAGAGAAGGAAACAACACCAAGGGGGCCTAAACAGGACCCGCCAGGCAGACTCTCCAGTGATCTCAGAATACAGAAACTGGGAAAAATTTTTGGTGGTGGGGAGAAAAAAAAGAAGTATTCTGGAGGACAGTGTAAAGTGTGTGCTGCACATAAGAAGCGAAGTGAAACTAGATACTCTTGTAAATTCCGCGTTATTCCTCTTCACAAAGGGTCTTGTTTTGAGAAATACCATTCTGTGACGAACTACTAGACTATCTACATGCAGTTTCTGCAGTCTGGGGCTCAGGAGCTTAATCTACAGCGTCAAACCATAATTAAGAATACGTTACGGGGTTGAAAATTCAAAGCGTTTGAAACGTCCAGGAACTGGGGGTATTCAATTAAAAGACCATCAGGTTGGCAAGGTGTTAAGGGAGACTTCTACAGTATAATGTGTGCATTTGTTTCAACTTAACTACTAGAGTTTACGCATGATTAAAATCAATATTGTAGTGGATTATGGTTAAAATACAATAAATTACAATAAGTAGAGTATACAGTACAGTATAAAATTATAAAATTTATACCTTGCGTCCAAACATCTGATTTGGTCTTTCTTCGTATGTTGCAAGTTATGAAATCAGATGTTCAGTGTGTAGTGTGTGCACTATGAATGAATACGCTATACTCACAGTGTACACACTGCACACCGAACATCTGATTTCAGAACTTGCAACATACAGAGAAAGACCATATTGGATGTTTGGACAAAATATGTAAATTTTATAATTTTGTACTGTGCTGTGTACTGTACGTATTGTAACTTACTGTATTTTAACCATAGTCTACTAAAAGATCTATTTTAATCATGTGTGAAAACTGTAATATCTAAGTTGAAACAAATGCTGCACATATTATAGAAGTCTCTCTGAAGGTGGCTTATGAAGTCAGACTGAAACATGTCAGAGAACTAACCAACAAATAAATAATACAGTACAGCAAGTTGGTATTGATTCTTTGTGGATATAATTTAGTTGCATGGAAAATGTACAATGTTAAATTTACTTCAGTTGGTATTGCCTTTGTGTGTGTGTATGTGTTTTTATTTATTTATTTATTTATTTATTTTGGTTTAATTTTATGTGTCATACATGTTGTGACCTCATTTTTGTGTTATGTGTAGTTTAGTAACTTCAGTACTAATGTTTTCTGTGAAATAGTTATCCAGAATTATATTTTTTTAAATATTTGTTTTTGGTAGAAATATAGAATAGTACTTTGATTTAAGCTCAACATAATTCCTGTGAGTTGTGCATTACATAGTGTGTAAAAACTGAATTATTAGAATTATAAAAATCTCTTGGCATAACTTTTTGAAATTTATTTTTTGTTGTTATGTGATACTGCTGCTATTGTCTTGATTTACTGAGAATCTACTGGAAGAATAATTTTTATTATTTATATGATTTTAAACTGTTGTGCAAAGGTATGATATTATATAGTTGAGAAAAAATGAAAACCAATGAAATATTATGTCATCTAGTAACAGGATATGTGCACAATACTGTATAGGTAAATTTTGAGGGGTAACAAATTTTCTGTCCCCACACTGTATGTTTGTAGACATATATGCTTTGTTCTCCTAGCATCTTTTCCCTTTTGTGTGTGTCAGTGGACAAAGAGTGTTTAGTCTTTTCACTCCTCCCAGTCTTTCCTTTTGGATTTCTCATCAGCTGTTTCCTCTCTTGATATATTCTAATATCTGGTTGAATCATCTTTGACATTCAAACAGTGGTGTTCAAATATTGCAGTGAAAAGGTGACATAAGTGGTAATGCTTCTTACTTATATTTGGAACATGCCTGGTCTGTATCGCAGCCAGGATACAGACTATGCTGAGTGTGGTTTTTCTTGAGCTTGCTCGGTCTTTGCCAGCAAGTGGCACAATAGTACCATGAATTAGGCTGTGATTGCTATCTTCCATACCCTTTCTAAGTCATTACCCTCTGGTTATTATCAGTGTATAATCTGAGTTACTGATTGTATTGTGAAATGGACTGCCAATACAAAAAATGTAGTGGAACCTGTTCAACCCGTTGCTCTCACTTTTTCCTATTGCATTCCAGCCAGCCCAAAGTATTTTTTATCTTTGGTGAGGCATCTGTAAGAGCTGAGGAAGTTATGTATTTGACTAGAAAAAAAGTTTCTTTACCTGAGCTACCAAAGCTGAAAACATATACCCAGCTGATAGTTAGAAGATATGCATACTTATAGTAACAGAAATTTGCACTAAATGCAAAGTTTAAAGTATGTTAGAACCAGTTTGACAAATGACAGTACATGTAAATCTGTGACATTGGACATAGTCTCTTGAATGAAAGCAGAGTTAGTATAGTACAGTATTTAGAACGTGACATTTCTTATTCAGTCGAAATGTATCACACTGTGGCAGCTCAGTATCTGAAAGAATGGATAGTTATGGAATACCTACAGAACAGTATAACTGTCAGAGAAAGAAAGGAGCAAAAGAAAGAAATACCATGAGGACAAACTGTGTATCAGTGTTGTGGTAAATAAGATGTGGCATAAAAAGGAATAATATGAGAAGAGGTGTGTCAAAACTACTGTCTGGTAATTTGTACAGAAAAATATGTACAAATCACCAGAAAATGGATATATTCCAAGAGTAAACTACATTTTGGTTCACCACACTTTTTATTCAGGATTGAATTATCCCAACCACTCATGCAGTTAAATAGAAAATGTAACTTATTAGAGAACTCTGTTAACTTTCTTCCAGATGGTGATGGTTCCACAGATCTCTTTACACACATGATGCCATTCTACAGCTATGATATACCACATACATGTGGCCCAGATCCAAAAATATGTTGTCAGTTTGACTTTCGGCGGTTGCCAGGGTATGGTGTTTCATGTCCATGGAAAATACCACCACAGGCCATCAAAAGACAGAATGTAGCTCAAAGGTAAGTTTAATTTATTGTTGTTACCACTTGAGTATTCTGAAGGAACCTGATTCATATTTTTGCAAGTATTCCATGCGTGGCGATTTGAGATCTTTTGTATTTCCTCAGGTGATTTAGCTAAATTCCAGCATAGTGTCTATTATGTAAGCAGAAATGTAAGTATATTCGGTTGTGATGTGTTAGGCACAAGGTTGACAATATAGCTTATATATAGTGCACTCTTCCATGTTGTTTCTTAATTTCTCCTCCCCTCATAACTCAACCTCCTTTCTCCACTGTTTCTTGGAAATCCAGCTTGACTTCATACGCAGCATCTGACTTGATAAGTTGTTTTCTGGAATTACATTTTAGACTTGGGCTCTGTATTATGGTCTCATTTAGGTAGGTTGGCTACTGGTGTCCTGTGGATGGTGTGTTTTAAATTACCTTTCTGTTGGTTTTTTTTTTTACAACTTTGGTAAGTGTTGTGTTTTTGTATATTTCCTTGTGGTATGTGGAGCCATTCTTTTTTGAGTTTTGCTTGTTTCAATGGGGCAAGTTACTATGTCAGTGAATACATATGTACGTATATGTGCGTGTTTATTCATGGAGAGAAATTATGAGTTCGTGTTGGGTAATTTTCCTATCTGTGAGCTAATTAAATTAGTTATATGTTATCTGCTTACCTTCTTGCTTGCATCTGATGTTACATGTATGTAAACCTCCCCCCATCCCACATTATGTGCTTTTGTGCCCTAGTCTGTATATTTGACTTGCTGTGCAGCAATAGGAGGGGTGGGGGTTACACTGTATAATGTTACCTGTTGTTTGTATCATGGTTTTGATCTCACACTAACTCCTTGAGAAGTCCTTGATTTCTGGTGTGCCCCCCCCCCCCCCCCCCC
>Ga0268261_10003708_pt1 | contig 11280 bp, 6 predicted proteins | sample TergutNc150P1_FD_190353 | JGI IMG/M metagenome (GOLD analysis project Ga0268261, IMG submission 190353) | Nasutitermes corniger P1 segment gut microbial community from laboratory colony in Florida, USA - Nc150 P1 (SPAdes) (version 2) | ecosystem: Host-associated > Arthropoda: Insects > Digestive... | reverse complement strand
TTATCGTCTTCCCGAACGCAACAGCTATATCGCACAGAAAGCCTGCATCAGCCGATAAACAACTTGTCAATTGCGTGCTCAGTGACGCCATAAAAGACATAGTCTGTAAAATGATTCTGCACAATCTTGTGTTACAGATGCTGCGTACTTCATATTCATACTTGGCTCTTCTGCGTCAGATGTAAGAGAAGTAGAATTTCCAGGTGTTAAGCAGAATCGACTCATGTGAATCTAGGATAATAACCACGAATACAGTTTTACAGCATAAAAAAAAACATTCTCACTTAGTGTCGTAGTTTTGCAGTTTCATAGGGCATATTTATTGTATTCTGCGTTTGTTAATTAATAAGCCGAATGTAACTAGTATTACGTTCGTTCTTAAAATATTACGTATTTTGTGAAACACTAAACGAAGAATCCTAAACTACAATTTTTCTCCTCGGATAAATTAAATAATTTCTTACATGTGAAAAAATACTAAAGTTTCTTTTCCGTCAAAAAGTGTTTAATTTCACCACAAACAATCGTAGCAAATTAATCATGCTCAACATTTTCAAATAGGATATTAGGTCTTTATCAATTTATAATGTCAGAAAATATATTTAATCGATGCGAAAACCTATAGACAAATATCGGCATTTAGATTAAAAGCCTGGAGGATTAAAAGAGTCGAGAGACCTATCAGAAGGTATGATAATTTTAAATAAATTGTTAAAAGAATTGGAAATAAAGGCGCAGATAAAGTCATCGGGCTTGGAAAATCATGTCAAATGCTGCAGTCGCCTGGCTTAGGATGCGATGGTGTTGTCTGCATGCAACTTAATTACAGTGTTACGGTGAGGCCTGAAATCACAAGGTTTAGAATATGATTGTGTGGACTGGAGGTATCTAGCTTAAAACACGATACAGGTGCGTTTTCTTGTAAACATGGTAATTCAACTACTGGTTGCATAAAACACGCCGAATTTCTTGGCTGGGTGAAGGATTATTACATCTTAAGGACTCGATTCAATTCGGTTCATTACTGTGTTTGTTTTTATATAGTTAATTTTCATTTTGTTAAAAACAAAATACGTTAGTGTCTCCAGATAAATAAATAATTAGTACGTAAAATGAAGCTACTATCGCTTACTACAAAATAATTTCCAATTCATCATTCACTAAGATTCACCCTAACTTTCGATGCCACATATTCTGAGCTACTGACAGTGTTGTTAAATATGTCATAGAAAAACCAAAAACAATTTGGCAAAATGGATAATTTTAATTGGTGACCTGAAATATATAAATATTCATAAAATTATAATCGTGACCTTGGCAAGGGTACATAAAGACTCATTAAATCACACTGATAACAACAATGTTACAGAGACCTAATAATAATATTCGACTTGTGTTGCTTTATCAGTGTATTCACTCCCAATGTCTAATGCCACACACGACTCCAAAGGTAATTATATTTCATGTCACGTGCAGCACATAACATTTCGGCACCATTCTACGCAACAATGGGAGCTTCGATAGCGTAGTCGGTATAGTGACAATGCTATGGTCTGGACGACCAAGGATTCGTAGTTCAATTCCCCGCAGAATCAAGAAATCTTTCTCTTCTCTGAAATACCCAGACCGGCACCGAGACCGACCCACCCTCCCATTCAACGGGTGGCTCTTACTTCGGGGTTAGAGCGACTGGGGCGTGAAGCTGCCCACTGTCTTCCATCCAGTGCCGGGATTAGGAATGACAGGAGCTAAACCTCCACTAAAGATGTGGCTCTATGTACGCAAGGGAACGACTTCACTATATGCAACACTAAACCACCCAGAACACGACGGACACACAGGGGTCAGTCAGTAAAGTGACAATAGGTCAGGAAGCACGGTTTGTTTCTTTCCCCAGCGCCTGGGAACCATTTAGCATTAACCCTTTAAAGACGAAGCGCAGGCCGCTTTATTTAAAGCCCCAGTCCGTACCGCGCTTAAACACTTTTCATCTCGGTTATAGAAACCAATCCGTTTATGCTGTAAGTGGCACAAGTCGCTGTTTGTTCTCAGATAAATACAAAATATATAAATACAGTGTGGGCAGAAAGTAAAATTATTGGATGTTAATCCTGTTGGTGCATCATGCAACCATTAGGCTTTTAAAGGTTAAACGTACAAAATAGATTCCAGAGGGTTAAAATACTGGTACGTGAAACTGCACAAGTACACCCGTCTAATGCCGAGGGTAAGAATGAGTCGACGTTTTACTTTCACTTCATCATACATTTCTTTTGAGTGATATTTAAGCAACTTTATGTTTTCAAGAAGAAGAATCAATGTACTGAGTCTGCACATAATTCCTGTACTTGTAAATTAGAATCTGTTCCATCCAGAAATGTGGAATTAATATTTTTCCCCCATCATACAACGTTAAAAATTGAATTTTATTTTCTCTTTCTTCACGATTCTATACCACGACACGCCTACGGGATTTGAAACGTCTGTGGAAATTACAGAGATTGCTTATGACGTACATTTACTCTCACGTTCAGAATTAATTTTCTCCTATATTCGTATTGAACGGGCGGGTACGTTCTTTATTATTAATAGAGGAGCCATACAGACGATTCTTTTCATCAGACTCAATGTACAGAGGTTCCTTTAGTGGCAGAGCTTTATTAGCTGTAGCGTTACACTTGCAATAAATAAAACAGCTTCGTGTCTCTGGCACATAGGAGTAATAACTAGGTAGCCATCTCTTAAACCACCATGTTGTTCGTCACGAAAGAAGAGTTTTTCAGACATTAACTCTTGAAATGTGACAGTTTATTACGACTGTAACAGAAAGAATATTTACATATTCTATATCGTATTTCACGCAGAAGGATCAACGAATAATTAAAGACAACCGGCAGAGGCTGTGAAGCCGATTCATTCTTGAGAAGCTAATATTTGTTTAGTTGCTGAATGAATATCCCAACGTATATAGTTCACCTTTTTGAGGATATCCCTTCTGCTACCGATATCCCAAGTCAGTTGCACCAATTCCCGTCTGGAGAAACTAATTTTTTCATGCATTCCTTTGAATACTACGAGGATTGGCCTTCAAAAATAATACACAGAAATACATTTTGTACCTCACAGGAACACAGCCTGTCTCCATTACAAAGACAAACAATTTAAAGCTCTATAATATAGTACTCTTTCTTATCCTCGACAGCAGATCGGGGTGAGTGGTAAATATTACACTCCTGCCCATACACATCCAGGGCAAGAGACTAGCACATCTACTGAACATGAGGCTGGATAGGCCTCACAGTCTCTCTGGAGGTTCTTAAGAGGAAATAAATTCCTGCCCCAAATTGACATCGAGAAACGAATCCTCAAACATCCACGCCGTACAATATACTATAAAATATATGCCCATTCGCCATACTAGCAACAAATACCATTACTTCCAAAGTGAAACTTTGATTATGAAAATAAATTTTATTTAAATACCAAGGCATGGTTGTTTGAAAACCAGTTTTTGGAGGCGTGAATACGTTAAATGTGAGCCTTCAGTTGCGTGTCTCTAACAACATAGCCCATTAATAAAACGTGTTGGATGTGACGCACGTACGTCAAGCTTCTGTCGTACAAAACACATCAATGCGCTTTTAAAATTTTGATTCTCTTGCAGATGTAAGAGAAACATAATTGATCCACTTTCTTATAATTCAGGCGCGGAAGATTGACAGTGAATAACGAGCACGGATAACACGACAGTTATTTCGAAAGTATTCAACATTCCGCAGTGAGAGTTCCATGGTGTTCAGACTAATATTCGCCGAAATTGTTTTTCGTGAACATAAAGAAATTTCTACTACGCAACAAAAATGCAGCCTTCTTACGAATCTACAGAAGATGGCACAGAAGTGAATCCAAGGGAATCTATGGAGTTGTGTGTTGCAATACTGAAACTCGGAGGATTATTGCGAACAAGAGACATGCCCCACAGAGATTCAATTTTGTACAATGTGCGACAAGCCTTTTTACAGCTGCTGCATTATACTTTTGCATTCTCGATCTTTGTGTACTTGTTTGTTGCTTGGGGAAACTTCAGTGACATGATTGAAACAATAGCATACACTATTACAATGGCAGTTATTAGCTTGAAAACGAATGTAATTCTGTTCAGAAGGGATGAAGTTCAACATATCGTTAAAACAGTACAAGAGAACTTTTTTATACATGGAAATGAACTAAGCATAGAAAACAGGAGAATTATAAAAAATATCATTAAGCAAGCCAGGCAATTTACAGTTGCGTTAGCAACCATCCAGGCGACTTCAATGTTTGTGATGCTTGTTGGTCCACTGTTTACTTTGGATGTAACGCTTCAGACACACAATGCAACAAACATTAGCTCTGAAACGGTTGTTAATGACCGAAAGTTGCCTGTTCGCTTTTGGACTCCGCTGGACGTAACACGATCCCCACAGTTCGAGTTAGCGTATACGTATTCAGTGCTAGTAGGGTGTATATTCACACTGTACTCGGCGGCAATTGATATATTTTGTGTGACTACTTTTATCTACCTCACGGGCCAATTTGAACTGCTGTGCGACTCGATTAGGAATGCTTCAGAGAAGGTGAAATATAGGATAGAAAAAATACAGCATTCTTCAGCTGGCAGTAACGGTATCAACAAACGTCTGGAGTTTACGGTAGACAAGAAGACAAAGATTCAGTACTCAAGAGCAGACAATGAATCAGTCACTTCTGCAAGGGGTAACGGAAATATCATTTACGCGACACACTAATCCTCCTTAAAACATGCCCCAACATATATATTTTCCTCAGATTTACTGTGAATGTTCCTTCTAGTATAACTACAAACAAAATTTCGATCGGACGTTTTAATATTTGTCATACTAGTATTTGCAAACCTTAGGGGTGTTGGCATACCTGCAGAGTGCATATCATAATCGCTGTGTTCACCGTCCGTCTATCTTGAAATATGAAATAATTCAAAGACGATTTAGGGGATTATTATGAAATTTCATACACAGTGTTTTCGTTTAATTGCTCTATTTTTGGTTGAAATTCGAAAATAATAACAGAAACTCGACGCAAAGATCTAGCAGCGTTTCTTTGTACGTCAAGTGTAAATGGTTAGTAAGTCATGTGAAAATATGTAAGCAATATAACTTAAAATGAAAAATGCAACAGGCAAGTTATGAACAGGATATTTTAGGTTTACGTTTTAGAGTCTGAGATAATTAAAAAGAAGGCGCAAAAACGTCATTAATTTATGTCTTGCAAATAATTCCCAACTTTGCCATGTATTGGATCAAATGCATATTCTGTGGATTAACTATTTTTACAAAACGCTGACCTAATGGCATATATTTTCAAAATATACTATTGCTTGGGCTCCGAAATACTCTTTTATAAACATACACAGCCCCTTTAAACTGTGATACAAAATAGTCTAACACGTGAATGTCAGTTCTGTAGCCCTCTATACAAAAAAGTCGACTCCTTATATACAATTTACAACACCATGATATTAAGTAGTAAAATTCAGGGTTACATAACAATTGTTTCAAAATCTAACTACAATTTTTTTAGAGACTTTTGCAACTCACCAATTAATTCTCATCCGAATGGTATTCCTTTTCCTGCTTCTTCTTACCAGCTTCGTTGGCAAATTGACTTCTTCTTGCATGTTCCTTCATTACACAAGTATGTACTTCCAAGAATTCCACATCGAAAGACATTAATCACTAACAATTATTTCCCGCTTAATACCAAAATTATCTTCAGAACAGTCACCGTAGCAGACTGTAAGAGCACCATTCAGTTCCTCCAGTTGGGCGTTCGTCATACAAGGGTTTATCTGTGTTATTGCAGTGAACAAGTGCTGTATAAATAGCGACTTCTTCGAAATGTGTTACTTTGTTGTAGTGGTTGAGTTGCACTGCTATTTGTTGTATCAAATGGCCATGATACTGAGAACTTAGTTCTACTGCCCTATTACGCAGGAAGCAGTGGTAATTTCTTACCGACGTTTCGGGACAACCTATCGATCAAATTGCAGGGCCAAATATCCTGTCTTGTACCGCTTTTCACTCTCAGAAGAAATGCATTCAAAGGCCTTCTTGGTCCTTAACCTTTAAGAACCGTGCGTCCTATATATAGGACGGGCGTACCGCTACCCTCCAGACGTTGCATTTTATATATTTTTTCAACAAATATAAGTACAAAGTATTTTAAACATGCTGCACACTATCTGTTTTTCTCTTCAAAATGCCGTTTATTTCATAATGGTATCTTTTTTGGTTCCTGTATTATTCACATTTTACATAAAGGATGTTCTAAAATTTAAATGTAAAACTCCGGTGCCAAAAGGTTAAAGATTGGAACAATAGCGTTTCCCCAAACGTCGGTAAGAAAGTACCACAACTACCTGTTTAATAATGCAGAACAGGGCAGTCCTCAACTAACTCGCGTCGGAAGCCTGAAATCACGCAATGTCAAGGCACTTTCTGTCAACAGCAATAACTTCCTTTTGCTATACAAATTTTATTAGGCCTATGTTTATATCACAGACAAGCGACTGACATACTTTCTAAGTAATGGCGCGAAGTTTGCTTTACAATTTAACATTTTGCTTGTGAAAGAGGCCAGTTTCGTCAAATATCCTTCCATTGTTAGCCTGTACTATCACAGCCAGTGTACTTATTCTCACAAAGTTACACGCCTTTCATAAAATATTCCAACCCTTTGCGCCTCACATCATAACCTGTTAAAACCTGAATATAACCTCAAAATCCAAGAAACAATCGGACAGTTTAACTATGCAACTAACTCTTTTCCACTTTCTTTCTGCTAAAGTTACAGCACTCCTTCACTATGAGATCTTTTCGCCATTTTATTGAGTATGTAAAGTATGTCCTAACGGTATTAGAACACTTAAAAAATAATTACAAATATCCTTAAAAAACATATTGACTCTGTATTATACTTGTGAAAAATACAGGTATATCTCTCCACACGCCCAACTTATTTACCAAATACACATGCGTCACAAGTTAAAACAAGGCTAATAAAAACAAGGCCACATTTCAAACCACAGTACATTATTTTCACTTTTAACCGTGTGAATACTTAAAGAATTAACAAAACTGCATCACATGTTTGTAGTTCACATTCCCTACACTGGCGTCACTACGACACGGAGTCAGGAATGCCAATACATCAACGAGAAATGTTCCAGAAATTCCAAACACCGACCAAACTGCATAACGACTACGCTAATGGCTACACGACAGATGAAGAATCAAAGCTCGATTCACGGCAGGACCAGTTCTTACCTTCACGTGTTCAGACTAGCTCTCGAGCCTGCCAGTCCCCTATCCAATTGACGCTGGTGGTACTTTACCCGGGAATAAGGCAGCCGGGACATCAGACTAACCACTCTCCTCCATTTGGTGCTTAGGTTAAGAATAAGTGGAACTATAACTCCAATTTTCATACATCTTCTTGAGATAATGCTTACTTAAGCACAAGGGCAACTTTACTTCCTACCTTAGCAAGCAAAGTTGCCCTGAGGACGGAAATAAATGACACCTGGCAGACGCAAATACCACGATACAAATAACACTTAAGTTACTCCCCCTTAAAATTTGTAACCCCAACATTTTTAATAATAGAATTAACAAAATTTCCAAAATTAAAATTGCCACACGTCGACCCGTGAGTATGTATACTGCGTGCAGAGGTCCTGCTTGCCTTTAAACTTATCAGTGAGGGCATTTCAAATACCAGTCTCTGTCACTTTTATGTGCAGTTCGCAGCACGCGGCCTTCAGTGGCCTGGCCTTACTTCATGTTTTAACCTGCAGGTAGAACACAACAAAGCCTGTTCTGCCAAAAGTTCTAAATCTCAGCTAACTGTAAAGCTAACGTTGTCATAAACTCTGACCGTTGTGCATTTTAGAATTGTATTCGGTGTTCTTTAGGACATACGACAGCGCAGGGGCGTAGCTAGATAGGAGAGAGGGGCTCCTAAAAGGCTAATAATTTACTCCGTCAATTGAATATGTGTCACTAAACCAGCCGTACATAAAGACGAAGAGAAATTTGGAATGCCAAATGTAACATTAACTTTTGCACTGGACTACAAATTACTTGTTTGGTTATTTAACAGGTGGAAATGAGCACTCTTCTGATTTTGGCTCAGCAACGGCTGTAAATAAAGAAACCATGGTCAGTGAGAGTAAACAGCTGTCGAGTCAACAACATGGTACCGTCAGTGGGTTGCAGATTAATTTTGGCTCTCTTTCTGTCGAAACGTACAGCCCTAACAACAATTGTTCATGTTTAAATCATCGGAAGGAAATGGAACGCTACCTCGTGGAATGTATCGAACATCACCAGCGGCTTATAGGGTGCATAATTTGTGAATGTACTGAATATAACTGCTTTACTTTCAGTGGTAATTTTTTAAAACTTTACTCTCCCCTTCGCAGATTTTCCGAGAAGTTGAACTTACTCTGGCAGACAGCTTACTTTGTGCAATTCTTAACAACATCCGTACTGATTTGTTTCATTGGAATTACAGCAATATCAGTAAGTACAAACAACATCATGTATGGCTAGAATTTTTTCAATCTTATTAAAATGGCTTGCGATTACCAGCTTTTATATTATGACACTGCGTCTAGGTTCTTTTTCTAAAATAGGTTTAGAGCTCGGAATACACCACCTCTGGAGACTAGCTCTGTCTCCATCGTCAGACAAGGACAGGGATCAATCGACTGTTGTCAGTTCAAAGAAATATACAAGTTCTTACTCCTTTCTTTTACATGATGATAGAGATGAGTGCAGACATCGTAACATGGGGTTTTCTTTGTATGTTATAAATCACTTCATTGAGATGACACCTAAGTTCAACGGTAAATTCTGCAGTAAATATAAGTATATAACTCTCTGTAATTGAAAGAACCTTTGACGGATGTATCGTTATATATCAACAAATACACACACACACACACACACACACACACACACACACATATATATATATATATATATATATATATATATATATATATATATATAATTCACTAATTATTTCATAGCTTTAGAATTGTTTTTATCCAAAGAAATTTACAGAATTTGTAGATCTAATAAATATTTGTATGTTTAAACGTACTTAGTAATGCATTCAATCTGCCTGAGTGTCGTCCAGAAAACTTTCAGAATGAGACAAAGTCAAAATAATAACACACTGATAGAGGCAAGTCACGAGTAACTGCATTCGTATTGTTTTTGCTGAAACCTTCATTGTGAAAATACGCATAGCATTATTTCGCATAAGGTTTGATACAGACAATTCATCCACGAAAAAAGTCCATACGAAAAGCTACGCCATATTAATGCAATATCCAGCTAAGAACGTAAAACACAGTTTCGGAACATGATGCATGATAGATGGAGGGCGCGTAAGGACTTGGATCACTCACACAAGAAGGCGGCAAGTTAAAATACACCTCGACACTTACTGTTCTTTTCTGTCGCGTTCTGCGTGTATAGATATTTTTCGATTTTCTTTTTAAATTCCGAAGAGCACCTTTTGAAATGTAGAATGTTTCAAAATATATTCTGGAAGGTAACGGGCAGGCGCCTAGCCACTGAAGCTGAAAAAAAATAAATAAAAAATAATTAAGAGATAAAGATTAGGGGCATCAGGGGGAGCTTCTGTCTTACATTTTCCCAGTAATTTCACTCCTTTAAAGAAGAAATTAAAACTAAGTGCCAAATATTGTAGAAATTTATGACAAAAGCCCGTAAGGTGTACTTAGGTATTTTGGCAGCAAGAGGGATATCTTGGACTGGAGGGATACTTAAGTGCCATTTTAGGCCACAAAATTATCGTTCTTAAATTTTATTGAAATAAATTCAGACAGAGTAACATTGAATGCAACCAAATAGATCTATAAATGAAACATTAACTGCGTGCCGTCAGTTGACCGTTTTATCACATTGATAATATATAAATTTTTCTCCTCTGCTTTTGGCTTCTGATTTACATTTCAACAAATGACGATCTGGAAAAATGAGAATATACAATGATGCAGTTACGGGATTCAGAACCCTTCACACCAAACCTTATGCTCGCTAAAGCACAGCCACTGCAATTGGACTAAAAATATGTTGCTTTTTCAATCGCCTTCTCGGACACGTTATTGAATGATTATGACAGATTTCTTATTGTTCTAGATGCGGCTCAATGGGGAATTTGTGAAGCTAATGGGATATTTAATAACTGTGATTTTTAAGTTGGGCATGTACTGCACATTAGGGTCCAGTTTAATGAACCAGGTAAATATTAAACAACTCTTGTTGTTTATAATGATCAGTTGCAGTTTACTTGGCTTTGATCTTTCGACAGAGAGGTTAATATTATCATCGGCACCATTTATGCCTTTATCATTTCATTTTTAAGTCTTAACTTTTTCCTTTTTTGTTTCTTACGTCATCTGACTGCTGTTTACAGGTTGCAAAGCTGCTGGCAAGAATTCTAACAGAGCTTATTCACTGAGTTATTGAAGTGATTATTAGGTTATTTCACAACGCCATACACAATGTAGTATTTACAAAGCGTCGAACACAATTAAAAAAAAATAAGTGGTTGCGGATTTGGAAGCAAGTGGTACAAATATATTGTAAGTTCATAAGCTTGCAGTCAACTGATAAGACTATGGAAAACAAAGGAAGTGTTCAGTGACGGTAGTTGCTCTTCGATCGACTTGGGACTGTCGCTACAACAACATGATCGGTGCAACTACATTTATACCGTTGAAGTTTATTAATCATTTATAGATATTAATTTATTATGGGGGTAATTCATACTTCCTTTATTCAAAGATATAAATTCCTTATGTCCGTTATTTACAACAGTTTATTGTTTTGCCTCATATAAATATTCATTTCAAATACACAAATACGAACAGTCAACGTATTTCCTGCATTTCCTACAGCATCTGGCTACAAAATTTCTAAGACGCTAACACTACTCTCAATGCAAAACATTGCACATACGGCAATATTCATATTTAAATTAACAAATTAACAAAAAAAATTAAATTATTGCACACATTTTTCCTTTTGTGCTAGAGTGAGGCGGTGTTCAACGCGGTATACGACAGTGACTGGTACAACCAGTCGCAACAATACAAATTCTACACCACTATGATGATCATGAGAGGCCAGAGGCCGGTGAAAATCACCGCCGGCAGGTTCGGAA
>Ga0268261_10003707_pt1 | contig 11281 bp, 14 predicted proteins | sample TergutNc150P1_FD_190353 | JGI IMG/M metagenome (GOLD analysis project Ga0268261, IMG submission 190353) | Nasutitermes corniger P1 segment gut microbial community from laboratory colony in Florida, USA - Nc150 P1 (SPAdes) (version 2) | ecosystem: Host-associated > Arthropoda: Insects >... | reverse complement strand
GTCGGGAATTCTTTAAAAAATTAAACATTCTCCCACTGCACTCCCAGTATATACTGTCACTAATGCTGTTTGTGGTTAAGAATATGGAAGAGTTTACATCTAACTCTGAGGTACACACCATTAACACCAGACACAGATATGACTTACATGTACCATCTATAACATTGACTAAATATCAAAAAGGAGTTTACTACTCTGGTGTTAGGATTTTCAATTACCTGCCCCAAAATATCAAGAGATTATCATCAAACGTAAAAAGCTTTATATCAGCTCTGAAAATATTTCTATTGAGGGGCTCCTTTTATACACTTGATGAATACTTTGGCTGGATTTCTATGAGACATCTTGGTACCTATATGTAAATTTTAATATCTATATTATTTTTGGGAATTTTATACTTATTACTTGTCAGCATAATTATATATGGTGGAATGATGTGCGGCACTGTTATTTATTTATGGACAAGGAAAATTCTAAGAATTTTCTGTATTTGTGGATCATAAATGCATATAGGATATTATCACATGTCTTTATTGTATTCTCATTGTTACAAGTTCAATATCCTATGAGTTGTACTGACCATGTATGGATTAACTGAACGCATAATGAATGAATGAATGAACGAACTTGTTTTATTCGAAAATATTGTCAGTCCCTGGAACAAAATACCCAGGTTCATCAACATAATACACGAAGAAAACTTGATCTCCATGTCAAAATGCAAAATACTGAAGTATACAAGAAGAGTGTAATAAATATGGGCACGAAAGTATACAACAATCTGCCCAGATTCCTAAAAGAAATAGATGATTATAGGGCCTTTAAGAGGAAATTAAAGAAATTCCTTCTCCTTCAGTCTTTTTACTCGGTGGAAGAATTTGTATCCGCTTAGCATTTGATTCTGATATGTGTGGAAAATTGATTTTATAATGTATATAAGAATTTTATGAATTTATCTGTATATATTGTGTGTGTTGGCTCCGTAAAAAGGGTTACCTGTCTGAAGGGTAGTATGAATGACGAGTCTGCTATCATATGTATGATGACTGGACGGAATAAATAAATACAAAATACAAATACAGATCTGACTTGCAATAACTGTATGAGGCATGGTGAACTGTATAAATTTGTTAATGTATGTAGGCTGCATATTGAACTATACTTGCTTTGGGACGTAGCCGGAATCACATGTATGACTGATTGGAAAGAATAAAGAATAAAGTAAGGCGACACGGTGTGTTAAGATTTAAGTAATGGATTCGGATTCTGAAGAGTCGTTTTCCATAAAACTTGATGATACGTAAGTTAAAGCTACTCATATCGTACAGTTTTAAATATCGTACAGATTTAAGTAATGGATTCGGATTCTGAAGAGTCGTTTTCCATAAAACTTGATGATACGTAAGTTAAAGCTACTCATATCGTACAGTTTTAAATATCGTACAGATTTAAGTAATGGATTCGGATTCTGAAGAGTCGTTTTCTATAAAACTTGATGATACGTAAGTTAAAGCTACTCATATCGTACAGTTTTAAATATCGTACAGATTTAAGTAATGGGTTCGGATTTTGAAGAAGAGTCGTTTTCCATAAAACTTGATGATACGTAAGTTAAAGCTACTCATATCGTACAGTTTCTGTTAAATGCCTGATTTCTTTGTGTGCTTTTAAACATCGCGTACACACCCGGGCAATACAGTGAATAAAAAGTACCTTCGACACATCATTTGCAAGATGGCGGCCGCCAGAGTGCAGAGTGATTTTAGTCCCAAGTATTTAGACGATAATGTAAGAATAAATGGTGCAAGCGAATGTGAATTCTGCTTAAACATGAAAAGGGAACTACAAGAAATGCACGAAGAATTACGCTCAACCAGACTAATTATTAAACTGCTCCAAACAGAAGGCAACATAGTAAACACTAACAACATCGCAATAAACCAGGAAATGGACCACAACGCAAGAAATAACAACTCTAATGAATGGAAGCTAGTGTCGGCCAGCAAAGTTGGAGCCAATAGAACAATACCTGTGCAACAACCACAACCAATCCCTACAATAATAAACCGCTACAAAGCTCTAGATAACCTTCACATCCATCCACAAACACATCAACAGAGTGAACACGCAAATGCCTTACCTACTGACAAAAAAGAATGCGACAGAGTAACTAACAGTATATGTGCAACACAACAAAATAAAGGAAGATATAAATACAACAAGAAAACTTCGGCCAAGAAGCGGAATAAGATTATAATCATAGGAGACAGCCACGCCAGAGGATGTGCCCAGGAAATATGACATAACCTCGGACACGATTTTGAAGTTCAAGGGAACGTGAAACCGGGAGCAAATTTACAAACGATAGTAAACTCATCAACTGAAACTATATGAAAACTCACAAAAAAGGATGTGGTAGTAGTGTGGGGAGGAACATGGGATGTAGGGAGAAACAAATCAGAGAAAGGGCTATGCCAGATAAGAAACTTTGTTGAAAATCTGAATCATAATAATGTTATCGTGATGAGTGTTCCATATAGACACGACCTAGCTCCAAACTCGTGTGTAAATCATGAAGTGAAGGTGTACAACAGAGAATTAAAGAAACACCTAAAGGTGCTCGAAAATGTGTGTGTCTTAGAAATGGATACTGAGCGTGACCTCTTCACAAAACACGGACTACATATGAACCTAAAAGGTAAAGAGCATATAGCATATAAGATCACAAAGACGATCAAGGTTATGTTAAATAAGGTCAAGAGTGCCCCAATTGAGAGGAAATATACAGATGACCTAGAGAGGCTCAACAATGGAACAGAGGGAGAGACCATCGCTATGGAAACAAAAACTGGTCAGGATAATTAAAAAAAGGATAGGCAATCCAACGCTGAGACAGAAAACAAACCTGTGGGCACACTAAGTCTCAATATAGAGGGGGAGACTATCACTATGGAAAAGAAAACTGGTCAGGATAATTCAAAAAATGATAGGCAATCCAACGGTGAGACAGAAAACAAACCAATGGGCACACTAAGTCTTGATATAACAGGTAATAGACCATCAAGTAGACAAAGGAAAGCACCGAAAGTACTGTCAAAAGATTTTTTATGGTAAATAAAACTATAAATGCAGATAACCAACTTACTGTAAATTCTTCCAGCTCACCTAGAACTAAAACAAGTAAGTTGATACAAAGAAATAAACACATTCAGTGCAATAATACTCTTGATCTCAGGCTAACCCTATCTCACCTATCACTATGAATAAATGCTTCACTGTTTCATCAGAACATAAGAGGTGTAAGGGATAAAACTAGTGAACTGCTAGGATCATTATGACCCAAGCTCCCCCATGTGGTATGTCTAACAGAGCACCACCTAAGGGATCAGGGGATGGAAAACTTATCAATGACTCACTATACTCGTGGTGCTAAATTTTGCAGAAAAAACTTAAAACAGGGAGGTACAAGCATTTTTGTTCATGAATCTTTGGCATTCAACAATACTGACCTGCAGAAATCCTATATAGAACAGGATATAGAGACATGTGCAATAAAAATTAAATTATTAGCCTCCTACATATATGTAATAAGTATTTACAGATCACCAACTGGGAATTTTGCAAACTTTATAAAAGAAATAGATGCCATTCTGAATAAGCTATACAAACCAAGCATAAAGATTATGATAAGCGGCAACATAAATGTAAACTATCTTGATGAAAATTGCAACAAATGACAGCAACTGGATGCCTTATTTGCTACATACAATTTAATCAGTACTGTACGATTCCCAACCAAAAGTCTAAATGGAACAGCCTCAGCAATAGACAATATATTTGTGGGAACATCCCACAGGTCTACTAACGGCCCTTTTTAGGACCTTACGCAAACATCCTACAAGTACAATGAACGGCCCATTCTAGTGCCTCAAGCCACAGGCCAGTCCGGCCAATCACAAGTCAGTTTATTTCGACCAATCACAGACGATACACCAACCCAGCGGACCAAATAAAAGGAGACCACATGGGCCTGTAAAACCAGCTTCACTTCGTTCTCTCTGCTGCTTGGACAGTGTAAACCGAATTGCTATTAATAAATACTGTTGTCATTGGAGTACTGTCGTTGTACATCAAGCAACCCTACAGTATCCCACATTGGTGACCCCGATGAAGGACGAAAATCATAATGCAGGAGGCTCCGGACAGCTCCCAGCGATAACACATCTACAGGGCGGCCGTGCGCCTTCCGCACTTCTGGCCCGATAGGCCCGGGCTGTGGTTCGCCCAAGCTGAGGCTCAATCCGCCCTCGCCTCCGTCACCAGCGAGAAGACGAAGTTCAACCACGTGATATCCCAGCTGGAGTACCGACACGCTGCAGAGGTCGAGGACATCATAACACCTCCGGCGGACGAACCCTACACCACTCTCAAGACTGAGCTAGTGCGCCGCCTGTCGTCATCCCGTGATCAACGCGTCCGCTAGCTCCTGACGCATGAAGAGATGGGGGATCGCAAGCCGTCTCAGTTCCTCCGGCACCTGAAGAGCCTGGCACCGGACGTACCGGACGACTTCCTGAGCATATGGTCTAGCAGGCTGCCGCCCCACATCCAAACCATCCTGGCTGGCCAGGCCGAGGGCAACCTGGAAGCGGCCTCACAGCTGGCAGACCGGATCGCGGAAGTCGCTCCGCTTCCCATCAGAGCATCAATCGCCCAAACTCCCGACTCCACTAGTCTTCTCCACAAAATTGAGGATCTGTCCCGCCAAGTGGCAGCCCTAAGCAGTGGCCGCACACGACACCGTTCTCATTCCAAAGACAGACGCAAGGAGAACAACCCCCCTTCTTCAGCACACGGCCCCGCGGATCGCGGTTATTGCCGATACCACAGGCGATTCGGGGACGAAGCGCGAAGATGCACACCACCGTGCTCCTATAGCCGGCAGGGAAACGGCAGTGACAGGCGTTAATGGCGGCAGACGCCTGTTCCACACCCACCGGCCGCCTATTCATCACCGACAGAGTCAGCAACCTGAGATTCTTGGTCGACACCGGTTCCGACCTCTGCGTGTTTCCCCGAAAGCTCGTCCCAGGGCGCAAGGAGCGACCAGCTACGATCTTTTCGCGGCCAACGGTACACCTATTCCAACCTACGGATGGCACACCCTCACGCTCAACCTCGGACTTCGACGGGATTTCACCTGGCGCTTCGTGGTGGCTGACGTCCAGATCCCAATCATCGGGGTGGACCTGCTAGGCAATTTCGGCCTTTTGGTAGACTGCCGCAACAACAGGATCCTGGACGGGATCACGTCCTTGTCAGCTCCAGCCCAGACGGCATCCCCACGGTTCCAGAGTGTGAAGACCATTAGGGGCACCGCTCCGGTGGACGATCTATTCGCCGAGTTCCCGGACCTTGCGCGCCCCTCGGGAGTCCGGAGGGAGGTGCGCCACAACGCGGTGCACCACATCAACACGACACCAGGCCCGCCAGTATCCTGTCGACCCCGTCGCCTCGCACCAGACCGAATCGCGATAGCCAAAGCCGAGTTCGACGCCATGCTAAAGGACGGCACGGCTCGGCGCTCGGATAGTTCCTGGTCGTCAGCGCTACATCTCGTCCCAAAGGACAGCGGCTGGAGCCCGTACGGTGACTACAGGGCTCTCAATGCTCGTACCATCCCGGACCGCTACCCAGTCAGGCACATTCACGACTACGCCCACCACCTGGCAGGCTGCACGATATTCTCAAAAATCGACCTCATCCGTGCCTATCATCAGATCCCGGTGCACCCGGACGATGTGCGGAAAATGGCCATCACACCATTTGGTTTGTTCGAATTCCCGTTCATGTCTTTCGGCTTACGCAACGCTGCGCAGACGTTCCAGCGATTCATGGACGAAATTCTGAGGGGGTTCGATTTGTTTCTCCTACATCGACATTTTGGTGTACTCACGCTCATCACAGGAGCACGAGCAACACCTCAGGACCCTCTTCAAGCAGCTACAGGCATACGGGATCCTGCTCAACCCCGGCAAATGTTTTTCGTGCCGCAGAAGTTACATTCCTCGGCCACAGGATCTCGGGCAAGGGCTCGCAGCCTCTGCCAGACCGAGTTGCTGACCTCCGGGCTTGCCCGCCGCCCCAGACAACCCGCCATCTTTGAAGATTCTTGGGGATGCTGAACTTCTACCGCCGTTTCCTGCCTCACACAGCAGCCATGCAAGCACCTCTACACGCCCACCTCGCCAGCCCACGTACCAAAGGCTCGCAGCCCGTCACCTGGACACCAGCCCTCAGCCAGGCCTTCGAGGAGTGTAAGGCCAGTCTTTCGCACGCCGCCATGCTCGCTCACCTGGACGGTGCTGCTCCCATCGCCTCGGTGACAGACGCCTCGACCACAGCCATGGGTGCAGTGTTGCAACAACGTGCTCAAAACGCCTGGCAGCCGCTAGCATTCTCGAAGAAATTGAGTACAGCGCAACAGAAATATAGCGCCTATGACAGAGAGCTGCTGGCTATCTACGAGGCTGTTAAGCATTTCCGTCATGTGTTGGAAGCACGGCACTTCGTGATCTTCACCGACCACAAGCCGCTGACCTACGCCTTCAGCCATAGACGCGACAAGTGCAGCCCACGGCAGTTTAACCATCTTGATTTCATATCCCAGTTCACGAGATATCCGTCATATTTCCGGGCAAGACGTGGTCGCCGACGCTCTGTCTCGCGTGGAGGCAGTCGGCACGTCAGTCTCCCCCGAAGCTTTGGCCGAAGCGCAAGACACCGACGCAGAACTCAACACCCTTTTGCAAGGGGCCACTGCCCTGCGTTTGGAGAAGATCCAGGTTACCGGCACGGATATAGCTCTGCACTGCGACACAACAACCAGACCACGCCCGTACGTCCCTGCAACCCTCCGACAGCAAGTGTTCAACTCTCTACACGGTCTTGGCCACCTCGGAACAAGGGCGACAGCGAAACTCATTTCCCAACGGTACGTGTGGCCTGGCGTGCAGAAAGACTGCCGCACCTGGGCACGAGGATGCCAGTCTTGCCAGCGGTCAAAGATATCCAGGCACACCACCACGCCACTAGGAGACTTCGCTCTGCCTACATCCCGGTTCCAGCACATGCACATCGACATCGTTGGCCCACTTCCAACGTCAGACGGTTTCAGATACTGCCTTACGGCAGTAGATCGCTTCACTCGCTGGCCAGAAGCCATTCCCATGCAGGACATCATGGCTGAGACGGTGGCCCGAGCCCTGCTGTCCGGATGGATAACCCGTTACGGATGCCCGCAAACCATCACCACCGACCAGGGCCGGCAATTTGAGTCACAACTGTTCCACGCCCTGGCCAACACGTGCGGCATCCATCTGTCCCGCATGACGGCTTTCCATCCGGCCGCCAATGGTCTTGTGGAGTGGATGCACCGAACTCTCAAGGCTGCTATAATGTGCCGAGCACAGGAGCGTTGGACCGAAGCGCTTCCCCTGGTCCTCCTCGGCATGCGCACGGCCTTTAAAGAGGACCTGCAGGTGTCCGTGGCCGAGCTCGTCTACGGAGAACCACTGCGCATTCCAGGCGAGTTTCTGGTAGCATCGCCCTCCACCAGAGATCCATCGGAGCTCATTACGCAGCTCTGCCACTACTTCGAGCAACTGCGGCCCGTCCCGGCGGCGCGTCACGCGTCCCCCGCTGTCTTCGTGCACAATGATCTGGCGGACTCTACCCACATCTGCCTCCGGCAGGATGCAGTACGGCGTCCCCTGGACCCACCCTACAGCGGCCTCACAGGATCCTGCCCCGCACGACGAAGACGCTGCGGATCGCCATCAACGACCGACCTGTCACGGTGTCAACCGACAGGGTTAAGCCCGCCTACACCTTGGTGGACCCCGAAGGCCGTACCGTGACTGCTCGGGCACCCCCGGAGCAGACATTGCAACCCGCACCACAGTCGAGGGCGCCGAGCCCACCAACCACGCAGACCACCCGTTCCGGCCGCCGCGTCCGTTTCCCAGCGCGGTTCAACGTGTAAGCATCCTTCTCCGCGAGGGGGCGATGTGGGAACATCCCACAGGTCTACTAACGGCCCTTTTTAGGACCTTACGCAAACATCCTACAAGTATAATAAACGGCACATTTTAGTGCAAGCCACAGGCCAGTCCGGCCAATCACAAGTCAGTTTATTCCGGCCAATCACAAGTCAGTTTATTTCGACCAATCACAGACGATACACCAACCCAGTGGACCAAATAAAAGGAGACCGCATGGGCCTGTAAAATCAGTTTAGTTCCAGTACCAGCTTCACTTCGTTCTCTCTGCTGCTTGGACAGTGTAAACCGAATCGCTGTTAATAAATACTGTTGTCATTGGAGTACTGTCGTTGTACATCAAGCAACCCTACAGTATCCCACATATTTATAGATATATCCCACAGTGGCAAATATACCTTAGACCCTTTCATAAATGGCCTGTCAGATCATGATGAGCAGAAAATAAAGCTGGAAAATATAAGCATGCAAAAACAACCACATGAAACAAGAACTATAAGAAACCTCAACAAAGACTCTATACATGACTTCAAAACAAAACTGAGCTATGAGATGTGGGATAATATCTTTGGCGGAAATGATGTCCATAGCACATTCAATAACTTCCACAATACCTTTTTAAGAATTTTTTACTCAAGCTCTCCTAAAAAGAAAGTCCAGGTATCTAAGAAAGACACTATGTGGTTGACAACAGGCATAAAGATATCCATTAACCACAAAAGAGAATTATATCTGAATAGTAGAGATAGCAACAACCCAAAATTAAAGGAATATTATAAATTATATAGCAAATGGTTATCCAAAGTTATTAGAGAAGCAAAAATATTGCAATACAAGAAACAGATTTTAACCTCTCAGAATAAAACAAGAACCACGTGGAACATAGTCAGATCTGAAACAATGGGGAAAAAAAGGGAAAGAAGACATAACATCACTGAATATAAATGGCATCTTAATACAAAATCAACAAACTATTGCAAATTCATTTAATAACTATTTTTCAAATGTAGCAGAGAATTTAATAGAAGCAAACCAAATTGATAAAATGAATCGGATACAAAATGGAATGACATTAGACCATGCATTACGAAACTGCAAACAAGTGTATCCTAGTATTAAATTTAGCCACACATCAACTAAAGAGATAGAAATGATCATAAAAACATTAAAAACAACAAATGCACAAGGTTATGATGAAATTTCAGTGAAAATTCTTAAATGGAGTGCTCCATTCATCAGTTCTCCACTAGCATACATTTGCAACAAATCCTTTGAAACTGGTTTTTTTCCATCCAGACTAAAATACTCTACTGTGATACCAATTTTCAAAACTGGAGATAGACTTGATATAGCTAATTTCAGACCAATATCTTTATTAATATCTCTTTCAAAAATTTTATAGAAAATTATTGCTAAAAGGATTCAGGAACATGCAACTCAATATCAGATTTGTACAAAACAAATAAGGTTAAACGTTAGCACATCTGAAATCATAGTTATGAGTGTTATTGTAAGTTCCTATAATGGCTACATATATTAACGATATGCTATGCATTGATAGAACTTTACCAAAAGTTTAGTTATAATCCTGGGTGATAGTCACGCAAGAGGATGTGCCAGTGAGGTCCAACATAACCTCGACCACGACTATAGATCTCAAGGGACTAAAACCGGGAGCCAACTTAGAAGAAATAATATCTCCTCCAAGGAACATAATCTCGAAGTTAACAAAAAAAGATGTATTAGTGATATGGGGAGGAACTCGTGATATAGGAAAAAACAAAGCAAATAAAGCGCTTAATCAGATAACAAAGTTTGTGCACTCTCATAAACAGACAAATGTGATTGTGATAAGTGCCCGGCACAGATCTGACTTGCGCGCACACTCATGTGTTAATAAAGAGGTATCAGTGTATAATAATAAGTTAAGGAAACTCCTTAAGCCTTGTGATAATGCACGTATCCTAGGTGATTCACGAAGAGAGTCATTTACACGCCACGGCCTCCATATGAACAAAAATGGGAAAGAAAGAATGGCAAAAAAATAGCATTAACGGTTAAGTCTATGCTACAGAAGGAAAAAAACGACCCGATTATATTACCCGAGAAAAGCTATTTTGATGAGCTCACTGTAATCTCTAAAATGAAAACTGTATTAGAACAGGATACTGCTGAATTCAATAGTACACTGGTAACTAGATCCCAGGAAAATACATTAGATACTATATCACTTTCTAATATTATGCAAAAGGAAACCAAAACTAGGAATTCTAATCGATACATAAAAAAGCCAGCTAATAGATCGGATGATTTTTTATGGTAAATCATGAGAATAAATACAGTGATGTAGACTTTAAACATAGAACTAATAAGCTAATAACCTCAAAATGCTTAAATTTCAATCCTCCAACGGCTTGTGAAGAGGACAGTTACCCTATTAGTAACCATCTGACCGATACAAGCGAACCTAATAATTTCACAATATTTCATCAGAACATACGAGGACTAACTCATAAAATTGATGAACTCTTAATTTCCCTATTACATGATAATCCCCAAGTTCTCTGTGTGACTGAGCAACACTTACGATCTGATGAAACTGATAATATCCATCTGGGGCAATATACCCTGAGTACTTATTTTTGTAGGAAAACACATAAACAGGGAGGTGTCTCTATTTTTGTTCATAAAAATATACGATTTCAGGTGACTGATCTTAGTCAGTATGTGAAAGAAAAAGATTTCGAGGTATGTGCCACTTATTTACAAGTAGCATCAATTCACCTCCTTATTATCTGCCTCTATAGATCTCCCATAGGTGATTATACATACTTTTTAAATCAGCTTGAATTAGTTCTAAATAGATTATATAGAGCATCCACAAATATTATTTTATGTGGTGACTTTAATGTTAATTTTATTGACTAACACAAGAGTGACTCTCTTAGAATCTCTCATGGCTTCTTTCAGCTTATCTGGTACTATTAAGTTTCCAACCAGAAACTTTGCGAACTCAAATACACTTATAGATAACATCTTTATAAATACCAAAAGATTTAATTTTTTAACTAAACCCCCTATTAATGGCCTGTCCGACCACGACGCTCAAATTATTGCTTTACTCAACATTATGTGCTCTATTCCTAAACAATCTCCTTCATATATTAGGATAATAGATAGCAATTCCACTGGGAAATTCTCGGAACTATTGAGCTATGAGA
>Ga0268261_10003706_pt1 | contig 11290 bp, 16 predicted proteins | sample TergutNc150P1_FD_190353 | JGI IMG/M metagenome (GOLD analysis project Ga0268261, IMG submission 190353) | Nasutitermes corniger P1 segment gut microbial community from laboratory colony in Florida, USA - Nc150 P1 (SPAdes) (version 2) | ecosystem: Host-associated > Arthropoda: Insects >... | reverse complement strand
CCATCATCAGGAGTCTAGCACTGTACACACAGCAATAGGTTTATGTCATACAGATTTTGCTGACTGCTTGCTAGTGGGATCAGGATGGAACATCTCATTGGTTTTATTACAAGAATATATCACAATGCACGGTCCTCTGAATGTCAAATTAATGCAGATCACGAACCTCAAATTTTTCAAAAACCGCTACACGGCAAATGTCACAGTAACAGGATGGAAAGCATCATCCTGTGGCTTGACAGTGCCTGTTCCCATGTGCTCCACAGAGTTCAGGACCAACTCACTGCCATGTGATGGAAGATGCTCAAACATCTAGTACACATCTGGGACTTATTTCCATGTGATTATCACATCTTTGAGCCCTTAACAAAAGCACTCGAAAGCTGTACATTCACATCATACAACGATGTGTTGCAGACTGTGGCAAAGTGGTTGAGGCAGCAGCCCAATAAACTTTTTGCAGATGGGATATGACTACTTATGCATCAATGGCACTCCTGTGTAACACATGTGGTGAGTTTGTTAACTTCTGCAATATCTCACACATAAGCATCCTCAACTGTGTTTGAGTCATACCGGCTTCATATTTCAAATAACCGAATCTATGATGAAGCATACTGTGCTTACTGAGTCTCAAATATTTATTCACTGACCAGCAATATAATTGACATGTATATGTCTTATGGCTAGGGGTCCGCCTGAAATGACCTTGTCACATGACCTCGACAGTAAATTTTTGACATGTATATGTCTTAGGCGACCTTCGTTCCGTGTGACCTTGTAAGCCATAACAGCACTTTCGTGACGTCATCACCCGCTACTGATACACGTGTGTGGGTGCAGGATGCTGTAAAGGGGAAGGGAGGGAGGGAGTCAGGACCGAACAACAGATATCCATATCCGTTGAAGCGATAAACATTAAACTAATTAGTTGTGTTTGGACAGTGTTTGAGTACGTACGTTAGTAGTGCTCGGACCGTGGTATAGTGTACGTGTGTTAATAAAGTATAGCGTTATAACGTTTCGTGCTACGAGTATGGCCGATACCGATATCGATGCTATTAATAAAAACACGTATAATTTCTATCTTGTGATAGAAGTACCGGATCATGTATGTGTCCTTGTCGGCAAAACATAACCGGTACGCATAAAAGACATATACATGATCCGGTACTTCTATCACAAGATAGAAATTATAAGTGTTTTTTTCTGGAGTCTAGCTGGGTATGAAGTACCACATTACATAATTCTTCACGTAGCACTTGAACGACTTTTTCGTAAGATAATATTTCTAGCTGTGCTTTGTGTAACTCGGATTTCAATTCTTCACAAATACAACATATATCACTTGGCTTTACACTTAATTGAATGTTTGAATTAGCAATGGAACACGTTTTACAACCACTACTGTCGGCCATCTTAGATTTAACAGACTTTCGTTTTTGGGGGGTCATCTTAGATTAGAGTCATCTTGCATTCAAGTAAATACAGTAAATGGTCGGCTGAGTTGTCTGCCATGAAGTTGCTTTTCCTTAGAATACTGGTAGCCTCTCCACAACAGTTATGATCTAATTGTTTCACAGAACACTGTTAACTGTTCGAAGCCCACTACAGTTAATTCTGCAGCATGAAAATAAAAAATTTCATAGACACTTACCTGTCCCAAATCTGGGAATCTCTCCTAAACATCACCGGCTGACATGAGGTTATTCCTTATTTTGCTTTGCTGGTTGGAAAATCCCTGGAAGTCACTAATTGCCTCAGGTGTAAGCTTCTTTCAGCATTCATTAGAATTGTGAACTTTAATTCTTCCATGGACCTCTATGTTTACTATGGAATCAGCTACATCATATGATTTCCAGCATTCACTGACATGTACAAAGGTCTTCTCGTCACTTGCATCCAAGATACCGTGAAACGTATTTGGAGTGTCATTGTTCTTGAACATCATGATAACTCCTTGGTCAGGTGGTTGCAGTAGCATGGTAGTGTTCTGAGGCAGGTACTTGGTGTGCATATTTTGATATGTGAAACAAGGATCCTGTGGTTGCCCTGGGGCATTATCAAGGACATGGAGGACCACGAATGTTAGATGCTTGGATGCCAGATGCTGTTCAGCCTCATAACAAATCAATAGTTTAATCCCTTAAACAATAACTGTTTTATTACCCAAGCCTTCCTTTTGGACCTCCAAAACACTGGTAAATGGCTTCTGTTCTTCTTTAGGGCCTGGTGACTTAAGAAATTCTAAGTTTTATCATACAGTATCCTTAAGTATTACAATGGAAGGGATGGGACTTCAGAACTTAGAGAAGTCATTTCATTCTGGGATGTAAATGTATGCGTTGCCATTGTCACCCAAAACAGGCCTATAATCATCATTGTTGAAGTCTTTTTCGTAGACTGTATTTATGAAATGCTCTGGGTACTTTTGTGCCAGCCACATGATGAGCACATGCTTATGCCTCTGTTCTGTGCATGCCTATCTGCTTATTAACCCTTTAATGCCGAATTAAATCCCATCTGTTATTTGCTGGCATTATTAGGAACTCACCATTTTCTCCACGTTAGCAGGATAAGGGTTAAAGTTTTTAAACCTGCCCTTACCATAATTGACATTGATCTATTCATCATCAGACTTTGTGTAGTTGTATAACAACATGACCTTCTCCCTCACAACAGCCCCACTGACGACACCCCTTCCTGTGTCTCATCTTCCAGCCATAGACACAATGCCCTTCCCACATTTTTGAGCAAACAATATGATGACTCACACAAGAACGTGTTGCCCCCGATATAACAGTGGCCTCATTGCTTCCCTTGACCTTGTATTCACTTTTCCTGATGAACTGTCCATCCATCGGCACTGCAGTGGCATCCATCTGCAGCATTGCTCATTGCTTTTTCTAATGCATTTAACATGTCTGGTTTCTCTAACAGAGGCATCACTTCCCCCCCTCCCTACATAGGACCATTATAAGCACATGCATATGCATTGTTGGACATAATTAATACATGAGGGCAACAATCATTTCTGAAAATTTTTAAGAATACAGGTGAAATACATTGTGTAGTGCATGATATTTAGTTAAGGACTGACTGATACAGGCAAGCAGATGCATCCTCCTGTATTTTATTATGCATGCACAATCGTGAATCAGGGAACGTCCTACCCCACAGTGTGCAAGGGTTGCCACAGTAATTGTTCCATGAATGTGAGGAACCACAATGCACAAACCTGTGAATGAGATGATTCTGTTGAACTGATTGTTTTTATTGTCAGATCTGTATTGTATTCTTGATTTCAAACTTTTGCTGTGCTCTGAATGTTGTGTGCTTTCTTCTGGGTAATTTCCCAGCGACTGAGTTTTATATGACGTTTTGGAACACTCTGTCTGTTCCATCTTCATAGGTGGATAGGTAAGAAAATTCTTCATACCTACCAGCCTATGAAGATGGAACAGACAAAGTGTTGCGAAATGTTGGCATATAAACTTCAGACACCAGGGAATTACCCAGAAGAAAGCATACGGCAGATCTGTAATGGTTCTAGCACTGTCATACACCACCAGGTCAGTGTTCTGTATTGGAAATAATTTAAGTTTTCATTTAATGGAGCACAGTTTGTTCGTTTATTTGTTTGTTTGTTTGCACTTTCACTTCTTCAGAAAATATCACTTGTGTTTTGTCAGGACATGAGGTTAGCTATGCTAATATGCATGACCATGTGATAGTATTCCTGTCAATGCCGGAGAGCCCTAGGAGTGCCAGCATGTGGTACAATGACCCAGATGCAGCACCTGTGCTAAGCCAGATTTTTAAGACTTACCATGCAGAAAGGCATGCTTCTCAGATGAAGAGCTGCATGAAGCAGCAGCAGGTACAGTCCGCTAGAAGATCTGAGGTTGGCATTTGCTGGTCAGGCTCTGAAATGTAAAGTGATATTGTACAGCAACATTTGAAGATGAAGATTAAAGTAGTACAGAGAGTCCTAAAAGCTGTTCTACCGAAATTATATTTGTGTGCCAGGGAAACACTCCTCTACATACAACCAGCCACCAGCAGAAAGTGGCAATTAGGAGCTGAAGCAGATCTTCCCAAATTGTCCATATTGTGTAGTAAACTTTTCCAGTCTCCTAAGTACTGATCTGCAAGATGCTGCACAAAGAATTTTGTCTGCTTTGTATGTTCTATATGCTGTGCCTTAATAAGATGTGTGACATTTTTAAAAAGACAAATAAAATGCACTTCAGTGTATGAATATAATTTTATTACATAGTAGTCACCGACATGTTTCGTCCACTCATGTGGCCATCAGGGTGGCAAGAACAAGAATACAGTTACAATTATAATATGTCCACATGTTGTAATTGTATTCATTTATTTAAAACCCTGAAGAAGGCCACATGAGTGGCTGAAACGTGTCGGTGGTTACTAGATAATAAAAATATATTTATACACTCAAGTACAAATTTGATGTTTATGTGACTGTGCACCGTGTTAAATTTCTTATAATAAAACCAACCAGATGCATTAATTTCTCAAATTTATTCTTGAAATGAAACTACATTATTTCAGACAGTTCCTCTGTCCAGCATCAGGAGTTTTTCACTGTATACACAGCAGTGGTATATGTCGTACAGGTTTGCTGTGTGTACAGTGAAAAACTCCTGATGCTGGACAGAGGAACTGTCTGAAACATGCAGAGTTTTGTGGAAACACTCACATGTTATTATATCTCTTCTATTCAGTCCTCCGTCTGAACACCCATCCATACATTGGCCCTGACAGCAGTAGCTTAACTAACACAGCAACGCTATTTCGCGCTCTCTATCTCTTTCTACATCCGGTCACTGCTCCGTATACTCATGCGACAGCAAACGTTTTACATCACAGCAGCACTCTCTCGCTGTATCCATCTGTTTCTAACTTCGCCAAACATTGGCCCTTTTGAGAGCCCCAAACAATCCAACCCAAGTCAACACGCCATGCCCACTCACTCTGCCGACTGATCAATAGCAGAGCTGACGAAAAGGCAGAGACATGTATAAAAGGAGAGCAACTGAGACCGCGAACTCAGACCTCCATGCATGTGTGGAGCTGACACGTCGGCTTCTCACATTCATCTCCTCCTTCACCACAGGGGCAGTCCGCCCTTGGGCTGTCCTGAAGACCGTCATTTTCTTTGTGGCCGAATATGGCAGCACGCCCTAGGAGGACGGAGGGAGCGAAACCCATGCGCCTTGCCTGCTGGAACGCGGACGGAGTGCCCAGCAGGAAGTTTGAACTGGAGCATTTTCTTAACCAGCACGGTGTCGATATTTGTTTCTTATGTGAGACATTCCTTAACCATGGTCAAGCCTTCCGGCTTGCCAATTATGTCTGCCACCACACAGACAGACCGACAGCAGGGGCGGTACAGCTATCCTGGTCCGCCGTGGTATAGTCCACCACTCAGTGCCCGTTCCAGACCTGACCCACTTGGAGGCTGCTGCCATCCAGGTCACAATTGCCGGCAAACCGGTGAAAAATCCTTGCGGCTAACCTCTTCCCTTTCCGCCCATGGATCGGAGCGGAACTGTGCGCCTGTTTCGGCGGGAAAATTCCGGTCTTGATGGCCGGCGACCTCAACACCAAACACGTGGATTGGAACTCGCGGCTGAGCACAAGGCGGGGGAAACTCCTGCGTGATTATGCCGATGGGAACTCCTGTCTGATGTTTAGACTGGATACCCCAACCACTAACCCATACAACCTCTTGGCTACTACCGATGTCTTGGACATCGCGATAACCAAGAACCTCACATCACGGTGTATCTGACTTCGTGCTCTGCGCTAAACTCAGACCGCCTCCTGCTGCTCATTGACACTACGTATCGCTCATCCTTCCAGCACCCACAGGATCGCCCTGATTTCAGGCGCAATGACTGGGCCAACTTCCAACCTCACTTGGAAGATCAAATTCCGTTCGATCCGGAATTATACGATGGGATGGCAATTGACACGTGTGTTGAGAACTTCTCCGGCGCCGTCGTGAAGGCTCTGGCGGCATCTACTCCCAAACGTCGCCCGCGTGCCGACCCAAGGCCTCCGATGCCGGCTGGGATTCAGGATGATATACGCCTGAAGAATCGGCTGCGGAGTCAGTGCTAGGTCACCAGGGACCCTACTGTGAAAGCCGAGGTCAACCGCCTGCAGACGTCGGTGACCCGCCGGCTCGACGAGTGGAGGAAAGACCAGTGGAGTGCCACGCTCCAATCCCACGATCCCGAAGACCAGTTGCCATGGAGGATGGCCAAGCGCGTGTTGGGAGTTCCTACTCCGTCTCCCCCTGGTTACGCCGGGGGAATGGCTCTCTCAGACTCTGAGAAAGCCGAAGCCCTTGCTGACAATCTGGAGACTCAGTTTCAGCCTGTGGCCGACCCTTCGGTCCCGGCAGTTATTGGGATGGTTGACGTGACGCTGAGGTCGTACTTCCAGACACCTGCCAGCGAACCCCAGTTAACGAACCCTGACGAGGTTCACGAAGACATCACGGGTCTCAAGGTCAGCAAACGCTCCTGGCCCAAACGGTATACCTAACAGAACTTTGAAGCATCTTCCCCAGCAAGCGGTATCCCTCCTGGTCCAGATCCTCAACGCAATTCTCCTCTCCCATGAATTCCCTTCCTTGTGCAAGCACGCTCGGGTGACCTCTATCCTTAAACTGGGGAAGGATCCGGCACCACCATCATCCTACCGATCCATTAGTCTCTAGGATAAGATTGGTAAGCTTTTGAAAAGATCCTACTAGCTAGGAACTTACATGAAGTAAGCGAGTGCGGTCTAGTGCGAGACGAGAAGTTTGGTTTCAGACCCAGGCATAGCACGTCCTTGCAGCTGGCACGCCTCGTTGAAAGAATAACCAGGAACTTCGATGAAAAGAGGCTAACAGGCGCAGTTTTCCTCGACGTGGCCAAAGCCTTCGATACCGTCTGTATCGATGGGCTCCTTTAAAAGCCAACACTCTTCAACATCCCGTCCTACATAGTCCATACTATACCATCATACCTCCGGGACCGGACGTTCGATGCGTCCTTCCAGACGGCCACGTCTTCTCGTGCCGTGCAGGCTGGGGTGGCTCAGGGTCGATTGATCTCCCCTGTCCTCTTCAGTCTTTATGTAAACGACAAGCCCACACCCTCGCACCACGTCGATTTAGCTCTCTACGCGGACGACACGGTCATCAAAGCCACGTCCCGCAAGGCGTCGTTGCTCGTCAGCTACCAGGAATCATAATTCAACGAAATTTAACGGTGGTTGAGTGACTGGAGAATCGCCATTAATTTTTTCAAGAGTACCGTGATCAATTCTCGCGTGCTGGACGACGCTTCACTCAATCCCGACCAATAACACCCTTCGGGAAACCAATCGAATGGGTCGACAGAACTCGTTATCTTGGGGTAACCCTAGATACATGACTCACCTGGTAGCCTCACATCGATCAGGTGAGGAAGCGGACTGCTCAAAGGATGGTTATGCTGGGTCCCCTCCTGAATAGGAAGAGTGATCTTTCCGTCAGGGAAGGAGTCCTGCTATATAAGCAGCTCATGCGCCCCATGGTGGGTTATGCATGTCCCATTTGGAGGTCCTCCGCCCGCTCCCATGTGCGGAGGTTACAGGTGTTGCAATCTAAGTGTCTCGGCCTTGCATTTGGTGCCCCTGGTGCATAAGTATCAGGCAGATACACCAGGACGTGGGTGTTCCGCTGTTTGCCGACCACATCGTAGCCCTGACTGCGATCTTTGACTCAAAGTTAGCTGACGTGGAGAACCCCCTTGCACGGCAACTCGGCAGATACCTACGCTGTCCGAAGGTTGACCCCGTCGCCTTAGGTGTAAGCTAAGGGCGGCATGAGCCAGTAGGCCATTCGAGGTCATCGGCCGCGATGGCCAAGTCGACCAAACAAATCGCGATCGGCGCTGATCAGCCGAGAACTTTTCGGCTACTCTGACTGAGGTTTTCCGTTATCTTCCTCAGTTGTAAGGCAAATGCCAGGAAATACGGTGTTAATTCGGGACACAGCCCGCACTCCCCTTCCCAGGCGCGGCGTCTTCACCAAAGCGCTTGAGAAAAGTCGTTTTGCGACGGAACCAGTCTTGGCTCGGAACCCAAACAACCAACCAACGAAAGATTATCCCTCCCATAATTAGGTTACGCCACATAGGTAAGAGTCTTTAGCAAAAGCAGTCAAGGCCGTCATACTGACTTCAAAATAGTTAGCGTTGGCCTATTCCCCTGTTAGAGTTAAAGTGTCTGTTGTAGAGACCAGCGATGCTGTCAAACGCAGGAATGGCTAACAGACAGGGGGACGTTGTATTGCGCGAAGCGTAAGACTCTACCCCCAGTTAACACTTTGGCTTGGCTTGGCCGCGAATTCAGACGGGGTCCACCCCGGTCAGAGTAGGTATCTGCTGAGTTACCCCCCTGTACGGCAACTCTGTATATACCTACGTTGACCGTGGGTTGACTCCGTCGCCTTAGGCGTACGCCATGGGCGGCAGGAGCCAGCAGACTAGTCGAGGCCATCGCCTATTTTGGCCAAGTCGACCAAACGAATCGCGTTCGGCACTGAACATCCGAGCACTTTTCGGCTACCCTGACAGGTTTTCCGTGATTTTTCTCAGTTGTAAGGCAAATGTCAGGGTATACGATGTTAATTCGGGGCACGGCCCGCACACCCCTCCCACGGCGCGGCGGCTTCACCTAAGCGCCTGACAAAAGTCGCTTTTGTGACAGACCCAGTCTCTGCTCGGAACCCAGACAGCCAACCAACCAAAGTTTATCCCTCCCATAATTAGTTTACGCCACATGGGCACTGGTCCTTTGCCAAAACAATGAAGGCCCTCAGCCTGACTTTAAAATCGTTAGCGTTAACATTATCCCCTGTTAGAAATAAGGTGTCTGTTATAGATCCCAGCAATGGGGTCAAACGCAGGAATGGCTAAGAGACAAGGGGCATTGACTTGCGGTCCGGGCAAGCTTCCGCCCCTAGTTAACACACTGACTCGTCTTGGCTTGGCCGCGAACCCATTGACACCATCAGTCTCTCATCCATTCAAAACACACCTGATCCCCTGATTTCAGGCGCATTGACTGGGCAAACTTCCAAACTCACTTGGAAGATAAAATTCGATCTGGAATTACACGACGGGATGGCAATCGACACGTGCGTTGAAAATTTCTCCGGCGCCGTCATGTATGCTCTGAAGGCATCTACCCCCAAAGGTCGTCGCGTGTCATTCCACGGCCTCCGGTACCGGCTGACTTTCAGGATGAGGTACGCCTGAAGAACCGGCTGCGGAGGCAATGGCAGGTCACCAAGGACCCCACTCTTATCCGCTACCCTGACTGAGGTTTTCCGTGATTTTCTTCAGTTGTAAGGCAAATGCCAGGGTACGCGATTTTAAGTCGGGGCACGGCCCGCACTCCCCTCCCGAGGCACGGCGACTTCACCTAAGCGTCTGACTAAAGTCGCTTTTGTGACGGGACCAGTCTGGTCTCGTAACCCAGACAGCCAGACAACCAATGTTTACCCTCCCATAATTAGTTTACGCCAGGTAGGTACTAGTCTTTGGCAAAACTAGTCAAGGCCCTCAGTCTGACTTGTAAATCGTTATCGTTAGCCTATTCCCCAGTTAGAGTTAAGGTCTCTGTTATTGAGCCCAGCGATGCGGTCAAATGCAGGAAAGGTCTATCAGACATGTGGACGTCGACTTCCGCTTCGCGCGTCTCCTCCCCCGGTTGACACTTTGGCTTGGCCTGGCCGCGAATCCATTCACAGAATGAACAGATTGGATTAGTGCTGTAAGTGGTGTTGGAACCGGTTGACTAGCTGCTGAATGAAGTGTCCCGACAAGTCAACTGGTTTGCTTTGAGTCAACGAGGAGCAGGATTTTGATTTTCGAGACCAGGATCTAGAAGCTACAACAGACGGAGTAGCAGGAACTTATGTGTCATACAGTTTCCCTGCCTTAGCATCATGCTCAGGCAGGAAGAGTTTGGCATTTATAAAGGTTATTTCTACGCTGCAGCCTTCCCCGGCCCTTCTGAAAGAGCTGACAGCTCTGTCGTCGAGTAAGAAGAGGAAGACAGCGGTGTCCGCCGGGAGCCGTGGCACCACGCTCGGTGTTGGGCCTAAAGCTTCTCAACATCCTCCTATCTTGAACGCGGAAAAGCGCAAAACCAACGAGCTGGTTAATTCGGTCGACTCGACTGAGCCCGCCGATACGCGCTCAGCACTGGCGACGGTCCGTGCATCTACCCGCGTTTACCTCTGTCACCGTCAAACAAGCTGCCTTCGGCAGCCGGCAACACGGGCCCCACGACGAAGGGGTGACGTACGCGGCTATAGTGGCCGGTGCCTTCGCCCCAAGTCAGCCAAGTGGGACGCTGAAGCCCATAGTCATGGATTCACAAATGTCCGAACCCGCTGTCTCATCGCAGTCAGGCAATAGGCGCATGTCTAGTGACATGTCTGGTCCTCTGTGCGAAATGCCAGATGGCACCACTCTCAACGCCCAGGTCACCAACACCTGCTTACCGGCAGGACAGCGTCCTAACAAGACGCCCATTTTTATTTGAGGTTTTTCGCGACGCCCGTACCTTTCTGGCCTGGCAACGGGCGTCCTGCCCTGGCGGTCTGACGGCCCAACTAAAGAGCGAGAATTTGACGGTCGTCCCATCAACAGCTGACGGGTTCCGAGCACCTGTCAGCGCACTGCGGTCCCTCGATGGAAAGGAGAATGTGAGTATCCACACCTTCACGTTTTCGGAGCACAGCTGCGTGCGCCTGGTTAGGTGTTTGCCTGACAGCATCGTCCGGGGGAGGTGGAATCCCTGAACATTCGTGTCCAGGGAGTCACGCAGCTGAGTTCCGGCCGTCGCGACCAGGATGCCGCCAAGAACAGCCTTCCCACCTCCCACTTCATTGTATCAGTGGCGCGAGGACATGAGATGTCAAAAGTGCGAACTCTCACCAAACTCTGCGGCTTGGAAGTGTCGGTTGAATCGTACGTGGCCCCGAAATGTCCATTGCAATGCAAGCGCTACCAGCGCTTTTGACACACGCAGCGAAACTGCGGATACTCACCCTGATGCATTGCGTGTATTGTCTACTACCTCTCCGACGGTTGCTCTACCCCGCAGGAACAGCTCCAGTGCTGTCACTCTGGAGATCAGTTTCAGCCGGTGGCCGACCCTTCGGTCCCGGCAGTAATTGAGATGGTTGACGTGGCGCTAAGATCTTACT
>Ga0268261_10003705_pt1 | contig 11290 bp, 10 predicted proteins | sample TergutNc150P1_FD_190353 | JGI IMG/M metagenome (GOLD analysis project Ga0268261, IMG submission 190353) | Nasutitermes corniger P1 segment gut microbial community from laboratory colony in Florida, USA - Nc150 P1 (SPAdes) (version 2) | ecosystem: Host-associated > Arthropoda: Insects >... | reverse complement strand
CTGCGACGAGCTGATCACTCGTCCAGAGGAGTCCTACCGACTGTGCTGCGTCGTTGTGTGTGATCTAGAAACATCAAGAATGGGTGCTCCATATATATATGACATTAGTCACCTAAGGGTTAATGATTTAACCCTTCTCCTGCTAACATGGAGAAAATGGTGAGCTCCTAATAATGCCAGCAAATAGCAGATGGGATTTAATTCGGGACTTAAAGGGTTAAACCAAACGACCTATATCAATCATAACATCAAGGGCATGAAAGCATGGTTCCCAAAGTGTCACCCATTGTTCCTTCCCCTCTTTCACCTCTGTTTCCAGTATTATGCCCCAGTTATACCAACAATATGATATTCAATTTAATTATAATTAAAAAAAAAAGGTAAAGTAACCCCATTACAGGCCCAGTTGTGGCCCAGAGGGGGGTAGAGGTATAGCTCTACTCTTCCAAGAACTCAGAGCTAGAACGGGGTGAGTAGTCAGCAGCATGCCCTGGCCGCACTTTACCCCCGGGGAAAGACCCGGTACCCGTTGTACAGGTGGCTGGGCGGGCCCCAGGGCTGGTCTGGACGGGTGGAAAAACTCGCCCCCACCAGGATTCGATCCCCGAACCGTCCAGCCTGTAGTCAGCCACTATACCGACTGAGCTACCCGGCCCCAAATTTAATTATAATATTCCAGCAATATTTTATGTTCCACCTCGTGCCCGCTAGCAAGCAGTCCACGAACCTGTGATATATACCTGATGCTGTATGTACAGTCTTGGACTCCTGATGAAGGACAGAGAGACCATCCGAAACATGTACAGTGATATTCAATAAACTCGAAAAAAAATGTCCACCTTGTTGGTTTTACTATAGAAATATTCCAGCCATAATTTGTCTAAACATGCAAATTCCAGTAAATTTCAATGCTTTGATTTGTGAAATAACCTTTAAAATATAACTTTACTGTTATCTTTAAAATACAGTCAAATCTCAACTTTCTGAATAAATTTAGTACTAAAAATCTGAATGCATACATTTCAACTTCAGCTTTTTGTTCCTTATTGGATGGCTTCCCTTCTGGAGTCTTCTCATTGTTATCCACTATCTTAGTTTCCTCAGCAGGTACTGCCTCAGCATTACCAACATCACTGCTTTTAGCTTTTTTCTTCTTAGAGGGGCTGCTTGTTTCCTTTTTCACTTTTGGGAGAAACAGAGTAAAAATCATTAACCACAAACATTAAATTCTGTTGTTGTTGGTGTATCTGGGTTTACAATTCAAAGCATTAGACCTTTAAGTGCACTTTTATCCATAATTCTTTGCTAAAACTGAAATGTCAAAAACACAAACTTTTGGAGACAAGTTGAAATACCAATTTGACAGCCTGGGTTTTTCTAGCTTAGCATGGACATTTAAAATGCTACCAAGTATACAAGCAGAGAGCAGCACATTACATGCTAGGCCATTCACTAGCACATTTCAGAGACCAGCATATGGTTTCTTAAAATGATAAAAGTTAATTTTTCATGTGAAACTTTTGTGTCTATGATGTAACTTTCAGGATACAAGGGATGATATGGCACACTTGAAATTACGATATTTTTTAATGATTAGGTACTTTTTGATTCACATTAGCACAATAATGAGAGCAAGAAATGTTTCACACAAAAATGTGCAAATTATCTACACAAATTTCAAAAGTTAAGTACTTATAATCCAGCAACTAACATCACAAAATAGTTACTGCTGATATCTTGATGTATGTACCATGCATTGTGTATAATTTATTATTTAGACCAACCAATGCACAATATATTAACAGTAATGTCTATTTCATAAAGTACTACGACATTTTTCAATGTATTCACATCATCTTCAGGGAGTCTTTTCTTATACATGCTGAAGTTACAATATCAATAAAATTAATAATATTAAAATGTTTGCATAGGTGACTGTTAGAGATTATCAGTAGATTATAATCATTAAAAACGTTGTAAAATATATCAAGTTGTTATAAATGCAGTACACAGAATGTTGTTAAGTTGGTGGCTGTATATACAACCAATAAAATCTGGAAGTGTCTATCTTGTGGGTGCAATCCTGTAATTAATATTTAAATTATATTAAGTCAATAAAATGATGAACAGAAAACATTTAAATATTCACTACAGGACTGAACCCACAAGATAGACATTTCCAGATTTTATCGATTGTATATACAGCCAGCAACTTAACAACATTCTATGTACTGCATTTACAACAACTTGATAAAATTTACAATGTTTTAGTGATTATAATCTGCTGATAATATGTAACAATCACCTATGTAAACATTTTATTTTATTAATACCAATGATTTTGCAACTTTAGGATACATCACAAAAGACTCCCTGAAGATGATGTAAATACAATGAAACATAATGGAGTATTTTACAAAATGGACATTAGTGTTAATGTATTGTGCATTTGTTGGTCTAAATAATAAAGTTACTACTGATATTCCATTTGGTTAAGAAATCACCATAATAAAAGTTGTACATCTGCACGTACAGAGGAACCTACACACACTGGTCCATAAAAACTACTATGTTTGTATTAACTGTCAATGATAGGCAGACAAATGAGAAGTAAATGCCTATTTGAGCAGCATGTACACTGACAGAAAAAGACCCATACTTAAGACAAAGTTATGTTATTTAACCTTAAAGAACCGTGCGTCCCATATAGAGGACAGGCATACCGCTACCCTCCAGATGTTGCATTATATATATACTTTTTCAACAAATATAAGTACTGAGTATTTTAAACATGCTGCACACTCTCCGTTTTTCTCTTCAAAATGCCGTTTATTTCAGAATGCTACCTTTTTTTGGCATCTGTATTATTCACATTTTACATACAGGATGTGCTAAAATTTAAATGTAAAACTCGGGTGCCAAAAGGTTAAACCCATGAATGAATATGTTCACTACTTCCTTCATTATATATGGTCTTCATAGACATACTCTTTCAAAAACTCTCTATCCTTTTTCATAACTCTGTTCTGACGGTACATTTGCATACAATAATGCCAGTTTACAAATATTTAATGAGAAAAAAAGCAAGCAATGACTTGAAAAATACAACCACATGTTACTCATGACTGGGGGGGGGATTTAAACAGTAATGCTTCAGAAATAAATGTGTAATTAGGTGTAAAAATCAGTATTACCTATAATTTCTGGACCAGCATCATCTGCTGCCGAAGGATCATCCTTTTTGCGATTCTTCTTGTCCTTCCTTGAAAGCGCTTGCTCCCACTCCCCTAAAAGTGACAAACATCTGTGTCACACCTCCTTAATCAGTAAATCAAACTTAAAACTTTGGTACATACAGGAGAATAAAAGCTCTTTAGGATAATGCACTCCCCCACCCCCACTGATCCTAAACTATGCCCTTACTCCCTTCAGTAAGCTTTCAAAATTCAGATAGTGCACAGCAGTGAGCAGGGTTTACCTATAACGTATAGTACACTGCACATTACAAATAAACAGCGAACGACTGTCATGCCTACATCAACCAATATCACACATCGGGTGGAGTTATACTGAGAAGTTACATGTAATATGATTATATTTAAATAACACCCTGGAAATTAAATGTGACTTGTGCATCCACTTTGAAATATATATACCTAAACACCAGTGAAAACGTAAGTACCACCTTAATGTCATTCATCCCGATGTGTTAATGGATACCAAGAGTAGGAATTAGTTCAGTGTAACACACCATTTATTATCTAATTAACTTATATACAGGCTACATGTTTCGGCTCGCTTGAGCCATCATCAAGCCTTTACCTTTACCTTAACACAAATCCAAAATTTTTTACTATCGGGATCCCAAGAGTTTTACAGTATTGAGGTGTATTGTTTACATGTACAGTTAAGATTAAGGTTAAAACTATATACTGTGATGTGTTCAAATAATGTGTTTACATGCCATTAAAATGCCAAGTATATTATGCCATATTATAATATACTTGGCATTTTAACGGCATGTAAACACATTATTTTAACGGATCACAGTATATAGTTTTAACCTTAATTTTAACTGTACATGTAAACAATACACTTCAATACTGTAAAACTCTTGGGATCCCAATAGTAAAAAATTTTGGATCTGGGTTAAGGTAAAGGCCTGATGATGGCTCAAGCGAGCCGAAACATGTAGCCTGTATATAAGTTAATTAGATAATAAATGGTGTGTTAGACTGAACTAATTCCTACTACTTGGTAAGTACCACCATTAACATATACATTTACCCCAGTTATAATAACATACCTCTTATGTCCTTACAAAATTGATGAACATTATGTTGTTACAGAATACACTAATAACAACTCTGTGGTAAGAAATATACTCATGCTGCCCACTACCTTCCAGATCTTCCAACTAGCCTACATCTCAGCATCCACCTAGAAGATCACCTTCACCTTATAACATTACTTACAAAAATGTTGGGGGTTTTAATTACAAATTTTATAAAAGCTTCAATCCCAATTTTTAATGTATATCACATCTTACAATACCTCCATCTTGATGTAAGATGAGATCTCATCCATAACATTCATGGAATTGTAATATACATTTCCTAAAATGAATACGTGCTCAGTCTGAAGATGGTTTCTATAGCTGAAACATGTTGCTGATGATTACTTATAGATAAGGTTGTGTTTAGATTTAATTTACATTTGTTTTATTTACTAGGTTTTATTTATCAATTTATTCATTAATTACCATCATCAAAATCAAGTGGTTTTTCTTCTGCCTTCAACTTTGCAAGATTTTTCTGATTCTTCTGGTTCTTAATTTCTTCCACTTCATTCTCCTTCCCTCTGCCCTTTGACTGTTTAGATGCAGATAATTTGTTCGTGTCCTTAGATGGAGATTTCTCTAGAATATCCTGTTTCTTTTCCTTCAGTTGTTTTGTCTGTGGTTCAGCCAATTCCTTCTTGTTTTCTTTTTGTGCCTTGGAAGCCAAAGACTTGTTGACTGTTTCCTTAGCTCCTGGCTTACTCTGCTGCTCTTTAGCAGGTGATGTTTCCTGTTTGTTCTGTTTCTGTTGCTTAACAACAGCCTTGTTAGGAACATCCTTTGCAGGAGACTTCTCTGTGTCATGTTTATTATCTTTAGCTTGTTTTACTACAGTCTTATTCACACTTAATTTTGAGCCAACCGCATCATTTGTCTTCTGTTTTGTTTCTGCATTATCCTCATTTACAGTTGTTACATGGCCATTTGACTGGACTTTCTACAAAGCAAAAAAACAAAATATATCAATTCTCTGCTGCATCAACATCAAATGGGCAGTAATATGAATCATGTAAGTAATACACACAAACACCCATCAATGAATGCATCTTTATTCTATAGATCCAATACTCTAATTGGGTGAATCTTAATTAGACATCAAAATATTCGAGATTCTCATGTTGGTAACTATAACAAATACTGTCTCCTGGGACATGACAATGGTAGCAGGCAGAAATTTACCTACAGTTTGAAACCACCTTCAGGGTTAAACTCCAAAGATCAAGGTAGCAGGTTCTTCTAAAATGTTGGCAAATTTTTACCATACCTCATGGTAACACACCCAGAAAGCAGCATTCTGCACCTACACATCGTCTGTGCAAATGACAGAATTAAAATCCATAAAATCCAACAAAGAGACGGCACATATCTCAAACCATACAGTATCAATGGTGAATGATGAACTGGAATGGATTTGAGAGAAAGCAGCTGTCCCCTGATCAGGGTATGCTCACAGGATTTAAGGGACTGAGAAAAAACCAGTAAAATCTGGACTCAGCATCCTTGGTAACCGGCCGGGACTCGAAATGGGGACTTTCAAAATAAAAGGCTAGCATCACCAGTACACCAAGCTGCTTGGTTCTACGTACTCTTTCATATGTGTTAGTCTATGTATTCAAGAAGCCACGTACGAAATAAAAGACTTATTATTTGGCCGGCTGACAATGAAGATCGGACTCTACGAAAATCATGTAAAATCCTTGCAGATATTTACCAAAATAAATTAGGGCAGGCCCATGGCTAGCCAACGATGCAGAACCCCACGAAACCATATGGAAACCTGTTTGTTTGTTTTATACAATCATCTGGCAGTATAAATGCACTAGATACATGTTGCTAAAATATGTGTCATTCACTAACAACGCAAATACTACCTTATCCTTAATTTTTCGTTTCTTGCCAGCTGGTTTCCGGTCGTCGCCAGTATACGTGAGTTGAGCAAAGGCAGGTTGCTCCGCAGATTTAAATCCAAATGCAAATACCAATACAGCACATATTAATACAACTCCAACTGGAAATGCATACTGTGTGTTGACAACCTCCGATAATTCCATCCTGCAGCGTTATTTCACACGATCACGTCAACAGCAAACCAATCATCTATCTGCCAGATGATCATTAGTAGATGACGCGTATATGACGTAGCACAACACTTTTACCAAACTGATTTGTGGGCTGCGAAGTTTCCCTAGAATGACATTCCAGCAGAATAATTTTTAACATTTTGAAATCATTAAAGAATATTGTGCGCTTTCTCCATTAATTCGACTACATGTTTTCTATTAGAATGAATGTTCGTGATAAAATAGACATAAAGAGCTGTTTTGTTATTCCTCTACAACCCAGCCTTCAAATGTTGGTAATAAAATTTACACGTGCATCAAATATCAAATATAAATTTATTTATTCCAAATAATGTCATAATTTACGATCATCTCTAACGAATATCTAATTTATAGTTCAGAACAATTATGTGTGAAGAAACAACAAGTGGCCATTATAATTATTAGATCCATATTGCTCTGATTATGAATAAACGTGGCATATCAAGTTACTCATTTTAATGCAAGATGTTCTTGTCTGTATACGATATTGGAAATATGACATACTAAATAGCTACGCATATTAAATTACACGATTTTTAGACTTTGAGTTTGGCGTGACGTAGAAAATAATTTTCTAAAAATCGTTAATTTTTACACCATTTTGTAGTGGTAGTTGTTTATACAGGAAATGACTTACATCTTCAAATGTTGGTAATAAAAGTAAATCGATACGACGGTTAATAATATTGTTTGTTATTAAAACAGATAATTTCCCAAATTCGAATATCTAGTAATTATATCGTTTAAATATATTTCATATGATATGTTGAAAGTATCTCATGAATTACCACATGTATTTCACTAGAGTATTACAATCGAAAAACATGGATGATTGTGTTGATTGATGCGAGTTATGGCGTTATAAAGTGGGTGATATTGCAAAGTGCTCCACGGTTGAAGAATGTTGTTGTTATTCATTTAGGCAACGATGCGAAGGACTTCTAAAACTAAAGAAATGTTTATTGTGCGAGCTCTAGAAAAGATACTTAGTGATAAAGATATTAAGCGGTCGCACCACTCCCAGTTGAAACGGGCTTGTGAGGTGGCATTGGGTAAGTTGTTTGAGGTGTTGTTTTAGGTTATGTGAAGAAAATTACAGTTGGTGCGCCTGTATTAAGCACAATTGCTGATGACCATATTTTAGACAGTTGTACACCAGATCAGATTCAGTTTTGTGTATCCATGACCAGTTTTGTTCAGACCTATCAGTTCTTGGTTAGATTTACTGGCATAACCGGAGATGGTAATTGTCTTTTGTAGAAGAGATACGAAACGAACTGAAGGATGGGGGTCAAGATGGTCCAAATTCGTCATCTGCTTTGCCATTGCCGAAAAATGATGAAGCCAATGTCATTACAGCAGAGAAGTATTTCCTTCCATTTGAATTGGCATGCCAGAGTAAAGCAGCTAGGATTGTTGTTACCGCACTTGATTGTCTTCAGGTATGCAGGTTTACTGAGATAGAATATTGAATTTGTGTTTTGGAGGATACTGTCTTCTGGTGTCACATACGTTAATTTCGCTGACTTTCTAATTTTTGTCATTTATTTCAGAAACTCATAGCATATGGACACTTAACTGGAAACATTCCTGACTCAACAACTCCAGGGAAATATCTCATTGATCGTATTGTTGAAACAATATGTGGATGTTTTAGTGGCCCTCAAACAGATGAGGGTGTTCAGTTACAAATAATAAAGGTAATTGAATTCATATGCCTTATAAACTCAAAACCAATGTTCTCTAAATTACTAATGCATTTTCCCCACATCATGTCAGATGATTGGACTGGCATGCATAATTCTAGGGAATTATCACAAATGAAACTGAATGTTGCATATTTTTGAGAGCTGTTTGCCATGTATAGGTTCTGTCACAGTCTTCCCTATTCTTTTTTCCATAATACACTGTCCTTTTCTGAGTTGAAGTTATATAGGTTCAGCTGTACCATTAAATAAACCAGGAATTTCATTTTTAAATAGTTCATTGTTAGGTCATGCAGTAGCTGCCACTGAAAGAAATTTTGTTTCATCATAACTTGCTGATCTTATATGAGAAATATATATTATAAATTAATATGACATTGAAGTTATATGTACTGTGATTGTATAAATTTTTTTAATGATCTGTTTGCATTTAAGATATCAGGCTTCTGCCATGGTGTAGAGGAGGTTTCACTCTTCTGGGTTGTTACATGATGTGTGTTAGTATCTGTATGCCAGTGTTTCAAGACAGCTTATCAGTCCCACCTTCAAGGGTCAAGCAGACCAATATACATTGCATAAAAACCCAGAAGAGTGAAGACCTGAAGCTGATGCATGGTTTTAATATAGCAAGGTTTACATGGTAACATCAGTCATGTATTGATGTCTCTTGTCTAGGCCTTACTCACAGTTGTGACAAGTCAGCATGTTGAAGTTCATGAAGGAACAGTTCTTCTGGCAGTGCGTACTTGCTACAATATATATCTGGCCAGTAAGAACCTCATCAATCAGACAACAGCCCGTGCCACATTAACTCAGATGCTTAATGTCATCTTCACACGGATGGAAAGTCAAGCTGTAAGTTTCCATCATTAAAAGTTTGTGTAGAATAATCTGTTGTATATATATTTTGTTTTGGGTGTAGGACATATTAGCTGCTACTGACCACGTTTTTCATCACTGCACTGCCTTATGTTGCGTTTATCACTGGTAATACCAGTACCCTTCAGTTAAAATATGGCTACCAGTTTTTAGGACCAAGTGATTTTATATCTGCTGTTTCTGATGATAAACTGTTACCCCCAGGTTTAAATCCAGTCACCAACTTCATAATACTGGGAGATTAACATATTCTACTTCTATGCTATACAGGTTAAGACAGGCCTGACACATGTGTTTGAGCAATAAATTGCCATAATTTATAGGCATAAAACTGAATCACCTGAGATAGACTGTTTGTGTCTTAAAAATAGTAGCCTAATTTTGTAGGAATTACCGCTTGAAGATGGTGTCGATAGACATGGAAATGTGTAGGAGCGATAACTGATATGTGAGTTGATAGACACAGTGCAGTGCACAACAATTAGTCAATAAATAGTGATACAGTTCATGGAGCACAGTATGTACAACATAAGATACCACTAATTTTATTTAGTTAAAGAAGTTTGTTCTAATAATTACTAGACAGGAGTCTCATTTGGGTACTTTCTGTGAAGTATAGCAATGGTTACAGGGTTGTCTGTCTCTAAGTTAGAATTTGTAATGTATGAAACAATTTACTGTTGGCACAGATATACCAACATTTTTTACCAATAAATATGTGCTGTGTGTATGATTTGTTGTTGTAGTTTGAATGGGTAATTAGTCATAATTTTACATCTCTTAGTAATTAATGTAATATGAATGTGGAGAGTCATAAACATAATTATGAATGGTTGTTTGTCAGGATGATGGATAACTTTCAGATATTTTGATGGATATGAACAATAATTTGTTTCATTAGGTGAAAAGGCATTAAGTAGAAAGCCATTTCCATCCAACTCCTTGTTGGGTAATTATTCATAATTCATCCTGTCGACACACATAGTTCGAGATACTGATAGGATCATAAAATAAACCACAGAAAAATAACAGAGGTGCAATAAGCACAGTGTGGGCCGGGTAGCGTAGTCGGTATAGCGACTGGCTACGGGCTGGACGGTCCGGAGATTGAATTCCACTGGGGGCAAGATTTTCTACACCTGTCCAGACCGGCCCTGGGGCCCACCCAGCCTCCTGTACAATGGGTACCGGGTCTTTCCCGGGTGTAAAGAGCGGCCGGGGCGTGATGCTGACCCCTCACCCCCTTGTAGTGCCGTGGTCATGAAAGAGTAGAGCTATACCTCTACTTCCCCTGTGTACTGTATGGCCTGTACAGAGCCTCAGTGCCTGTACAAGGGTGCACTTTACCTTTACCTTAATAAGCACAGTGTTCACACTTATGTAATATACTAAACAGCCCATTTTTTCATGATCAATCATTTTTCAGTATGTTTTTGTGGGAAATCATCCCTTGTCTCATACAGAATTGGGAATATTCATGGAATGGAAGGGTGAATGTGTAAGAACCATGATGAAGGAATTTGAATAGCTATGTAATTGAGGTCTGTTTCCAGGTAGATGATCTTAACAAGGGGAAAGGAAATTCTGAGGCACTGGAGTTACACCAAGGTGAAACAAGATTATCAGATGAGTTGGATAGAGGCAGTGATAAAAGTGAGACAAAAACTGATGAGGTTATCCAGTATGAGTCAGAGATTAGTCATCGTGATATGGTGCGAGGAATGTTGAATGGCATTGTAGACACTGTGGTACAAGGTATGCTGCTTTCATGAAATGTATAGAAAACCATTTAAAGAGTAATTTGAAGCTCCCACATCTGAACAGAGTATGCTCTGCAGTACGTCCAGTGACTCATTTATATATTATTTAAGTCTGTTATATTGTGCACCAGTACCCAATTAGCAGAGCACATGGAATTGTAACCCATTAAACCATAATATGAATCTCTGAGTACCTTGAAAACCTCAAATCTTACAATCATGTATGAGTTACATGTTTCTGTTGCATCATGTGAAATCGTACCTCAGAATCCAACTGAAGAAGCATTGTTGTCTTTTGTGTTGTTTCTCAGCACTTACCTAGAAAAATTTAGAAAAATCCACCAGCAGCATTTGAGGGTATATTATATCTGAACCAAGATTTAACCCTTTAAACCCCAAATTAAATCCCATCTGCTATTTGCTGGCATTATTAGGAGCTCACCATTTTCTCCACGTTAGCAGGATAAGGGTTAAATTATTAACCTTTAGGCTACTAATGTCATA
>Ga0268261_10003704_pt1 | contig 11291 bp, 11 predicted proteins | sample TergutNc150P1_FD_190353 | JGI IMG/M metagenome (GOLD analysis project Ga0268261, IMG submission 190353) | Nasutitermes corniger P1 segment gut microbial community from laboratory colony in Florida, USA - Nc150 P1 (SPAdes) (version 2) | ecosystem: Host-associated > Arthropoda: Insects >... | reverse complement strand
TGTGTGTGTGTGTGTGTGTGTGTGTGTGTGTATATATATACACACACACACACACAATTCTCCCACCAATCCTATCTATCTATATATATATATATATATATATATATATATATATATGCACTTAATATAATTCTCCCACCAATCCTCTGGCAGCTTTTGCCTATATGTGTGTGTGTGTGTGTGTGTGTGTGTGTGTGTGTGTGTGTATATATATATATATATATATAGGTAAAAGCTGCCAGAAGATTGGTGGGAGAATTATATTATACATACATATACATATATACATACACACACACACATCACCCTATCAATAGCAATACACAGAATTTTATCATCTTGGTGCAATTAACTCCTTTGATACTGGCCAGGAGGAGAAAGAAGAGGAATATTCTGAGGCTCCAGATACAACTGTGCAAACACTGAATGCACTGCACGTTTCGACATCATACAGATATGTCAAAATTAATTTTTGACTGCCACTCTTCTATATTGTGGTCTACCAGGTTATGATATCATGCTGGTAGGTGGGTACCAATGTTTTTAAGAACCTACTGTCTCCCTCTTTACGGAAGTACCCTCTTACCAGGCCACATGGTCTCATAATACAGACGACCACAACATAAATACTCACTGCCACACAAACCTCAAACTTTCTACACCAGAGGTTCTCCAAGTTTTTTCCAGTTGTACTACTACATGAAACAACAATTTAAATGTACCACCAGTACTTTTTATCTCAATAAAAAGGCTGAAAGTTGACAGACCAGCTGACAGTGGGGATGATTTATATAATGTTGCCAGCAGTGCAGTTTATTAGCAAACATACGTGGCTTACGTTGTATTTATTTTTTACAGCGTTTATTCTCTTTTCTATATTTTGATTTTTCATTAACGCTGTATACCTGCGAATAGAAGCTGGCATATCAGTACTTGTATGCATGTCACAGTGTGCAAAACTACATTCTGCAATAAATATTTATTTGTTTCTAAGATTAAAACATATTAAATTTTCTTTTAATCTACCATTATCACCACATACAGAAAAAAAGTAAAGAAATCAATAATTCATATTTACTTAAATTAAGAGATTCTCAGGGACACTGACAAACAATCTGAACTGACACACTGAATCAGGTATGAGCATATTCAAAACATTCTTTACATAAGTCAGTCATGTAACATACAAGTTCTCAGATTTTCACAGTAGGTAATGTTCACACCATAGCCATCTGGGTTTTGACAGCAGGCAGTATTGCAGGTATATACTGACATTTTGGAGAAACACACTGCCTCCCTCTTCAGGATGGAAGCAATTTAGCCCAAGGTGATGCTGAGTAATTACAGTGTGAACAAGGTTTGAACATATGTACAAGCACACTGCATGGAATATGGCCTCTCAAAACACCAGCTCACTCTGGGCCAGTATGAATTGTGAAACAATACTGCTGACAAACCAAAAGGCAGAATGGCCCCTTGCAGGGCCGATTAAAATGTTTTTATCTTATGAATAGCAGTTCTTCATCTAAATTTAATTTTCAATGACAAATAATGATTGTTGCAGCAGGTAACAATGCATCTAGCCATACATCTTGCTATCAATATACTAACAAATCCCAAACCTTAATTGCAATTGAGTCGCATATATAAACAACGGAGAGCTGTGCCTCAGCTCAGGCAGTTAACAGCCAGCTTCTCATCGCGGGAGTCCAGGTTCAATCCCAGGCCACTTGTGGGATTTTTGTTGGATAAAGTACCACTGGGATAGGTTTTTCTCAGAGTACTTCAGATTTTTCATACCAGTACCATTCCATCAATGCTCCATACTCGTTACTTTATCTATCACCAGTGCTACATTATCTAACAAACTGACACTGTTAAATAACATATTTAGAATAGAATAGAATAGAACAGAACACAATAGAATAGAATAGAATAGAATAGAATAGAATAGAATAGAACAGAATAGAACAGAATAGAATAGAATAGAACAGAATAGAATAGAATAAAACAGAATAGAATAGAATAAAACAGAATAGAATAGAATAAAACAGAATAGAATAGAATAGAACAGAATAGAATAGAACAGAATAGAATAGAATAGAATAGAACAGAATAGAATAGAACAGAATAGAATAGAACAGAATAGAATAGAACAAAACAGAATAGAATAGAACAGAATAGAATAGAACAGAATACAATTGAATAGAACAGAACAGAATAGAATAGAACAGAATAGAATAGAATAAAATAGAATAGAACAGAAGAATAGAACAGAATAGAATAGAATATAACAGAACAGAATAGAATAGAACAGAATAGAATAGAACAGAATAGAATAGAATAGAATAGAACAGAATAGAATAGAACAGAATAGAATAGAACAGAATAGAATAGAATAGAATAGAATAGAATAGAATAGAACAGAACAGAACTGAATACAAGAAGGACAGGCACAACTCACCTGTGCAGTTCCACCATACTTGATCTTTTGTGCAGCCCTTATGTTCATGCACTTAGCAGCCCTAAGCTTTGAACAAAGTGCAGTATCCTGCTGAAAAAGACTTCCTCTAAGTCACCTGGTTTCATAAAATGTCAACCCAGGATGCCTGAATCTTAATGCAGCCAAAGCCTCACAGTCACAAGGAACATGTGAGGCTGTTTGCATCTGTCATACTCGGGACTGCTTACCAGCGCCAGTTTATGTAGATGTCCTCTCAAATGACAGTGTCCTGTTAGCAGTCCCATCATTGTTTGTAGCTGTTTTATTTGCTTAACTCTCCTTTTTTTATTTTAATTTTAATTTTTTTTATAAAGCAGGGGGTCTTTTAAGAAAGCCCTCAGTAGCTTGCCTGTGTCCATGAATGGACTGCCAATACTCCTCATGTTTCTTATTCATCCAGCCCCTGATCACTTCCCTGACAACCTTTGCAGATATGCCTAGGACAGGCTCAGGTCCTATGAGTGGACGTAAGGAGCCTTGTCTGGCTAAATGATCGACTGTTCCATTCTCCAGCAATTCACATATGTCCCAGCACCCATACCAGTTGGATTCTTACGTCCTGCCATTTTCACCAGGGACTGACTGCAGTCCCAGACTAATTTAGAGTTTATCTGAAAATTGTTAAGCACCTTAGTGGCCACTTGACTATCAGCAAGAATAAAGATGCTCCTACCTTTATAGCCCTTTTCTCCATTTACCATTACACATGTCTTAATGGCATGTATTTATGTCTGGAATACTGTGATGTGGAGCCCAAGACTGAAGCTATGTCCCTTTTTTTTTCAAGCCCCATTTATACGTCTCGACACCAGTGCCTTCATTGGTCTCAAAACAATCCACATACCAGACCAGGCCTCCTTGATGGTCTGGATTAAACCTGTTGTGGGAACTTGTTAGGGAATTTGACCACGAATGGCTTATGATACACATATCTTAGCATCATTTTGACAGTCCCCATTTGTCGGATGGGTTCATGATCCATGTCCTGAGATTGTTTAGTGTGACTAAAGTTAGTGGATTTAGGTCTTCAAATAACATGTTTCAAAGATGAAGAGATTTATCATTAAATGTGGACCTATAATTATTGATGATCATTAATTGTAAAATGTGTAAATATGTTCATTTTTATACCTTACAAATTAAAAATCCTAGCAGTCTCATGACATGTGCAGCCCATGTAGTTAAATCCAGTGCACCCTGCTGCATAGTTTTCTACTGTCATCTGATGATGGAAACGGAACCTGGTCCTACAATATATTTCATGAACACAAGCAAGACAATGTGTTATTGCCAATATATGGTATGTGTCAGTTTAATATTCACACGGTAAGTATAGTCTGGTCATCCTGAAATTATTTGCAGTAGAATAACAATTACATGAATCATAAATTTCTTAAAGAACTGACAATTATTTATTATGATTTATTATTATTATTATTATTATTTTTATTATTAATTATTATTATTTGTTACATTATAAGAAATGGGTTCTTGTCATTTTATATAAGTAATAATTGAGTTTCCATAATTCAAGTCAAATGTTTGTTGAACATTTTCTACATTTAATAAAACCACTGAGGCCGAAATTTTGTACCTTGAAATGTTTCAGTACACATAACTATAATACTCAATGCCCAACAGCAACAGCAGATGGTCATAAAATGTTAGAAATAAATTCACCTCTTTTACAGACTGTTATGTCATAGTTGCAAACATCATATGCTTCCTGATGCAGGCTCAAGTTAAGCTGGACAGAAGGAAGTGACAAAAAAAAAATTACTCAAGTGTTCATAAAGTTAACAGACCTAGGCCCATCAGCACTCTTTCCAAAGGAATACAGACATGTGGTGCAATCAAACAGTTTATAGACGCACCACAATATGACATTACTGCTGCTAGCACAAACTTCTACTGAAAGTTGTAGATAGAATATAGTCTGCTAAATCATTTCATGCCTGACATATGGCCATAGCATGTGTAACTGCTGAGTAACATACTATTACATACAAGTGCATATTGTTCCACTTACAATTGTGACACACCTAAAAAATGGCATAATTGAAAGAACAATGTGTCTGCATCAAATTTTGCATTACCCTGTGGAAAAGTGCTATGCAAATGTTCATACATTGAAAGTAGCTTTTGGAGAACAGATAATGGAAAGAAAGCAAGGTTTTGAGTGGGTTTCTACATTAAAAAGGGCTGTAACCTCTGCTGAAGGGTTGCTGAATGCTTTGAAATGCCCGCTGGTGAGCAAAATGGAAGAAAATGTGTATAGACTGAATTAACTTGTCCTTAAAAGCAGAAAAACGACACACTATCTATGAAGTTTCTAACATGCTGGGAATTTCATTTGGGTCAGTTCAGATCATCCTGAAAGATGATCTGAACATTGGTCAGAGAGTTACCAAATTCATGCCCATGCCCCACTTGTTGAGTGAGGAGCAGGAAAATCATGTCAGTACTTGCCACAACAATTAAAACAGGCTTAAAAGAGACACAGATATAAATACATATTCACTCTAAATGTCTGCATGCCCTGTTATGCATACAAGTCTTGTCACTGATCTGCTAGTGACAGAGATTAATAGACACTAGCACCAATATTTGGACAGATGTAAAGAAATACCATCACCACTTCCTGATCTCACATATTCCAAAACGTTTCTCTTTCTAGCTAATAGAGTGCAAATGGGCCATGACATATCTGACATACTCAGGGACTTCTGGGCAAGGACAGAACAATTCTTTACACCTTCACATTCCAATCCAATGCTACAAGGCTGTTTCTTGAACACCATACATTACTTCCATTTCACAATCACAAAGAAACTGACAAAAATTAAGAAAATTAAGGACTGTTGAAAATTAGGAAAATTTTAAACATGCTCAATGTTGATATTCCAGATTTTATAATCCATCTAACATTTGGCAATTAACAGGGTCATTATACTTTTCAGAGGGAGGGTCATGTTCAAACAGCACATCCCCACACAAAAGTTTCAGAAGAAACAATCTACTAACTCTGTGAAAAAACTGGCTACACATATGATGTGGAAGTATACTGAGGGAAAGACTGATTATGTGCCACTCCAGACATGATGAACCATTTTACAGTACAACAGGTTATAAAAAAAGTAAAAAAGTAAAGAGATGTAACCACAAATTATATATGGACAGTTCCATTTCTTCTCCTGACATATATTAACAATCTGACAAAAAACAAAATAAACTTCTGTGGTACAGTAACACCAAACCATATGAGAATGCCAGGCAACTTCGCTATCAGGACACTGAAAATGGAAAAGAGTGACATTAGGGTCACAAGTGGTGACATGGTTTGGAAGGACAAGCTTGATGTACACATGCTGACACATTTTCATAATCCACCAGCAGAAGGTAACTTTATGTTGATGACAGTGTAAACACCCTGAAGCCAGCCATTGTATGGGATTAAAATCACCACATGGGTGGTGCTGATAAAAGTGACAGAATAACTAACAGCTGCCAGTTGCCATATGTGGAAATGGACAAAGAAATTGTTTCTTCATCAACTTCACAATTCTAAACAGCCACACTCTCCTTAAGTCCCATAGTTCTAAACTCTCAGTAGAGACTTCCAACTGACACTTGTGAGGAATATGGTACAGCTTGCTGGCCCACAGCCATGCCACTAAAACCTGTAAGCAGACCAGCTTTGGTGACAAGAACTGGTCACCTGGAGGCAACCAGTTGCCAGCAATGGCTTACTACCACTGAAAGCAAGTTGGGCTGTGCAATGTGTCATGCCCAAGAAAAGGACATATGGTGTATTCAAACAAAATGTGAAAAGTATAATGTTACACTGAGCATATCAGGATGATTTGAGGACTATCATACAAAGGCACAGCTCTAGATTGTAGGCGGTAATAGCAGGTTAGACGAGACTGTCACCAGCTTAGTGATACGGAATGTAATAATTACTGAAGCAAGTATCTTTCTTCTGACAACACATCATGTACTTCCTTTCTTGGCTGAAGTATGATGCATTCTTGCATAAAATATATAAGAGTAAATACAGGCAGCAGCTTTTAAATTGTTCATATATCTGGACATACATATATTGCAAAAAACAGTTCTGAAAAGTGTACTGTGAGTCAAGGGAGGGAACACAGCAGTCAATAAGTTATATGACTACTTGATGGAAGATAAGGGTTCAGTTCCTGGAAAGTACATTAATTTTTCTGTCAACACACACAGATCAAAATGTGGATCCCACCAGCTCTGTATTCAAGAGGAGCCTGGGAATCCTAAATGTATTGTTGCTGAGGAATGGAGCGGATTACTCATCTCTAAACAGTATTGAATACATCACAGTATGGAATGTTACCTCCATGCCCCTGTATGCCCCTATGATATTAGGCACAACTGCACAATTCCCTTCACAATTGTAGTGTGTGTACATAAATATTTACACTTACATACTGTTCCACTGATGTTAAACTTAATGTGAAAATTTACATATTTCTATTTAGACAAAAATATAAATTTTGGCATTGATACCTACAAATAATAATGGACAGAACTGTATATTTTGACAGATGAACATTAAACCAAGTAAAAGATGTCTCAGTGGAACAGGCAGTCATCACCAAGCCCTAGGGCAAGACAAATTCACTCATATATGAGGAGAATGTTCAATTTTTTCAACATTCACATAAATGTGTATTATGAATTTGCTCCTACCTGGACACCTTAAGGCAGCTGCAGAAAAATGTGTGGCAAATATGATTAAAAAGTGGAAACTGGGAGAATGGTTTCTGCACAATGATAAAGCACCTGTTCATTCTGCTTTGTCAGTTTGTTAATTTCTGGATAATAACAAACTGACTGTCATTTCACACCCTCCATACTTGCCAGACGTAGTTCTGTATGACTCTTTCTTTTCCCAAACTCAAGATGGTGTTTCATAGAAGGGGATGCAATGATAATATCTTGAGTCATGCAAAACTGTGGAACATGCTTATTGGGTTTCAAACAATGCACTTCGCAAAATGCTTTCAGTGGTGAAGCGATCACTGGGCTTGCTGTGTGAAGTCCCAAGGAGGCTACTTTGAAGAGGGCAACTTTGATTAGAAAGGGCTGTTGTTATGGAGAAAGAAATGCAGTCCAGAAACTATTTTATTGCACCACATATATGACATAGAATAAGCGAAGGGCAACACACTGTCCCTACTACCCAATGTGAGCCTTGGCCTACTTGTAGAAGAATGTAACAGTCAGCAGTTACTCTCATGGCTCTACTACTTCACCCCAGTTAAACAGCTCTGGGCATGCAGCATGAGGCCAAGTCACTCTGAGTTACACAGCTCACATGCATATTCAAAATTAAAACCAGTTTGTTCCCAGACTGAAACTTAAGCAATCAAAAATATCAAATAAAATCAAAAACGCAAAAGCAAGAACATCAAAGTAGACAACGATTCTTAAAACATTGTGTTGTCATATTATACCACACAAAATAAAATGTATTCTTTCAATTTCATTATACATAGGCAGAAATATGTATTATCAGTACACACGGACATGCACGGCAGACTCCTGATATCAAAAACAGTAATAATAAAGTTTTCATACTCTGTCATATTCAAGACAGTTACCATTTACTGTCCATGTGGAGCAACCAGCCAAGGGTCAGTTCAGAAGCTCGATTCCTGTATTTCATCTTGCACTAAGTATGGTAAGTAATATCACTTCAATGTACAGGTGCTCCTCTACTCATACATGAGTAAGATTCCAGATGCCTGAGCATAAGTAAATTTTTTGTCCAGTTATATCCTGTTGATAACAAACATGTTAAAAACAGAGGAAAAACTCATGCCAAAAGCAGGCGAAATATTTATAATTTTCTTACCTCCTTCAAACCACTTGATAATGTCCAATGTAGTTTGCATCACAACTGTGAACCTTGCCTTACTGCTATCCTCAGGCACATCCAACTGGACATATGGACAGTTTTCTTCAAACCTCTGGAAGTTCATAAATCAGAATGTTCAGAAGTACAGGAGTGCCTGTGTCACAAAACAGAACAAATGTGCTAAGTAACTGCATGGAGCATAGAACAGAACACCTTATCAGTTAGTCAAGGAGATCTATCAATCTTACAAAACCCTAGTGCTCATTATCATGAGAATTAAGATTCTCTCAGTTGTGACTATATGAACGTAACCAGTTTTTGGGTGTGACACCCTATAGTCTTAAAAATGTGGTAACTCTTTATGACAGAATGGCTGAAATTCTTATGTAATGTCACAGGCAGTGGATTCTACCTGGCACCAACAGTGACTGACTGCTGTTACCCTTACAGCACTCTTCCAGAAGAAGGCTACTATCATGTGACAGTAAGCCACTCATAGACAGTCATACAGGAGTTAACATTAACACTGTCAAATCAGCTTGGAGGTACATTTTAAGGTGTCACTCAGCTCACATGACAGGGCATCACACCACACACTGCATGTTGCTGAATACATGTTTAAGATGATATGTAAGGCACAAAACATTGATCCATTCTGGAAGTATATGAACACAATTTCTGGCATCATTTGGAACATCGAAATGGAGGATGAGGATGCAAGTGACAAAGAGAGACATTTAAAACAAATAACTGGGACATCTAACACAAACATTACATTCTTTTGTTTCCCAAATATGTTTCCTTACATTAGTGTATGTTGTGTTACATTACTGTAATGACACTTCTTTCCATCATGTGTAATATTACAATATCACATTCGTTCAGTGCATATTCTTCTTCATTCATATGTATGAGACAAAGTGATTTTCATTATGAAGTGCAGTATATTCATACTGGATTCCGATCAACAAACGTTCCTACGACAGGGGTGCAAAATGTTCCAAAAATCTAGCAGCCACCTCAAAATTCTAAGTGCCAGATATGTGACATGAAGCAAGTTCTGTATCAATGGCCAAAAAAATATTTGGTGTTATAGATTGTGTGACCTTGGTTCTGTTGTTCTTTCTGGTAAAACAACAGTTATGTCCATTGCTATTTTGCTTATTTTTGAGTTACACGAAATGCATTTGTAATGAACAGCTCAGAATTTTCTGCAGAAACTTATGTGACCATTTCAAGAACAGAAAATTTTTTAGTCAGCAGCCCCAACGAATATGCAGTTGTTGCTGTACTCTCAATCAGTGATGAAAAATCTTGCACTTTTACTGTTGTCCCCATTCAGGATAAGGTTTCATTAATATTTCACAAAGATGAAAAGTTTCATTGGCCACGATTATCATGGCAAAATTGTTAATAACTATGAAAACATATCACTTCCTGACGTGACATTGTTTTTAAAAGTTGTGCGCTATAGTGGTATAGCGTAATAAAGCATTGGTTGTTTCCACTCTGAACCAATTGTATTCATGCTGCATTTCAGACAATAAAATGCACATCAGATCATTTCCAGGAATTGTATGGCCATCAAGAATGAAAACTAAATACTGGCAATAAATGTTACAACTTTTACTTTGTTTTATGACACTTGTTTCCACTTCTGAAGATATCTGGCTCTAACAAAAAGTAACCAGAAGGTGCAGAAAATCAAATAATGAGGCATTTCACAATTTTCTCCTCAGGAAATACTATTAGGATGGTCAAATTCACTAATTAGTGAATGTACAAAAAGGGTGTTTATTTGTTGTGGCTGTTGCCATATGAGCATTGTTATTGTTGCAATAGAATAAACATCCACGGTTGACCCAAGTGAGCCAATGACTGTATGGGGTCATATTGACAAGTGGTAATGACAGCTTGGTCTTTTGAGTCTTACTCACCATGTCTACTTTAGTGTGCTCCACCCTTAGAGACAGGGTTAATGTAAAAAACAATGTTTCTTGTACAGTCAGCTGCTATCTGTAAACAACGTTTCTCGTTCTCTCACCTGTTACCAAAGTTAAAATGATGGGTGGGCTGTGTTCAATAGTTCTGATGCACAAATGTATTGCTATTCTGCATTTGTGTGAAGGTTTCTCTTTGGAAATGTAAATTTAAACGTCAAATGAAGAACTATCTTAAATTTAGAAAATCTGAACTGTGATTATTGACTTGGGATCATTAAAAATAAATGGTAAATGACAGCACATGCAAAATTGTAGAACAGGCAATGGGAATGCCACTGTATTCACTCTATCAATGATAATGGCAAATGCCAAATAATGCCAAAAATATGGCTGATCAAAAATATCCAGAACAGAATTTATTGCAGGAAAACTGAAGCATTCACAAGTTCCTCTGAATTACCTCCTTCAAAGTAGGATCCTCCAGACCATATGAGGTGATTCCCACTTTTCAATGTATCTGTGGACAGGCCTGTTTTGAAATGGCCTGCAGTTGCCATGTTGCATTCAGCTGTAGCTCCAGGAATTCTTGGAATCGTTCCTCCTGTAGGATGATCTACAGCCTGAGGAAGGGAAAGAGCTCCCAGGGGGACAAAACCGATGAGTAAGGTGGATGGGAACTCCCCGATACTCAGGGCCACTAGACAGGGCACATTGTCAAGATGATGAAGTCAGGCACTGGAAATAATTTATAAGGCTGCTCCCAACAAACATCATTACAAAGTCACTGCAGAACCATTCTGCAGACAGTCTGATTCATTCTGTGGCCTTTGGGAAGAAACCTGTAATGCACCAGACCGTCCACATCAGAGAAATCAATCAGTATTTTTTCATCTTTGATTGAGTCCATTCACTTATTCATTAAAAACTTAAAACAACAATGAACATTGTT
>Ga0268261_10003703_pt1 | contig 11292 bp, 8 predicted proteins | sample TergutNc150P1_FD_190353 | JGI IMG/M metagenome (GOLD analysis project Ga0268261, IMG submission 190353) | Nasutitermes corniger P1 segment gut microbial community from laboratory colony in Florida, USA - Nc150 P1 (SPAdes) (version 2) | ecosystem: Host-associated > Arthropoda: Insects > Digestive... | reverse complement strand
CCCCCCTCCCAACACATACATATATCTGCATGGTGTAGTGTTTAAATAACCATACAATTCACAGATTCCAAGAAATATGTTTGGTTTGAAAACACAAGACAGTAAGACAGTATGTACACACACATTACAGACAATTACAGACCTAACAGCAGGTTTCTTCACACTGTATCACAACTTCGTTTCATGCAGATCTCGTCTCGCATATCCCCGGTATGGTCGAAGTCTCACAGCACGAAGATGATGTTGTGATGGCACGTTGCAGCTGTGGTGAGGGGTGTCATCACCAGAATCAACATCACCTAAACAAAAACAGACATAAATCAACAGAAGGCAGTGTGTATTGTACTAAGAGTGTGTAGAACACAACTAATAAGTGGGAGCCTAGATGTATACTGAAAATAAAATCCTGCTATATATATATATATAAGACTAGCACTTGCTATTCTGACAATACAAATTTCAGAAAGTACTTACAATACGAGTAAAAAATAATATCCATATAGAAGCATTTTCCAAGACTGACTAAAGTTATAAACAAGTGCAGAACATTGCAGCAATTTGCTGTATTCAGTATTGCAATGTACACATTTATCAAAAAAATTCCTATAGATGGCAGCACCATTTAGTTATCATCATCATCACCATCACCACCACCACCACCACTATTATTATTATTATCACATAAGGCATTTTAGTATAAACAAATACACACAATAAATAAATACCAGTCCAGAACTTTTCTCAAATTATTCAGGTAAGCTATTCTTGATAAAGTTTGTTTCTAATGATTTTCCAGAGACATTTAATGGACTTTATGTTAGGGGGTAATAATAATAATCACTTTCTATTCAACAGATAAAAAAAAGACAAAGTTCATTACAGCAAAATGGATGATAATATAAAGCTGTTGACAACAGCCGCATATCTGAACTAGTGCAATATTTGCATATTGCCTCTGGGCCCTGCCTCAACTAAGTCTATCCAGTTAAACTTGCTACACACACTTATTAAACACTTCAAATAACTCAAAATAATTGCAACACCCCGTTTTCTGTGACCCATTTCAGTATTCTTCCATTTATATCTATGCTTCTTATGTAGCCTCTTCCTTCCGGTTTACCAATATATTGGCAGATAATATTACATTACTAGCACAGAGCCCACCAAAATTTCAGTGCATAGTTGAACTGAAGTGGTTATCAATATTAATATTGAATATGGAGCACAAAATCTATTTAGACAATAATTTCTGGGCACACGAACAATTTTTTGCTATAGAAACAAACTTCACCTGACCTGAATATGACAAAAACTAATCTGTAAAGACATTTATACTCACAACACTAAACTTCATACACAAGATCCTTATTTTATCTAGCAACTATCTGATGTCACTTCCAACCACTATTTTGCATATATACACAGTGCAGTCCATGAGTGTCAGAACTGATTTTTTTAAATAACAGAACTAGAGCGATCTATCAGCCAACCCACTAACTAAGTACTATCAATCAACATCCGTTCACACACCAAGTTTTGTTTATATCTTTGACAGTGTACGAGTTCTACTCGTAACTTGTCTTGTAAGGTCAGTTTTCTTTATACGTCATGGATGGCAGAAATGAACAGAGAGTTGCCATAAAATTTTGTTTCAAAGCTGATCTATCTGCAACAGAAACACCAGTATTGGTGCAAAAGGCTTATGGGAATGAGGCTCTGAACCAATCAAAAGTTTTTAGGTGGTATTCTCGATTTCAAGATGGAAGGGAGCTGATAGAAGATGAGAGAGGCAGCCGTCCAAAATCAACTTGAACTGAGGTAAACATTGCTGCTGTTGTTGAAATGGTCAAAAACGACTGTTGAATGGCATCAAGAATGATAGCAGAATCTTTGAACATCCCCAAGACTGTAGTTCTTTGGATTCTGAAAGAGGATTTGGGAAAGAGAAAGTTGTGTGCACGTTTTGTTCTACACTCCTTGTCACATGAGCAAAGGGAAGATCGAGTCACATCTTGCCAAGACATTATTGCATTGGCCTATGCAGATAAAATTTTTTTTAACAAAATTATTATGAGAGATGAGACCCGGTGTTTTGCCTATGACCCCGAAACAAAGCGAAAGAGTTCTGAATGGGTTGATGAGACATCTCCTTGGCCGAAGAAACTGGAATTCCAAAGGTCCCACATCAAGAAAATGTTGATAACTTGTTTTGATTCTCAAGGCGCAGTGCACAAAGAATTTGTACCAGAGGGAAAGCACATCCAGCAGGTTCATCCAGCTGCAATCTGCTCTCGAGATTTTGTCTTGTTGCACGATAATGCGCCCGCTCACAAAGCTGCGAGTTTTTGCCAATTTTTGACCCCAAAAAATGTTACAAACCTTTATCACCCCGCCGTACTCTCCAGATTTATCTCTCCCAGACTATTTTCTGTTCCCCAAGTTGAAAATGAAGTTAAAAGGACTCCATTTTGTGGAAGTTGCTGAGATCTAAGAAGCCGTAACTGATGAATTAAAGAAGGCCCAAAAAGCTGAATTTTCGGCAGCTTTTTGGAAACTGTACAACTGTGCAAAAGCCTGTATATATGTCAGTGGAGCGTATTTTGAATAAAAAAAGGTACATATCTTCGATTTTTAAAAAAATCAGTCCTAAAACTTTTGGGCCGCAATGTGTACATGCAGGCAGTTGACTGAGAGGACTAATGTTAATACAAGTGAGCCAACAGGAAGTAACAAACACTCGTCTGATACAATAACACAACCATACCACCAATGTGCACTCTGCAGCGCTGCATGTATGCTATGAATTTCCTCCTTCGATAAAGGTGGATGCTGCATTACCATGTAAAGTATACCTGCCACTGCATTTTGTTGCTGTCATCTGCTGCTTACGTCTGTAACTACCACCACCTTTGATTGCTAACATACATATCAGTGTAAGTCATGGCAACCTACCATCACTTGAATTAGTGGATGCCACAAAATGTTCTGAACGTATGGCCTTCCTCGATTTCGGTCTTCGGTAATACTTGAACTCCCGAGGTAGTGTATATGACCTTGGAAGTGAGATCTGAGAGTCCATGTCTGATGGGATGCGATATGATTTGTACATCAGCATGGCTTGCTGTTGGTGAGCACCATTGGAGTGCGAGTCACTGCTCCGTGCCATTAGGTCATCTTTGCCACCTCTCCCTGACTCAGAGTAATTGGAGCCATGTTCGCTGCTACAGTCCCTGGATGATGACAAATGAAACTTCACACATTGCAAAATTAGAAGGCCCAATCGGGAGGATTTTGATGAAACCTGACATAACCATACAGTTGAGTCAAATGGAAACCTTGATGTTCTTTTCGCTAGCTAATTTAGTGCAGACTAATTCAGTAGAGCTTAAACATTTTCTCAAAACAGTGCACGATCAGCCACACCACACACAGTACACATTGCACACCCACACGGTCAGCCACATCACACACAGTACACACTGCACATCCACACGGTCAGCCACACCACACACAGTACACACTGCAAACTCACGCTGATGATGTGCTGCGCCTCCAGCTGCTGACAGTGGGGTCTCAACTTTTTCACACTTGTAAGGTTTTTGTTTGACTCACCATTGTACATTGTGCCATTTTCTACAACTGGAATAACAACATGGTTGGTAAGTTGGGAGAAACATTAGCTCTGCTGTCATACGGCTGTTACCATGAGAAGCACGTTAGCAACATCAACAACAGAAATCATGGTAAAAGCAGTAACCACAGAAAACAAAATGACCACAGTAACACCTGTACAGTTTTATCAAATATGAATACCAATTGTCAAGATGCACACAACGTAGAGCAACTGTTTGCAATCCAGTACAAACTGCAGCTGCGTGCAATCCAGTATGGACTGCAGCTGCATGCAGTCCAGTATGGACTGCAGCTGCGTGCAATCCAGTATGGACTGCAGCTGTGTGCAATCCAGTATGGACTGCAGCTGCGTGCAATCCAGTATGAACTGCAGGTGCGTGCAACCCAGTATACACTGCAGCTGTGTGCAGTACAGTATGGACTGCAGCTGCGTGCAATCCAGTATGGACTGCAGCTGCATGCAATCCAGTATAGACTGCAGCTGTGTGCAGTACAGTATGGACTGCAGCTGCATGCAATCCAGTATGAACTGCAGCTATGTGCAATCCAGTATAGACTGCAGCTATGTGCAATCCAGTATAGACTGCAGCTGTGTGCAGTACAGTACGGACTGCAGCTGCGTGCAATCCAGTATGGACCGCAGCTGCGTGCAATCCAGTATAGACTGTAGCTGTGTGCAGTACAGTACGGACTGCAGCTGCGTGCAATCCAGTATGGACTGCAGCTGCGTGCAATCCAGTAGGAACTGCAGCTGCGTGCAATCCAGTATGGACTGCAGCTGCATGCAATCCAGTATGGACTGCAGCTGCGTGCAATCCAGTACGGACTGTAGCTGCGTGCAATTCAGTACCGACTGCAGCTGCATGCAATCCAGTATGGACTGCAGCTGTGTGCAATCCAGTATAGACAGCAGCTGTGTGCAATCCAGTATAGACTGCAGCTGCGTGCAGTACAGTATGGACTGCAGCTGCGTGCAATCCAGTATGAACTGCAGCTGCGTGCAATCCAGTACAGACCACAGTTGTGTGCAGTACAGTACAGACTGCAAATGCATGCAATACAGTACACACTAAAAACGCATGCAGTACAGTATGGACTGCAGAAGTGTGCAATACAGTAGGGACTACAAATCTGTGCAATACTGTATGGATTGCAGCTGCATGCAAGACTGCAACCTTGTAATTTTACTGTAGACACAGCCATTGTTGTACACCTTTTTACTTTAAATTCCCTTGCCAATATACACCATTTTGTAATTTATGTCCTCTCAGTTTTGGTTAACGCCCTTTGGTTAGCTATGCTCTATTTTGCTAACCCCTACCTATTCCGTTACTTCTTATGGGAATATCTTTTTCGAATTAAACCTTTTTGATTTATGCCATTACTGAATGATTACTGCAGCATCCTTTAAGATCAATATTCATATCATTCTTTATGCTACACCATCCTGAACAGTCATAGCACTGAGTTTAATTAGTATCAGGAGGGCTGAATTGACATGGAATGCTTAGTACTGCTGAACGGTGTAAACAGCATCAACAGGTGTCTATTTTATATACAAAAATTATTTTAAATTGGATGTTCTGTAATAAAACTATAACTACATAAGGACTATCCATGTGTTGCCTGCCTTGGACATATTGTGAATGTTGCTCTGACGCAACGCCCCATTTGCAGTCCGCAAGTTCATGGTGTTTATTTTCCAGTTTTGTGTCCCAAAATATACGTGCCACAGAAATATGTGCAGGATGTCTGTGAGTGCAGTCACACAAAATTCAGAGGCAGGAAGAAATTTAAGGTTCTACTAGTAATGTAAATACATTCTGAATTCCTAGTCACAGAAAGACATAGTTATACACACCTGTCTACAGGTTCATCATCTGACAGTCTGTAAACTGGAGACCTCTCATGTTCCCACTCATAATATAACCCACTATTCTCCAGATAGTGCGGAGCCAAAAGAATTTCTGGTGTTTTAGACCGATGTTTTGCTCTTGGTGGTGGCAACAGGTGGTAAGCATAAGGTGGAGGTAAAGCACGTGAGATTGGGGGTGAGGGAGGGGGCCAGCCTCCTTGGTTATGTCTCTTAGCACGAGGAATGGGCTGTCGAGGCAGAGACCCCATGTCTTCTCCTGTCCCAGAGGGCGGTCCACCTGACCCACCAGGACGCTGAATTTTGCCCTGCTTGATCTCTTCCTCTATGACTCGCAATTCGGCAAGCTGTTTCTGCTTCTTCTCTTGAAGCTTCTGCTGAATATTCACCCTTGAGCCCACACTGCTTGCTTCATTCTCACTGGAACCTCCCTGAAACAAGGTCAAGACCTAACTTTTTCTTGTCCTGTCTATAAAAATGATTTGTTTTAACATCATCATAAGCCAAAAAAGAATAAAATTAAATGAAATGATACATATGCCTGAATAAAAACATTCTCAGAAGGTGTAGTTATGGGTGGAGTTGCAAGAACGTATGCAGTGTGGCTCTCAGCCCTCCAGTGCTTGCCCCATTGCACTGCAGAGATGTTTAATTCTTCACTAAGTGCTGGCCATGATGCAGCGTTCAGTCCTGAATGCATTTAGGGGTGCTATAAACTTAAAACCCTCCAACTTGGGCAGTAGTTAGAATTTAAGCCCAAATGTTTCTGAACAGTTCAGTAACATCACCCATTTCAAAAAAAAGAAAATACTAACAGAACTGCACATGCTATCCTACTCACAGCAGTTTTCATCAGAAGCCACACACTGCATCATACAAGGCTTCCAGCCCTTAAAGCATCCCCTGAAGTCATATTACGACAGTGCTTAAAGTAAATTTAAGGTTTGTAAGTCCGTGCATCATCGTACAATTCAAATAGATCACCAACCAGATGCAACAATTTTTCAGTTTATTATCCTGACGTTTATTTACAGCTCAACGTGTTTCGGGCGTTCTCCCGCCCATCATCAGGAGCTCGACTGCAGTAGCAGCCTCTGGTTTTGCCTTCGTATCATGGTGATAGCCGTGCTGTGTTCGTGGTCGGGCCGGCATAACCGGCCCGACCACGAACACAGCACGGCTATCACCACAATACAAAGGTAAAACCAGAGGCTGCTACTGCAGTCTTTGAGCTCCTGATGATGGGTGGGAGAACGCCCGAAACACGTTGAGCTGTAAATAAACATCAGGATAATAAACTGAAAAATTGTTGCATCTGATTGGTAATCTATTTGAATTGCTTAAAGTAACTCTGCCATATTCTCTGTACACCTCACATAACAAACTGGAGGTGTGAGTGGTTATATCAATGTTCTATGGCTACCTAACAAAGTTACCGATACTCCTGCAGTTATCATGCCCACCTTCATTACCAAGGTAACTGCTGTTCCTTTGTGGCTACAGTTAGGCAGTCACAACAGATACATTCTGTCCTACAGACATAATTATGTCAGCCATCAATACATGATCAATTATTCTGCATTAAACGTCTTAGATGTACTTTTACAGACTAAACAATAACCATCAGGCTGGTTTCACAAAGCAGACTAACTCTCACTGCACTGAATAAGTTCAAAGCACACCATCTCTTAATATATGTATAAATGACACAACAGAGAGACACCAGCATGAAAGCATCAGCCAGATTATTAGAAACTGCCTCTCCAACTTCAAAGGTTAATTGGCAGAGAAATGAATTTATTGAATGTGTTAACTAATGAGGCAGTCCAATGCTATGAATAGAAAGTGTTGGCAATGGAACAGTGAATAGATGTGAAGCATTGGTAGAATGATACTGACAGGGCAAAAGTGAAGTACTGGGAGAAGAACCTGTCCCACTGCAACTTCGTTCACAACAAATCTGACATGGACTGGCCCGAAAACAAACCCAGGTCTTCAGGGTTATAAACCGGCAACTAACCACCTGCGAAAGGATTAAGTGTAATATGGACACCCAATGTCATCAGGGTATGAGAGGGGACTTTCTGCTCATAAAATGGAACCTTCACACATAATGAAGACAAACCTTTGGGAATGTGAACAAAATTAAACTCTCCTGTCATTCAGAATACACAATAAGCTACAGGTCCATTCAACAAATCACCACTCTTCTAACAGAATGTGCTCTATGAGTGCGCACACCTCACAAATAGATACAGTAGATTCAACACAAACCACACACAGAGACAGTACACAAACATTAAACAGTTCTCATGCCCAGTTTCAGGTTCACACAATGGTGATGCTCACAAATCAAGTCTCCTGGGATGTGACGGAGTGTTGTGGTCAAGTACTTCACAGTGTTTGAAGCAATCAAAGTACCTTCACCTCCAGGGTCATGCAATCTTCTTGTACAGCATGACCCCAAGTGTTAAGGTCCTGTAATCCTTCCATACATGAGGGAATACATGCCCAACAACACAGTGCCACCTGTCAGATGATTTGCACCATCCAGAGTTCTCATGACAGTTCACAGGGAACAGACCTGGTGGTTATGTTGGTTGGGCAATGGACGTCTCCAGAATGGTACAGCATTCTGCATATGTACAGTGAGGCTGTTGCTGAAAGCATCCTGCATCAAGTTGTCATGCTGCTGCTGCTGCTGCAGTGCCATACCCACTGTAGGAAGTGTTGTGACGACCGGCGGTGGCACAAAACTGGTCGGCTTCTTCTTTTTACGTTTTGTTGCAGCTGCAGACGCCACGGGATTACTAAATCGACAGTTGAATACGCCTGGAATACCGCCATGATGGTAGGGATGGTAACCATTGCTGTGGTGCTGGTAGCAGCTGCCTCCACCAAGTTTGCCATTACATTCCACATCCTGACACACACAGATCAGTCTATCAGATACAACAGCATACCACTGGATATCACAATACACAACTGCACAACATATGAAAACCTTAGACATTTCTACTTGGCTAGACTTCAGCTCTCATAGCAGTGTTCATGCACATTCAAGTCTTGTGGAGAGTAATGCTGCGCTGAATGGTAAAGAGGTACTGATGTTTGAGATTAGCACAGTATCTCCACCTTCACAGTCAAGCACACTTCCTGCACTGCTTATCTTTGAAGATGGAGGTAGTATGCTCCCTTGAAACATCAACACTCACACATCACCCAACACAGCCCAACATTCCACAACACTTGAATTTTCATTCCTATTTTGGTTCCTGCAATACATAAAGAAAAGTTCCAAAATACACTTTATAACTCAAGATCATGTTCAAGTGCACAGTCCTACTACTTCATATTCAGGAGGTCCTGGGTTCAAATACCGACCCAGAGACTGTCTATCCTAAGAATTTTCATGTTCCTTCTCAGGCCACAAGGCAATTGCTGGGACAGAACCTGACCACAGCCTCTGACGACATTGCTCCACATTATCACCACATGAGGCCACATAAAAAACTCCTACAGATCAACATCCTCCACACCTTGCTCTAGCTGTTATGCCTCCCTCTTCAGTGTGCTGCTGTATATTTATGTCCATGTGGGCAGTAGTCAGTCTGTTCACATTAATATTTGTACTGACAACAACATGATAAGCTCTTCTAGATACAAATGCTGTCAGCTGTGTCACGTGTTGGAGGGAAATGCAACAGCCGACATACAGAGAGAAGTCATGAATACCACCAACCCCACCATTTCTCGCATGTCCTCAGTACAATCACCTACTGTTCAATGCTGAATATTCTGGGATAATGCCAGTGTCATTAAATATATCTTAAATACAAATAAATACATACATGCATGAATGTTACAATCAGCCACTTACAATGACTGAGAAGTCACTTCTACTCAGTTACAAAGAATAAAAAATCCTGAAGTAACTTTAACCACAAGCACATTTTTGAGACACAAACCCAGTCAACTTTAAGACAGAGCAGTTGACACCTTAAAGACTAGGACACACCTAAATTACAGCAAAAATTCTTTAGTCTGACATCTCATAATTCAGAAATTCTGACAATCTGACACTTGGGTAGAGTTGTCCCAAGACCAGAAGTTTTGCTTTTACAAGAAAAACAGCTTCATTAGTGAAAAAGGCACATCTCAGGGACATGCTCAAAAAGGCCCACAAGAGTGTCTGTATATCAACCGCTGTGGTATCTCCTGACACCCCCTTGTCTCCTACTGCATCAGCTTCTTTAATTACGAAGACTCCAGAAAACACACGAGAGGATCCTGACAACCCTGAACTAGCAGGAGGACAATATATCTGAATGGAATACTCAAATTTAGAATTTGTGAATGGTAAACCTAGTGGTATATTATGTGACCGGTAAGTTTTACAGGGTGAAGATGAGTACTTGTAACACAATTAATCTGCTATATAGACAGTCTTCTATGAAACAACAATAAAAAATAGTGCAGGACACTTCACATCCTGCACACAGAATCAAGAGTAACTGTCAAAGGGTTAAGTGCAAATACTGACTGATCACACAGAAAATTCCCATAAGAACTGCCTACAAAAAAAGACCTCTAACTCAAATTACCAGTGACTAGCTAAACGATATTCCAATTTAGTATTTCATAAACATGAAATACTGCAGTATACAGACCATGCCATTTCAAAATTATTTTACCGCATAAAAAGATTATAAATATTCACATTAATGTCTTTTTAGTGTCCTGAACTGGAAACCTCTAAGTATGTGGCCCAACATTTGTGTTATGATGTTACAATTCTTCTGTCTTCTTTCTCTACATATAAACATAATCATTCCCTATTTTCAGATGGCTACATGGAACAGATACCTGATTTTTTATTACTGTGTGCGGATCATCCAACTTGCTGCCCTGCTGAATTTCTCCATAGATGTTCCCAGATAAACGCTGAGTAGAATCACAATTATTGTTGTATGAGATTGGTCGACCTCCCGCCTCGTAACGCAACCTTCAACAGAACACAAATCCATCACATCTTATGTTCGAAAGACCAGCACACATATGTACTTAGTATCTGGCAAAGTTTAAGCTTTCATATCAACTCTTGACGTACATATATCTAAGACAATAAACTGAAACACATTTCTAAATACTGTGGATCAGTCCTGTCGGATCCGAAATGAATGAAATTGCTATCGTATTGGAATTCAGACAAAGAATGTGCATTTAGTACATGCAGCAAATTCTTTCCTATTCACAGGAAATTCACATGCGGTGGACTGTATGCAACACAGTACAGCAGTGTATGTGTGCACAAATATGGTGTTTGTGTCTGAAATAGGTCCTGATCCACATACCTGCATACAGACTAGCCACAAAACTTTCACAAATGTCACAACAGCGAACTGCTAGTACAGACACAAAAGCACTTGGAAAACTGAAAGCAGCTGCTTCGAATTCACTTCAAATTATTGACACTCAGGCTTGCAGACTGAGAATCCATTTTATATATATATATATATACACACACATACATATACATATATACATATATATATATATATATATATATATATATATATATATATATATATATATATACACACACATACACACACACACTTCAAAACTGCACACACCATATGCATGAAAACTTGGGAACCTTCCCACCCACATAACGTGGCTGCCACCATGGAAACCACTGCCACATTTAGGAGGGAGAAGACATATATATATATATATATATATATATATATATATATATATATATATATATATATATATATACA
>Ga0268261_10003702_pt1 | contig 11292 bp, 7 predicted proteins | sample TergutNc150P1_FD_190353 | JGI IMG/M metagenome (GOLD analysis project Ga0268261, IMG submission 190353) | Nasutitermes corniger P1 segment gut microbial community from laboratory colony in Florida, USA - Nc150 P1 (SPAdes) (version 2) | ecosystem: Host-associated > Arthropoda: Insects > Digestive... | reverse complement strand
TGTGTGATCTAGAAACATCAAGAATGGGTGCTCCATATATATATGACATTAGTCGCCTAAGGGTTAATGATTTAACCCTTATCCTGGTAACGTGGAGAAAATGGTGAGCTCCTAATAATGCCAGCAAATAGCAGATGGGATTTAATTCGGGATTTAAAGGGTTAAAGAAACTGACCTGACATTGTTGTGGAAAACACATGGAAATATGTCTGCTAAAATTGTGCCTTTATTGTTTCACTTTGTAAATGTAATATAGCTACACAGCATGATTAAATACCCTTTTTCATTCACTGATGATGTGTTATCTCTTAGGCTTCCATTCACTTGGGTCTGTAGAAATTTATATACAGGCAGGTCTCTTTTTACGCGATTTCGCTTTAATGCGATTTGAAAATTGACACCACTTTTTTAATTTACCTGATAATGTTCGGTTTAACTCTATTGGGCATAGGCAATACACAGTAATTTTTTGGTTTAATGCGATGTGCCATACACAATCTATGGTCGCTTTCATCATGTTGGAGCCTAGCGGAACACAACGTCACTGTCACGCCATCAGTGACTTGTTTGCATTGATTAGAATCAGAATTAGAATTAGAATAGTATTTGGGTTCGAGCCCTTGCAGGCCTAATGCACCTAGGCCTTAAGAGAGGCCCTTTGTGCCCCGTACCCTGATACTATGTAAAAGGAGCCCTGTTGCTTTACCAAAGCTTCAGCATACTTAGATTTGTAACATCCTCAGGGTCAAAAAAGAAGGAACCCAGATATGCCTGTCTGAGTGAGGCCAAGGCCTCACACTCACACAGAACATGGACTGAGGTTTTCTCCTCAGTACCACGCTTCCTACAGATGGGGTTGCTACTCAATCCCATTACATATATATGTCTTCTCAGGGTGTTATGTCCAGTAAGAAGGGAAGTAATGACTCTGGATTTTGTCCCATTAAAGGAGAGTAATGGGGCCTTTGTAGCTGGGCTAGGGCCTGAAATCATTTTTCGAGCCTGTCTCTGAGTACTACAAGGACCACACCACATTGCCAAATGCTGGTTATCCATGCAGCGTTTAATCTTATTGATATTCTGCCTGGAGACCCCAAGGGATGGCTCAGGGCATATAAACTTCTGAGTGGAGCCACCCCTTGCGGGCTTGTCAGTGATTTCATTTCCACATACCCCAGCATGTCCACGGACTCAGTACAGCCCCACAGTGTGCTGGGTAGATTATGCATTGATTACCTTAGTGATTACAATCACGTGGCTCATCTAGTTTCCTCTTCTACAGCATTGGCTTTTCTTACCAATGTAAATCTACATCACTTAGTGCAATCCAAGTGAAAAGTCAGCAAACAGTAGTCAGTACAGAAGAGAAATTAGACGTAATAAGCCGACTTTAAATAAGTGAATGAATTGTTGACATATGGCATAATGTTAGATTCAGTCATAGTAGCATATTAATGCCGACAGATTTATAGAAAGTGCTAAGTCAGGACCTAAAGTGTTTGTGTAGCAAGTCATACCACAGTCCTATCAGAATGAATTACCAAAAACTATGGATGTGAGTCTATTACAATTTTATTGTATGATAAATAAATAAATATATTGTATAGAAATGTATGTATACTGTATATACAGTATGTATGTACTCTTCAGGTCCGTTTGTCCACTAGCGGTGTAATTATACACTGTATAGGATGGAGTTTTCAATCTCCTAACCTCCAGGAAATGCACTGTTTTAAGTGGGAATTCTGTGTTGGATTTGCACGTTGTTTCTCAGGAATGTATCCCTGGCGTAAAACGAGACCTGCCTGTGTGTATAGTTGAGGTGGTTGAATATCATAATGCTTATTTTGTGAAAATCAAGTGTTTGTGAACATTCTGTAAAATTGCTTAAAAATAAAAGATGTTAGTATGGTATTGATGTGTAAAATTATGAATTTTTGTTCATAATATAAATTTACCATGCAGTATGATATTTGACATCTTTATTTTCAGTTCTCATAGGAACAATTCAGATTTAATTGTAACCTTATCCCACCACTTTTCCATGTAGTCCTGTGTCACAGTTGAGGCCATACATTGTGTGTCACGCTTTTTGTTCTTTGTTAACAGAAGTCTGTGTCTTCTGATATCATGTCATTTCATAGCTGTTTCCACCTTGCAGTCATCTGTTACATTTGTAGGTTAAAAGAGTTTGTTTCAGCACTTGAAACAGATGACAGCTGCTTGGTGATGAATTCCTGATATCACCACATTCATTGTGGGTTCATGAGTTCTGAATATATACTCCATGTAAACTTATTTTCCTTCCATCTGTCGTACTGTTTTTTAAAAAATATCGTATGTAATTCTGAAATTATTATGCACCTGTTTTACAACATATATATATGTATGCTTAGTCGTAATACTTACTGATACATTGAACTCCCCTTGTAAACAGCGCTGCCCATACACATGCTGGCATTGCCATGCATAAGCATTTGTTATGAATGTTGGTAGTAAGTTATTACCTACACTTAAAACACTGAACGTGTTCATATCTTAAAGGTATGAACTGAAGGTAAACTGGAAAATGTGATAATTCAAAGTATGTAAGCTACAGGCTGGATGACTGAGGAGGTTCAATTCCCAGCAGGGGCCAAGAGATTTTCCTCTTTAAAGCATCCAGAAGAGCGATGGGGCCTACCAACCCTCCTAGTTAGTGGGTACCCAGAGCTGTAAAGTGGCCAGGGTGTGAAGCTGACCACTCACATCTGTATAGTGTTGACAATAAGAATATATGGAGCTACATTTCCACTCGCATATTCCTTCATGTTATGGTGCTTAATAAAGCGCAGGGACCTCTCTAGTTTTTACAGTAGTGTATTATATGTCAATACTCACTCATGTTCATATTCAGCTGATATTCCTGCTCAGGTCAGTCTGCACAGAAAAACAGAACACCATGTCACTTATTTTCCATAGGTCTTTCCATCTGAATTCTGCCATATTTGAATAAATTAAAATGTGCTATTTTGAAGAAATCTGGTTATGGGACAGATGATGGTTTGATTACTGGCAGGGATAGAGATTTTCCTTGTACTGGCTTGGATGGACCACCTGTAAAAGGCCCATGAGTTTCTGTGCAATGGATAGTGTCCAGCCTGGCAGTTAAGTTGGTCAGTGCTTTTCTCTGGGAAAGCAGTACAGACACTGTGAAGCCTATTGTATATTATATGAGATTATGATTCAAGGACACAACAAAATTGCATCAAGTGAATGCAAGTATTTACTATTAAATAAACTGTTCAGCAAATCAACTGACCAAATTCTTGATTTCAGTTACAGTGGGATGTGGTATGATTCATTGTGAATATTGTGGGGCTGCAGGAGTTTATAGCGGACATTGTAACTGCTACATTGTTCATAATGAAATGTGGAATTTCTCACTACTCGCAATATTACAGAGTATATACAGATGTTTCCTTTCATCAAAGAATTTGTAGAAGCACTCAATGCTGATAGAACATTCAATATGTAAATGCAAGTAGAAACAGTTATTATATTAGCTTTTTGATAAAGAGCATGGCTATCAAGAGCAAGTATTCAGACAGGAGTTCTAAGCCTTTGTGTAAACTGTGTATTTACACTGCTTCTTACTCACAACAAACCCAGAAATGCTGTCAGGGGAGGTAAAGAACATCCCACAGTTCATATGTGGTAATTATATGAGCAGTGTCTCCTCACACATTTGAGTGACATTGTGAGATCTCCTGATATTGCCTATAACAGTCATCAGTGACATGCAGGTCTTAAATTTTAACCTAATCCGAGCATGTCCAGAAACATCAATGTTGCAGCATCTTAGCAAATATTGGCACAAACAGCTCTGAAATTCACTCTAGTGAATGACACAAAAGTGCACTTCCTATAACAGGCACGGAATGTCACAATTCGCATGTTGCTTTGCTTGGTTTATTTATTTATTTTTTAAATACGGGACTTGGTTTGAGACTTCAGGCAAGCGCTCTGAGCAGATATGTACGTCGCTGGCCCTGAATGTGGAATGCAGGAACTATTCCATCTTGTAGTCTAAACGTATATGACAAGATACATAATATTTCATACCCTGTGTCTTCATGGTATGCTGCATATTTGGTGACTGATTATTTTCCGAATATCAGTAAGTCTCGTTTTCGAGATGTTCGAATTTGGTTGATTATTCAAATTCCGAAATCTCATTACTATCAAAATTTCCCTCTTTTGAGTACCGCGCTTTTTTTCTGGTGCGGAGTGGACGCAGATTGTCCCATTTCCATTGTGTAGCGCTATTTACAAGCTCTGGTGTTCAAACCGATGGATCACAGGTTCAAACCCAACCTGAGGTTTAGTGAAACTTTTTGGTTATTTTCTGTGATGATGTCTGCCTGGCAAACTTATCCGTGGGCCGAGCAGACAGTACAAAATGGCGGTAAAAGATTTGGTGGCTTAAACCAGTAGGCCGGTATTTGGTGTGCTGTACGTACAATGGGGACCCAGAAACCGGTTGAATGGGTTTCGTCTTTAATTATACGCTTTGAAGACCAGGTAAGATACTAATTTAGGACGCGTGTCGTATGTTCATGTGAGAGATAATTTCGGATGCTATAAAGACTAGTAAAAATCAATAATTTGCAGCTTGTTTTGTGAATGGGCAGGGTCAACCGGCTGTGGAGGGGAGGAGATGAACCGTGAATGAATGTTTACGAAGGTCTGTTACTAGTCCTTTTTGGTTCCTGATTCATTCCTATTGGTATTCGTACACTGTCTCGGGTTTATCAGTGTCGACATAATTTTACAGCGATGTGTTGACATCGATATGCCCCGTTTCTGGACACGTACGTTAAAATGTCAATTCCCCGTTTTCTGTCATGGGCCGTTTAGTCACGATTGCGCGCGGAAAATTAATAGATGCTGTAATCGAAAGCATATAAACGAGATCGCGCGTTTTCCGCACCACATACTGTGTAAATATTCCTGCTGACGGCGAAGGGACATACAAATACTTGAAAGATTTTGTCAGTCAGCCATTGTGGTGGGAAAGGCCCAAATTTATGTATAAATATAAATCAGTAGTATGTAGCAACCTAAAGGATGTTCCATCCGCAGTGCCCTCATTGTCTGGAAAGTTGGCTTAAAAGTGAATAACTAGTGCAGCATATATGGGCATATTGCTTCATAATCCCGGAGTTTCTTTTTTTTTTGACACTTGTAACTTTATAGTAACTCATGAAGATCTCCTAATATTGTTAGTCCTTATCCATTTGCATGTGGTCATTACATTGGTAATGTAAGTGCACAATATGTATGAATGGCTTACTGCATCAGCATGAAAAACAACACTCTCAGTTTTATGTGAGGGCTTTGTTTGGTTTTTATTTAATTCTGTAAATTATAATGTTCTGTTAAATGACAGAAACATAGAATAGTGTACATCAGTCCTTTGTTTCACCTGAGATATAAAAATAATGTGTTAAACATGTGAAAGAATATTTTGGTGTAGGTGTTGTAATTTTCAAATGAATGGGGCCTATTGTATTGTTTCATACATAATGAAATGTTTTGTTTGCAGACCCATTATTTATAGGAAAAAGTAGATTTTTTTTTCACTTCACCATAAAAATGAGTTCATTTGCCTTCCATGAGATCCAACCAGTGCCCACTTCTTCTTCTTCCATTTGCGCTACAGCCCGCTGTAGGCTTTGGCCTATCGAACGATACCTCTCCATTTTTCCCTATCTATCACTAACTCTCTCCATCTTCTCACTCCCAGCACTTGAAGATCTCTTTCTTCTTCTTCTCTCCATCCTTTCCTGGGTCTTCCTCTTCGGTTTGTCCGTTCCAGTTCTTGAGTGAAGATCTTGTGGGGCATCCTATCCTCCTCTATTCTCTCCAGGTGACCCAGCCAACTTATCCTTAGCCCTTTATCCATTTTACTATGTTTTCTGCTTTACTCAACTCTTGTAGTTCTCGATTCGTCCTACTTTTCCATTCCCCGTCTTCATATTTAGGACCACATATTCTTCTAAATATTTTCATTTCCTTCTTCATCATCGTCTTTGTTTCTGCTCCATATGTTGCTACCGGTCTTATTTGTGTTTCAGACATACATTACATTACAAATTAATTTTGTAAAAATGTGCTAAAAATAATGACATCCAAGCCTGTGTTGTAACATGTTCTTAGGTTTATCATCCTGTTGTGTTACAAAATAAGTGAACACGGAGCCATCAACACGACTGTATTGTTTAACTTTATATTGTTCGTTCCATGTATTGTAGATAGCCAGTGCACAATACTCAGCTAACAAAATGCACAATGTTGTTTCGTAGATATTTACATTGTAATATCACACTAAATATTTGTACATGTTTCGATCCACCAGGGGTCATCCCAGGGAACCAACCCAAAGAATTAGCACATAAAACCAAATTAGCCACTCTTATACATAGTTGATGTGGTGTAAAAGGGTCAGATAGTTAAAATGTAGAAATTTCTTTGTAGAATAGTTGTACAAGTGTACTGAATCTCAATATACAGCATCTCAGAGGCACCGTACGTACGTAATGAAAGTTAATGCAGTACTGTAGTGTGTTAACTTTCATAAAGTACTCCTAGTGCTCTTCAGGACATACTGAGCACTTTCTTGAATATCATGAGCAGTGAGAGGAGTAACTCATGTGAAGGCAAATACCAGCCTGACACCAGTAGTTTGCAACCTCCTCTGTAACACATAAATAGAAACCTGGATTAATAATCAAAAACAATACATACAAACACAATGAAGATTCCTATGCCACCTACAGTCTGCTACATCAGAAAACCAAGAAAATCAAGAATGTTGTATTACTGTTAATTAATATTTCAACCAACATCCTGGAATCAGTAACATTTATTTCAATAATTGTAATAATTGAGATCTCAAGTAATAACTACAGTATAATGCACTTGTGTATAACCCTTTTATGCGTTTTTAAAGTATTTTAGCTTGAAGATGACCCTTCGTGGTTGAAACTTGCAGCAGAAATAAATACTGGAGACAATATAGTTGTGTTGACAGATGTTTATTCTTTTATCTTGTACTAGGTTGTAAATTGATTTTTTATAATTTTTTCCTACTATTATTAGTACATTTTTACTGCTCATGATGTATAGAAAAATTCACAGTTAAAAATATGCGTGTAATTGTATGTAGGCCTATACTTACTCATTCTCCATTCTGTGAATTGAAGTTCATGTTGCCTGCATGGGACAAAATCTTGCTGAAGTTGCCTTCACGACATAAAGATTTGATCCGGCCTGAATTAGAAACAGCGTATGCCTAAGTGATGATAACTGGACATGATGTTGACTGAAACCTAGAAGACAAAAGTAAGAAATGTAGTGAAACCATGCCTTTATTTGCCTGTGGATAGGCTTAAATGGCAACATGACCAGCCACATTGTTCTGTTTTGTGATGACAACATTCTTATTAATATGTCCTGTGTTGTACACAGCAGTTGACTTACCCTGCTTTAAAAAAAAACAAGTATCATTTTCATCATTTGCTCTTCTTCTATCAAGAGTGTGATAAGCTGCAGTACGTCTGTTAATAGAGGTTATTACCTCTGCAGAGCTTGCAGCTTCTTTTCCACTTGGTTAACAGTTCCTGTTAACTGTACTATCATCACCTGTTCAAAGCATCTCTTCCTTTCCCCTTATATGAAGACAGTAATTCACCCACTACAGCAAATTCCAAGGTCTGTGTTGGCCTTAGCCTTTTCTTGAAGCAGGGTCTTGTCATATTCATCCATGTGTATGTGTGAGACCATATGGATGCACATTAGCAAGTAGTTGTGAGTATGAGCAGGTGGTTGCAACGGTGGAAGACGCTCGTGTCTGTGTTTGTTGCAAAACTTCCTTTTGGTAGAATCATCACCTTGTGCAGATGATTGTTCTGTGACATTTTATGTGTCAGTGGGAATGTAATGGTATTTTGGGAACTCTTCTCAATGATTAAGGTGAGGAATGTTTCACACCATCTGTTTGTAATAATTTTCTATTGAAATTTCAATTTATGGTAGATACCAACACTGATTAAGATACCTATTCTTTGTCCATGGTTTTCTTAAAACAAACTGAACTGTTGTTTTGAAATCTGTTGCATCACATGTTAGTGATTAATTCTTTTGTATAATGCTTTTAACTGTGTAGTCCCATATTATATTTTTAAAACTTCAAAAATATGAACAATAAGGGGACACTGATTTCTGACATGATACATGAAGTTTGTGCACTGCGAGAAACAGTCACAGAATCATTATTACTCATGATTAAATTCAAGTACTGTGTGATAATTTGTAAGACCTGTATTGTGTATTATGGTCTCTCAGTAACCACCAGCCATAGAGGACAGAAGGAAAAGTGGAGACAGGGATTTTGTGTCAGATCAGTTTATTTATGTATCATAGACCTTTTTTTTTTAGTGTATATCCATAAAGCAATCCCATTACAGGCCTGAACAGGCCTTGAAGGTTCCAGGAGGTTGAGGCTCCCAGATTTCAAGAGAATCGGCACATGAAGGTGGTAAGGTCAGCCCTACGCACCCGGCCACCTTTACCCCCCAGGAAGTTATTCCTAGTACTCGTTTCTGTTAGAGGCTGAGTCAACCCCAGGGCAATAGTGCAACCGGAAGGATTATGTCAATGAAAAATTCTAGTGACACCATTAGGAATCGAACCCACGACCTTCTGGCTTGTAGCGCAGTGCCTCAACCAACTGTGCCACCGCATGCCGCAGTGTGCATCCATACTGATATCTAATGTACAGTTTTACATGGTGTCGTGCTTTGATTTCAGTTGCCATGTCGTACAGGACCGCAGACTACACATTCCCGTATAAATGAGGAGCAAAATAAGAAGTGCCTAATTCAGATCAGCAGATATCGCTTTTCACTTGTAATTTCTGGTCTCACAAAAATACTACAGCGTGTCAATGAAATGGTAAGGCATTCCATGCCTCTTATTAATGTTTTGAAGACCTTCGTGCATGTTTGTGATCATATGTGGAAAAACAGCTTTAGAAATTAAATTTCTATATTTAGACTGTAAGGGCTGCATTTTTAAGAAATGCTATACACTCTGTTTTGATGTTAATAAGATGCCATTTATTTCATAATTTTATCTCCTTCTGTTCCATTAATACGTTTTGTATAAACAGTGCACTAAAATTTACCCCTCTCTGACAGGATAAAGGTGAATTTGGTTTAGTCGGAATATTTATCGAAAGTGGCAGTTATTTTTATTGCATTTTGCTTATGTATAATAAACTGTTTTCTGTACTCATTTGTGAAAATCGTAATGAAATAAACATGTCTGCAGGTACAGGGTGAGCATAAAATATCTATATGGCTCTCAGGACATAACACAGTTTTACCATAAATTAATTATGAAGTCAAAGTTTTTGGACCTTGCCCTGTAAGAACGGACGTAAGTGAAGGAAGAAGAAAACTATTTTATTTTTCTTCAGAGTATCCACCTTTTTTTCTAAACATCCCATTATAATAAAACATAAAGTATATTAAAGTAATCCAGCAATCCCAAATACGCTTTTTTTAATTAATATCAGAGATTTAGTATACTTTGTACCATGTTTCAGCCAACTTAGGCATTTTTGGGTAACCTACCTGAACTGGACACACTTTTTGCATATTACTAAAGTTGCACAAAACCTTCACCCAAGGTGTTTTATTTGATAGTAATGTTCTTGACAGTGTTGTAAAAGTTCACCAAAGCTTAAATGTAGCTCAGGCCACTTTTCAGATGTTGACATTATGTGCACATTTTTTTTTAATAGCAACTTACCTTTTCACGTTGCTTTGTTGTATGCGAGGTGAATAGTGCTTGTTTACATACAACTTCAGCGAAAATGGGCTTGTCGCTATTGACATTTATTTTTTACAAGCGCATAGTCCTTGCATTTCAGTGGGTAATATTGGCACTCAAGAACATTTTTTACACCTGTTTTATTTTTACAAATATTTCTTCCCTGCAGAAATTTGTAGAACATGTTGAAGAATTGTTAAGTGTTTTGTCAGCTCAGTCAGGAGGCATTTGCCTGTAAATTTATATATTGCATGCGCAAGTGCTTGCACTGCATTATTATTTCCATGAATTGTGTTAATTATTATTACATGTATTATATATATTAAAATTTTGCTCCAGGAAGTGAATACACATCCTATCAGACCAAGTTCTCTGGCCGAGTATTCAGGGTGCTAAACTGTCACACATTTTCAAACTGTCAGTATGGCTGTACTGTTCAAGGTATTGAAGTCAGATTTGGATTGAAATCAACTTGTTCTTTGACAATAATGTTATAGAAAACTGTGATTTCATCATAAATAAAAAAATCTTACACTACTTTTGTAGAGCCCGGAGTTGAACCCATTCTACTTATAGAAAGTCTGTAACTTTATACTCTGTTGGCCTTTGGGAATCACCTGCTCTTCGGAACAACTTCCCCAAAGTACTGGAACATTAATATTAATGCCAGTGTTATTGGCTATATGAAAATAATAATAATGTACACTCACTCACACACACACACACACACACACACACACACACACACATACATGCACATGAGCTTTACATAGTAGATTTTATAGAAAGCACATATGTGAACTTATTAAATAGTAATAAGTAAAGCTGGACTTTCAAGAAAGCAAAGGCTTCGATCTGAATTATGGTTTTATGCATTATGGAACTATATTGTAGCCTAAATATTTATTGCTGAGAAAACCTCAGGTCTTAAAAGTTTTGGTCATTACACTAAGGAAACAGTTTGATTAGTGATACACAGTGAGGAAGATGTAGTAATCTTGTGTGGAAACCATGAATATTTTTTAAATTTGAATATTATTTTTTTGTTGCAGTTTCTCTCTGTAGTGTCAGGACCACGACCTCATGGACCTGATATGGAACGCAACTGTTATGAGTCATTGCTCATTGTTTTGGACACATTAGAGAAGTGTCTGAGTAACCAACCCAAGGACACAGCACGATTTGATGAAGCAATGAATGTAAAACTTCTGTTACGGGAGATCTGTCAGTTTATTGGTTAGTCAAGTTTTATATGATAGGTAGCAGAGGGAATAAAATGTAGGACAGAGGTGTATTGCACTTAACCCTTAGGTTACTAATGTCATATATATATGGAGCACCTATTCTTGATGTTTCTAGATCACACACGACGCAGCACAGTCGGTAGGACTCCTCTGGACGAGTGATCAGCTC
>Ga0268261_10003701_pt1 | contig 11293 bp, 4 predicted proteins | sample TergutNc150P1_FD_190353 | JGI IMG/M metagenome (GOLD analysis project Ga0268261, IMG submission 190353) | Nasutitermes corniger P1 segment gut microbial community from laboratory colony in Florida, USA - Nc150 P1 (SPAdes) (version 2) | ecosystem: Host-associated > Arthropoda: Insects > Digestive... | reverse complement strand
TCTGCGACGAGCTGATCACTCGTCCAGAGGAGTCCTACCGACTGTGCTGCGTCGTTGTGTGTGATCTAGAAACATCAAGAATAGGTGCTCCATATATATATGACATTAGTAGCCTAATGGTTAATGATTTAACCCTTATCCTGCTAACGTGGAGAAAATGTTGAGCTAATAATGCCAGCAAATAGCAGATGGGATTTAATTCGGGCTTTAAAGGGTGAAGTTACCGATAAATTTTAATAGTGTAACATATGCAGATATAATAAGAATGGTAATAACTGCAGTATGCATGACAATGTTGGCGCAATTTCAAAATTAAATATGAATAATGATTTTCTTATGAATAATTTGTCTATGTTTCCGTAAAACTAGTAACTGTGTGTCCATATTGTGTGACTTTGATTATGTTTTATTCTGTGCTGGCAAAGAAGAAAAAATCACGTTCCAAAGAAGTAATGAAACTCTGGTATTCCAGAACCTTGCTCTGTTCTTTAATTCAGCTATTCCATTGCATTATCCAATTTAGTTCAGTTAACTGAATTCACGATGAACAGTTGAAACGAAATTAATAAACCAGCGCTAATATATGGATACATAAATACGCAGTTAACCACGTTTACACAAACAGATAAAAGAAGATTAAGGAAGTGTGAACGCCAACTGTACACACTATTAATATATATTCACGTTGCAATAAATTTGAAGTACTTAAAACAAAAAAGGAATTAAATATAAAAATTGGACAACGAACCAATGGATCAAAGAAAAGAAATTAAATTTTAAAAAGTTATTTATTCTGTGCATTAATTTGCATAATGTGTATCAAGAATTGTTAAAATAATTAATGCCCAATAGACAAATGAACATGTCTATAAGAATTCAGGAGAAAAACTATTAAAAGCGTAGGCCGTCATCTGGTTAAATAAAACGTGTTCACTAAACCATCCAACATTAAATGAGTAGACATAACCATTAATGGTAACAACCAACAAATTATCAATACCACAAGAATGGACACAACTTAGAGGACCAATCAGGAACTGAAATTTCTATATTTCAAGTAGGAGAAACTCAATGAACAGCTATACCAGCTGCACCTACATTGTGTCCATCAATGGTTGTCTACTTGGTCCTACATTCAAGATATCGTAAACAATCAACTACTTATTATGACTGAAAAACTGTACGAAACATTAAGCAAAAAATTACACGATCTACGACATGTACATAGAAGCAAACAAGATATCAGCCTAAACACAAGGATAAAAAAACCAAGCTTTTCACAAAAATTTCATCCCAGAATTCAAAATTTGACGGATGTCCATCGTTTCCGAAAAGAAACAAAAATAATGGAACTTGGAATCGAGCACAACTTCGAAAAATCCACAAAATAATGTTTCATAACGTAATCATCGATACAAAAAAAGAGCCATACGTTGTCTCGACGTAAAGATAAGAATACATTCCGACATCTGGCGCACAAGAAAATCAAACAAATACTAAATACAACTCACCCACTTATATTCTACGCAAAAGACAAAATTATGTGTTAAAAAAATTAAGCAGCAAACTACAGAAACATAAAGTAATTGTTACACATGCTGAGAAGGGCAAAATGATAGGTATCTTTAACAATGTTACTTACCACCAAAAATCAATACTTTCCTCAGAAAAACCCAGTTTATCGTCCTGCCCAAAAGCCCAACTAATATCTACCAGAAACAAATTCAAAAACTCTTCAACAAAACAACATTAAAAAAATTATATTTAGAATTAAATACGTGCTACAAATTAATCCCGCTCTACCACAACTCAAAGCGCGACTCAAAATCCATAAAGAAGACATCCCCATTTGATCTGTTGTAAACAATACTAACGCACTAGCTTACAAACTAGCAAAATTTCTGCGCAAAGTACTAGATGAACGTAATAATATCCCCAACACAGACCTTACCTCCAACTCTATACAATCAGCACACACTCTCTTGACTATTGACAACTGTGAAGTACAAACTGATAACACTAGACATAGAGAACCTATATGTCAACACACCAATCAAGGAAACAATAAAAATTACTAAATATTTCCTACGGCAAAACAACATTGACCAAATATTACAGCAGCAAATCCTACATACACTACACACAATTCTACATCAGAATTACTTCCGATTCGACGATAAAAGCTATAAACTAGCTAAGAGAGTTGCTATGGGTTCCACAATAGCAGGTTTAATTACTCACATCTTTCTACAGCATTTCGAAAAACTAACCATTAAGCATATTATAGAAAGTTGACACAGCACCTGAAAGAACCGTTACTTTGATTACATCTTGATCATTTAGATCATTCCAAAATACAGGCCACACAGATCCTACAATTCATTAATACTGTACACACCTACCAACAGTTCAGGCCTAAGCTTTAGACTTACCACTCTATCAACTTCTTGGATTTCCTGCTCCATAACATCGACCAGGACTGCGAAATGGAGGTTTACAGAAAATCGAAGCTTCTGAAATTACTATTCACTACAATTCCAGTCATACCATAGAAAACATTAACAGCCTTCCGATTCCTACTCAATAGAATGCATCAGTTACTACTAACAGCCCCATACAAACAAAAAGAATGGAAAAACTCAACGCATTGCGGAAGCTAATAGATTTACCTCGACAATGCTTACTAAACTGAACACACAAATAACACACAAACTCGTATTATCATCCACAAAAATCATACCACTTAATACCACCATTCTTGAAATATGGGTTGCATTGACTTATTATAAGCCCACGATATGTAAACTAACCAATATATTTCACAATACCAAACTCAAAATCGCATTCCATACAAAACAAATACGACATTTTCCATAATCGACCCCATAATACCAATTCATACACACATCTACCAACTGAAATGCCACACATGTAACCTGTTATATATAGGCCAAATCGGAAGCGAATTACAATAAAAATTCAAAGAACACATCCGTTACATCACATCAGACAATCCACAACCGGCATATGCCATTCACATCCTACGCAATAGGCACGAATTTGGACCTATGTACCCCTATTACATTCCGCAGAGAAAAGTAAAAGACTGAAAACCTTTAAAAGCAGCTATATTCAATTCTTTGACAACATAATGTAATTTTAAGGAACAGAGTAAACCCCCTTTTTGAATTAAGCTACGACATACAGTAGCACCACACAGGCACATAAATGTATACCATTAAAGGTCCTCTCAAACTCCCCATTCCAGTTACGGACAGTGCACCGGCCACAATACAATATCACATACTCTGGTATGTACCTCGCCAGCAATTACCGTCTCACCTTTCTTAGCATTCTGTTATTCTATATCCAATAACATTCGTATATGAGCATAATTTATATATCATTTTTATTACAGGACTAAACCCACCTCACTTACTGACTGTTTACAGCACTCCAACTTATATAATTTTAAAGAGTGACATTTTTGTCTATATGTTATTTTATATCATTTTTACTCCGATTCTAGAAAAAATTCTAATCAATATTCATATGAATATCAATGTTGTGGAGAAATGTGTCACACTTGATCACACTGTATTCTTGTAACAGAAATGTTACTCTGAAAATGACAGGATTACCGACTGAAACATGTACATGAAAATGTCATAATAAAAATACGTAAGTAAAATGCAGTGCATTTTATTGGTGCTTGATAAACAGTGCAATGAATATTGGATGAGTTAAGTGCTGAATGGACAATTAGAAAACAAGAGCATGCGGTATGGAAACAGAAATCGTAAACAGTAAATTATGATCATTAGATAATTCAATCCAATTTCTTTAAAAATACGGAATCAAGCTGAAAGGCCACAAGCTCGACAAGGGCTTCGTTTACAGTCAGGGACAAGTCGGGCCACGAAAGTGGGCTTGTACGGGAATAGTTTTTCCTAAATGTCGCTGTTTGCGAAGTGCAACATACCATAAGACTTAAACGTAATGAAAACCTGGCATTTCTTCTTTAAATCTTTAATATGATTGATTAAGGAACCTCATATATCGTAATGAGAGGGACGTTTAAAACAAGAAAATAATATACTATTTTGGGGGTAGGTGAAGTGGTAATTGTTTGGCATGTCGAACAACTTAATAGCTATCATATTGAAAAGTAATGTTGAAATTATAAGGCACATTTCTAATCATCTAAACGTTGCATGAAATTTCCACTTCTCATCTCCCACAAGAAACTGATCCTGAATTTACTCAGCTGCCAAAATAATTCTTTATGACTTTATATTACCTTGAAATAGACCGCATGCTTCCAGTTGATATATCACGTAATCCCGTGTTGACAAACAATTTTGCTCTACAGGATGTATCTTTTATCGTTGCCCCAAGCCCGGCTGCTTTATCGCATATGTAGAGAGCCTGCATCCGTCTGAATGTCCTGTGACAGCTATCACGCTCAAGGATGCGATGAAAGGGACGTATTGTGCTCCTGACTGCAGCTCTGTCTATTGTCAAAATTGAAGCTCTGCTTTACGTCTGAAGTTGTGCCTGTAGTTGTCAGACTGGACGCCACATGACTCCCTTGAGGTTCCTTCCAGTGTATGATTATCATGTTGCACCACGCCTCGATGTAGGTCGATCTATATAGCACATAACTCTGCGTGCCCTGTGCTGTTTAATAATTTCACAGAAGGCATTCCATTCCCTAAACAGCTATCTAATTGTCTTAAATAATGCGGCGGTACCTACATAAACTTAGGGGTGTTTTGGAACCGTTTATTTTTTTTGTTAGAGACTGGTTTGTTGGTAAAATCACGGCCATTTCTTACAGAGAAAATTGACCCTGTCGGTGCTAGCAGTAACGTACGTGAAATTTCATTGTAATGTGACACAATGCTGGCATATCATTTCAGCGGAACATTAAATGTTGTTATGTAACATACGTACTGGACTGATGGAAAACTAGAATTTAGGGTTCAACTCCCGGTTGGATTTAGGTGCGTATACTGTATGATGGCCTTCATCCAGGTAGGGAAAAGCCACTAATTGGATTTATTCATGGATCAGTAGATTCTAACAAGTTTCTGTAAAGGATTTGCCACTTGAAATTAATCAGAAATGAAATTAAAAATCAAATAATGATACCATGTTTTAGGATATTAAATTAACACAAAATTTTAGTCGGGAAACCTGAATGAATCTAAAAACTTGCAGCAGGTTTCTAGAAACTTCAGTGAAATCCGTACAGGACCACACAGCGTCACAGGGTTTACCGTAACTACGTTAAACGGTGGATCCAAAAGGCTTTACCGTAACTGTACCAAATGGTGGTTCTACAAGGCTTTGCCGTAACTGCGCCAACTGGTGGTTGAACAAGGTTTTACCGTAACTGCGCCAACTGGTGACTCCACAAGGGTTTAACTTAACTGCGCCAAATGGTTGATCCACAAGACTTTATCGTAACTGCGCCATCTGGTGGCTCTACAAGGCTTTGCTGTAACTGCGCCAACTGGTGGTTCTACAAGACCTTACCTTAACGGCGCCAAATGGCTGATCCAGAAGACTTTATCGTAAGTACGCCATCTGGTGGCTCTACAAGGTTTTGCTGTAACTGCGCCAACTAGTGGTTCTACAAGGCCTTAACTTAACTGCGTCAAATGGTGGATCCACAAGACTTTACCGTAACTGTGCGAACTGATGGTTCTAAAAGACTTCACCGTAACTGCGCCAAATAGTGGTTCCACGAGGCTTTGCTGTAACTGCGCCAAATTGTGGCTTCACAAGGCTTTAAAACATTACTGCACCAACTGGTGACTCCACAAGGCTTTACCGTAACTGCGCTAAATGTTGGTGCTACTAGGCTTTAGCGTAACTGCGCAAAATGGTAGCCCCAAAGACTTTACCGTAATTAACCCAACTGGTGGTTTCACAAGACTTTACCATAACTGCGCCAACTGGTGGATCCACAAGCCCTTACCGTAACTGCGCCAACTGGCGCCTCCAAGTGGCATTACCGTAAATGCTTCTTCCTCTCGTGTCAGGAATATGTAACTTGCTCCGTCACTTTCTTCTAAGGTGCGACACCGTGTTGTTTCGTGACTAGTTCTGGACGTTTCGAAGGTTTGCAGTGCCTTCATTTGCAGAGTGAAGCAGTCTGTCTTAGACACCTTGACGTCGAGAACTACTGAACCACATCACATGCGAGAAGACGTTTACTGTCATCAAAACAGCTGTTAGAACGTCGTCATCAAAACAGCTGTTAGAACGTCAGTTCTATTCAAAACAGCTGTTACAAAGTCAACTGTCATCAAAACAGCAGCTAGAACGTCAATTCTCATCAAAACAACTGCTAGAAAGTCAACTGTCATAAAACAGCGGTTAGAACGTCAACTGTCATCAAAATAGCTGTTAGATCGTCGTCATCAAAACAGCTTTTGGAGTGTTAACTTCTATCGAAATATCTGTCAGAATATTAGCACTCTTACAGACTCTTTTGTGTCTATGGAATTTACCTAGACGTGGTAACTTTGACCATTTACTTTTCTTTCCTCAAAAAGGTCTAATTATGCTCCATGATTTTTTCATGTACCGTAAGCAGTTGAATTTTAAACCATAAAGGCCATCCAAAGATAATCCAAAATTATAGTGCCACTACACAGAGAACACACTGCCCAATTAAATAACAAAACCAATAGAGCAGAATTTTTCTTGAGAAGCCAGCAGTTTCTCAGCTGGTTAAGAACTTCCTTGAATTGTATGGATACCAGAGGTTCATCACTGCATTCACAACAGCCCACCACTTGTCCCTATCCTAAGCCAGATCAAACCAGTCCGCGTCATTCCAAAGGATTTCTCGAAGATTCATTCTAATGTTATCCTCCCACCTACGCCTAGGTCTTCCAAGTGGTCTCTTCTCCTAAGGATTTCCCACCAAAATCCTATATGCAACTCTTCCCTAGCCCCCAAATGACACTCTGCCCATGACAAAACAAGATGTTGTGACAAACTGTGGCACACATCGAGACATTTATGAGATTAGCGCAACAGTGACCGTGTAGATTGCATTCATCTGGTTTGTGACACCGTGTGGCATGACAAATATTTACATCGTACCCTAAATTAATATGGAGTACATTTCTTCGAAGCGTGGGCAAATTTGCCCCAGAACACACAGCGCTCTCTTGTGCTTGCTGATGCATATATGAAAGACTAGTTCGAAGCCAACACTAGTTCATTGTGAAAGGTTAAGTGACTCTCCCATTGCACGGAACCGGAGGGGTCGCACACCACTGTGCTTAGCTCGGTGCGCGTGCACTGCCCGGGCACGCGTGTACTGGCTGGAAATATCTGCATGCTCTAGGCACGCGTGTACCGGCTGGCATCAGTACGCAACTGTGGCCTATGGTTTCGGTTGCTTCGGATTAAACCTTATTCTCAATTGTAATAGAGGAAGAGCACGTTTCTCCGAACCGTTGGGAAAATGTATACTAACTGCACAGTGTCACCTTCAAAAGCGAATGTAAGAAACTATAAAAGTAAAGTTATCCCACACAGGGAGAATTGATTCACAGCTCCACTCAGTCTTTTCCTCCGCACTAGATAGACGTGAGTGGTCAGCTTTACGTCCCGGCCAACTTTACCCCTATGGAAGGAAACCACGTTATTCATTGTACAGGAGGCTGGGTGGGCGCCGGAAACCGTCTTGATGTTCCAGTAGAAAAGAACATTTCTTGTCCCGTCGTGATTCGAACCATGAACCCGTAGTGTAGTCGTATCAACTATGCCTTCTCGACTAATATTTTACATATACCAACATTTTGTGTCTCGTAATTCCTTCATAAATTCAAGATGGTCCTCGCACACATGTGATTGTGTGATAGCTTACACGTAACTAACCAATTCATATCTTGGAAGTTATTCTAGTTCAGAACTTTTAGATTGAAAACAAAGAATATACGAAACGTGTGGAAGCTGGCACTGCCTGTCGCCTCTTCACTTGGGGCGTCGAACTCTTAGCACTACCGCCGCTTTTGCCAAAGTAATCGATGGAGAGTCGACAGAGAACAAGGTCTAAGACGAACTCCACGTTTCAGAACCACTTGGAATTCAAATGGCCACGTGGGTGCCGTACTGCGGACAGTACCACCAACTGCATGCAAGACGAAGCAGGAACCACTCCTTGTTTTAGAGATAAGGCTAAGAATTCGGCTTGTCTAGTGTATGACGCTGTGGCTTGTTGCTGACTTGTCGGAGAACACAGGTGCCTGCATCTTCAAGAATCAAGTAGACTTGAAGATTAAGGCAGTGCGGTTCTTCTATACTTCAGAAACAGCTCACTCAAAGAAGCTGTGTTGTACGAGTATACACGGAGAACAAATTCCTCAGAAAAAATGTTGTGGGATCATCAAAGGTCGCGGAGATTTATTCTGAAGTCCTGAATTTACGGTGCAGGTTATGTAAAATTTTGCTCTGCCCTGAAATTTATTATTAGCAGGCATATCGCACAACAAATGTCAGATGGCAGTAAAAAAAAATCCTGGTACTTATAATAGCAAACAAAATAGGGAGGGTCTGATTTACTGCTTTCATGCTCAGATCATGGCAACGCTTTATCAAGAACGTATTATCATGCAGGAATGTTTATATTACGATATAATCTTACTGTATGTTTATCTATGTATGTATGTATGTATGTATGTATGTATGTATGTATGTATGTATGTATGTATGTATGTATGTATGTATGTATGTATGTATGTATGTATGTATGTATGTATGTATGTATGTATGTATGTATGTATGTACGTATGTATGTATGTATGTATGTATGTATGTACGTACGTACGTATGTATGTATATATGTATGTATGTATGTATGTACGTAAGTACGTACGTATGTATGTATATATGTATGTATGTATTATGTACGTACGTATGTATGTATGTATGTATGTATATATGTATGTATGTATGTATGTATTATGTACGTACGTATGTATGTATATATGTATGTATGTATGTATGTATGTATGTATGTATGTATGTATGTATGTATGTATGTATGTACGTATGTATGTATGTATGTACGTACGTATGTATGTATGTACGTACGTAGGTATGTATGTATGTACGTATGCATGTATTTATGTATGTATGTATATTTAGAAACAACTAAACAACAGGCAGAAACCATTCTTCGAAAAAGAAACAAAATAATCTTTTGACTACATTTATTTTTATTTTAGATAACTGAGTTAACACAGCAACAAACATTTTACCATATTGTAATATTTAGATATTAATTCCAAACTAAATAAAATTGTACATATTTCCTTTTACGCGTATGTATTTTATACTCCTGGCCTGAAAATGGTCCTTCGAGTTGGAAATATTTTGCCAAATTAAATAAATAATAATTAACAGTTGTGTTGACGTCATTTATTTGTCTTGTAAGACTTTTCGTGCCTCCAGCTACAAATTCAAATTTGTCAAGTATATAGGTTTCGTCTTCTTTCTTTATTTCTTTCTTCCCTTTCTTCCTTCCTTCCTTCTTGAATCCATCCATCTTCCTTTCCTCGCAAGTCATGAAAGCAGACAACCATTTCAATAAGAAATAACGCAGAAAAGTCTGTATTGCTTATGATTGTCGTTTGAACAGGAATACTGACGAGGGGTTTGAATGGAGTTTCGGAACAAATTTAAGTTAGGGTGCAGAAGGAAGAAAAGTGGGTGAAAGCGGAAACCGCGAGGAGCTGAATAGAACCGACATCCGGACAGCGGACCAAGAAAAACTCAAGTGCACTGCGTCACGAATATGATGACTAAAACCTTGGATAATGGCGAGAGAGGGGTTGGGCGTGGAGTGGTGGTGGGGGTGAGGGTGGCGAACCGACTGTACTCGTGACCAGGAAGGAGTTCTACCTGAAAGTTCTATTCTTTTTGTCCATTCTTATATGGTTTTTCCCCCCAAAATGTCAAATTTTATGAGCTCATCACTGAATTTGTAATTACTAGCGGTCCAGGAAATTGACGAGATAATAAGTTAATAATCTTGATGTTGTTCATCCCCACTGTGTTTGAAGTATAATTAGGATTTGCAATTGACAGTCAGAACACAGCTAGTATATGTTGTTCTTATTTATTTGTCAGAGTGACTACATATTTCGGCCCCAATTAGGCCATCATCAGGTCACAAGTAGATTATATAATAGAGGGAGCTAGACACTGTAACACGTAATATATATACATAAAATCTAATTCCATAATCTAAAATTACAACGAGATCTCGCTGTCGTTGTCATATGTAGGCGTCTATAATCGGTATAAAATTCTTATAGATATATAAAAATTATATATATATATATATACATATATGTTGTGGATCGACCGTGTTGGGGTCCTTCTTCTGTTTCTTACCGTTGCTGGCAATTGTATACTATCTTATAGGTGACATAACGTTTGGAAATAATAAGGCTTGATGGATATTTGTTACAGTGTCTAGCTCCCTCTATTATATAATCTACTTTTGACCTGATGATGGCCTAATTGGGGCCGAAACATGTAGTCACTCTAACAAATAAATAAGAACAACATATGCTAGCTGTGTTCGGACTGTCATTTTCGAATTCTAATTATAAGTTTATAGAATTATGCGTGGTTCCAGTACCCCAATGTGTTTGGATATTATACCAAATTATGTAACTATAATTTATGGAAATCCAAAATGTTTCCTAATTTATCTTGTCAGGTTCAGCAAACTTCTTCCATTTACAAACAAAATATCTATTTTAATAACGGAACGGGTCAGGAGATGTCTGGTTCGTATCTCGAACTGGCAATCACATTAATCTGATTGAGTTTTTTTTTTGTTTTTGGCGTGTTCGCATGTTAAAATCGACTGGAGTTTGTGTTCTAATCTATCTGTCTGTCTGTCGTCATGAAACATCTCAGCTCTAACTGGATAGATTTTGGTGAAGTGCTACATTCAGGTTTTTTCTCCCAAAATCTCCTCGAGAATTTTAAAGCGTCATTAAAATAGGGAAAAAGAAAATAATAACGGAAATTTAAATTTTGCAAGTCCGTGCGTTATCATACAATTCCAACAAATCAACCAACCAGATGCAACAATTTTTCAAGTTTATTACTTGACGTTTACGTACAGCTCAACATGTTTCGGGCGTCCTCACGGCCATCATCAGGAGCGCAACAACTGCAGTAGCAGCCTCTGGTTTTACTGTTGGAGCGTGGTGGTAGCAGTGCTGTTGGTCGTGGTCGGGCCGGTCGG
>Ga0268261_10003700_pt1 | contig 11295 bp, 7 predicted proteins | sample TergutNc150P1_FD_190353 | JGI IMG/M metagenome (GOLD analysis project Ga0268261, IMG submission 190353) | Nasutitermes corniger P1 segment gut microbial community from laboratory colony in Florida, USA - Nc150 P1 (SPAdes) (version 2) | ecosystem: Host-associated > Arthropoda: Insects > Digestive... | reverse complement strand
CTAGGAGCCTCTGGTTTTACCATTGTAGTGTGGCGGTTGCTCTAACCGCCACATTCCAACGGTAAAACCAGAGGCTCCTAGTGCAGTTGTACGCTCCGGATGATGGGCGTGGAGGCACCCGAAACATGTTGAGCCACACATAAACGTCAAGTAATAAACTTGTGAAACTGTTACATTTTGTTGGTTGAATTATTTGAATCGTATGGTGATGCACGGACTTGCGAACGTCAAACTTACATTGGGTGTTTGCAGCATTATTTGATGGTGATGGGACCTTATTTCTATCTGCATATTGTTAATTCTCTTGTACATTGCACGCAGAGTTGTGCTGAATTAGATGTGGAGGGTGTTCTTGTACCGCAGCCTTCTCGCCTCCATTTATCAGCAGAGAAATTGGACTCTCATGGAGCATTCCTTATGGATGCTGGTGACCACATGATGATGTATGTTTGTCATAATATTAGCAGTCAATTCTGCAGTGCTGTTCTGGGTGTCCCATCCTTCTCTGCTATACCAGAGGAAATGGTAAGATCATTAATTGGTTATGCCTGCTGGGTGATTTTTGGGATTATGGATTTCTGGGATGTTGACTATGTGTCTTTTTAAATGCAGGGAGTTTTTATACATCTCGTGATATACTCTGCCATATATATTATTTGTAGTTGAGGTAAATCTCCATTTACACCAAACGTACTTTTGTAGCAGTAGTACTTGTATGTGGAAGGACTGCTGGTTTGCATTTTAGTAGAAACTAATGGATAATGGCTGTCCAAACCAAGGTCCTCCCTGTTTCTCCCACAGTCCCACCAGGTAAATGCTAGAATAGTGCCTTAAAAAATAATCCATCACTATTTGCTTCTAGATTTTTATCTTCTCAGCTTTCTTGATTATCTACTTATTCGGCTGGGCAGTATGTAACCCCAGCTATTAAAAACAATGTAGCTAAAGAGCCTAAGAAACTGTCAGTCATAATTAAATGATTTGTTCACAACTTATGGTTTTGAAACGAAAGTCCTTTTTGATTGTATATTGAGCTTGGCTGATCATTAAAGTTATAAGCTACAGGCTAAATAACTGAGGTGTGTCACATGGTTGGACCAGCATTTTTCTGAGGCCTGCCTCATCTGTCATTGTGTGGGCACAAGGGTTTGTTCCCTAGGGGGTAAAGCAGCTGGTGCATGAAATCTACCACTGAGTTCCATCCATTGCCAGTTCTAATGGGAAGCTACATCACTACCTCCCTTGTATGCTGCCATTGCTTGATATGCAACTTTACCTTTACCTCTTACTACTTATGACTGGTATAGCTCTCAACTGAATCAGCTCTTGTCATTTGTCATCATTATCATCTTTATTGATTGAGTGTAACATTTGTCACTGGAAACATGGAATTAGAAACTTCTATGCCAGATGTGCTCTCTTTAAGCAACTGACTGAGACTGGTGAACAAATTCCCAATGCAGCCTCAAGCCTTGAAGTTATTTAAAATCTGAATATTTACAGTAATAAATTTATATCCGAGGGTGAGTCAATAATTATCCGCACTGTATGTTTCATATTTAGAAAAACAAGGGCAGAGATCTTACAACTACATAATTTTTCAACATAGTTTCCTTGCTTTACAATGCACTTGTCCATCACCGCACATCTGCCTTGTGACCTCAGAATAAAAAGTTTTGGTCTGACAGACAAGCCACGCATGCACCGTTACGTCCAGTTGCTGGTCCGTGGTTAATCGACGGCCTCTTAAGGCTTGTTTAAGTGGACCAAACAGGTGAGCCTGAAGGTGTAAGGTCAAGACTATACAGGGGATGCTCCAGTAACTCAAAGTTTAGTTTCTTAAGGTTTTCAACAGTGTGGGCAGTGTCTGCATCAGTAATGGATGTGAATTGGTGTCCGGTTCCTTCCCCATGCTTAACACTTGTGGGACCATTTTTGAACCTCTCGCTCCATTAACAGACAATCCGTTGTGACATGACACTGTTCCCATACTGCACTGACATCATTCTATGCATTTTGACACGTGGCACACCTTCAACCCACAAAAATGGATCACTGCCCTCTGCTTTTCTTTGGTGCAAATGAAATTCGGAGTGTCCATGTTTATGGCAAAAAACTCATGACAGAAATGGACTATCAAAGTCACACCTGCACCACAATGGTAGGAGAGGATAAGACCATGTGTATTTTGTCATGCCCAACCAGCAGTATAGCAAACTGCAAAACATGTACCTGTAGTGCTGATAATGTTTGACTCACCTACGTATATTGAACCAAACAACTGAACATAACAAGTAAAGCTTATTTGTAAATTGTGTTGTTATAATAGGTGTAAGATTATACATTTTAACTAACTAATCTAAGGTAGAGAAAGTAATTCATAATGAAAATAATGTAAACACATATTGTGCATATGATGAAAGGATTGAATGTTGTCTGTGTGCATCTTGTTTTTAGTATGAACTACCTGAAATAGAAAGCCCAGAGTCGGAAAGGCTACGAAACCTCGTGAATCACTTGCAAAATGAGAAACCATACCAGACAATGCTCCATGTAATCAGGTAATGTTTGTTTATTTCTGTAACAGTGGTGACATACACACTACAGAAATGTATTTATGTGAATGTTCTTTTTAGGCAATTGGTTTAATTTTGAAAATGGTTTGCTTTATGACAGCCTTCTGTGCATCCTATTTTGTAAGATCTTTACCTGGGGATAAAGTAGCCAAGAGCATGAAGATGACTACTTATCATTTGATACAGAATGCAGGGAAGCTTTAATAATTTTGTTAGTCGTTTGGATATTGCTTACACTGAAATGGCAGTAATGCTGTTAATTGTGAACTTCCTGAAATTAATTTTGTTGTTGTGCTGTTCTGTGTTGTAATTATTTTCATGCAGAGGTCATATGAATATTTTTTATCACATTTTTTTATTTTATAATGCACTTTTCAGGGATGACAGCCATTACCGAGGAAAATTCATTGAGCGACTGATTGAGGATCGCTCTGAGTCGGCACTATCCTATTACGAATTTTTGCAGCATCTCAAGTCAAATGTTAAGTGATGGAAGAAAATAAGATATTATGTGATATTTGAAATGTGCTCGATATATATGTATGTATACACTCACATGTTGTTTGTAGGGGTATAAATAGTTGCTGCTGATTGACATTGAAATGGAAATGGAAATTATAAACACATTTATTACTGAGAAAGTTAAATAAAATAAGGAAGGAGGAAACAGTTTTTTTAACTGTTCCAGACCTTTGTTTTTTCATGATCTTCTGATACATCTGATCATACATAATGTTGGCCATTTTAATCTGAATGGCTGTGTTTGAAGTTGTAAAATATTTGTGGTTGTTGGAAGTGACAGTGTTATATAACTTGGGCATAATATATACATATTTATTTATTGCCTTGTCTACTTGACTTACACTTGAATTTCAGTTAGTGGTTATATGTTGCCTACTGCTTGTGGTGTACAGTACAAGAAGTGAAATGCTCGCATTTGTGTGTGTGTGTATGTGTGGAGGTGCATGCATGTGAGATGTTGAAAACAAGTAATTTTGGGTCAAAATATATCTTTCCAAGGTTTTACTTAGTTATGGAATTATAATTTTGTAATAAGTTATAATCATGATGCAATAAACAGACACATGTATCAGAGATCAGAATGAATGGGCAAATCATTGTTTGACTGTGTATTGATTGGGCCATCTTTTATGAAAAGAATTTTATACACCTTCATTAGAATTAAAAATATTGTATTATTTTAATGAATTGTAGAAAGTTGTACAAAAGTTGAGTACTCTGTATACTACTAGGTAAAGAAACAGTTAAAAAAATAAAAATTTGGGATTGTATATGATATCTCTGAATGAAAATTCCCATAATGAAATTGCTTTGGATCTCACATTATTTGTGCATGGGTACTGTGTTTTCTTTACAACCAGGGTTTTCCTCTGCCCATGTGCACTAATACCATATTTATCCAGTACTGAATATTTAACTGTGGTTTAATGTGTTTATCCTGTATGTTTTACTTCTGTATTTAACTCCTCGGAGCCATATGACACAATGCATCACGTGGTATAATGTTAGAGTACTTTGTGATGCAGCATGTCCATTGGCCAGTGATGGCCATTCTTGTACAGCCCTGTAGTATTTCTTTCCAGCTGCAGTTAACAAACCTCTGCAGTTACGGTTGTCCAACAGAGTGGTACTGGAAGTTTGTTGGTTGTGTATCCTCTTGCCACCCTCCTGTACCTGTCTCCTACCCAGAATAAGATTTGGCTACAGTTATGCTATGCAGGTTGTGAGATTTCTGTGACACATATGCAGTTCTTGCAGTAAATATGCTCAATACAGTGGCCTCGAGAAGTGTCGTCAATAAGTTGGACAAACATTTGCAGATGTGCCAGTTCCACACAGGAAAGTAGTTCAGAACAATGTGAGAAGTATTCTTGTGGTACATTACGTTTTAGACACCACAAGAATATGCAGATGAGACATGTTGAGGAAATGCTGGACAAAATTGGTGGTACATTGGAGACACTTCCTAGAAAACCTGTGCTGCAAATGCAGCAGCAAATAGGCACGTCCCTATTTTTGTCATAAAATGGAATACAACTGCATCCATATATAACACAACTGTACTTCACAAACCCCATGGTGCTAATCATGAAGCAAAAATGAGTGCACTGAATTCATACCTTTCAGAGTGTATGTGGAGATATTTACCCCACATTAATTCTATTTAGCATTGAAGCATGGTTTCATCTCAGTGGATATGTAACCTTGCACAATAACAGTTACTGGTCTGCAGAAATTTTAGTGTTTATCCACAGTGTGCTATGGTAATGTGCATGGTATGTTCTTAGCACAACTCGAGTGATTGGGTCCGTCTTTCTCACATTCACAATTGACAAGAAGTTGCTGACACACTGCATTTCAAGCTTGGATAGCCTTGAAAGTAAAACTAATGGTAAAGATACAAGACTGCTGTTGCGGAAGGGGTAAATGAAAACGAATTAGGCATAAACATAAGTTTGTGCTGGTTTTTACAGTTTAGTATGTGTTAAAATTTTCCCTAATGAGAGACACAAATGTGTAACAAGCAAGTTTCTTGGAACAATGCCTTTCTTTTCTTCAGCATTTTATCCTTCCAAGGTTAGGCTTTTTCCTGTGATGAACTTCCTGTAGTTTCCTTCATTTTCTTGTGCATCACATTGCACATACTTTGTGTGAAGAGGTTGTAGCAAGAGATAGTGAGTGCTTTCTTCTCACCAGTCACCCATTTCTGTGTCACATCATAGCTGTCTCCAATGTAGTTGGAGTAGTGTGCAAAAAAGTACCACCTCATTCAGTGTGGAACACATGTACAGCAAACACAATGTATCCTATATTTAAAGGGTCAATATTTATGCTTGGTGCGAAACTATAAACCTATAAGCTATTATGCTGAAAGCATTTTTAGCTACATTTCATCCTCTCGACAACCAGTACTTGAAAATTCACTTGTTTTAATTCATCTGTCTTTGATGTGTCTGTTAAAGGGAAAAAACTTTGTCACTCTTCCCTGTGTCCACATGTATTAATTCATAGTGTGCATTGACTAATGCCATTAGAATGTGCTCTAATACTGTAATTGTGGAACAGTGCTCCCAGTCCTGGCAGGAAAATTCTAATGTTACCCCAAGAGTTGCCTGTGACAATAATTTTCCACTGTATTCTGAATTCTGCAGCAATTTTTTCCATTCTTATTTTATTGTGGGAAGCTTAGAAACAATATGTACAGTTGTATGCTTTCTTCTGGGTAACTCCCCGGCACCTGAATTTTATATGCCAAAGTTGGCATATAAAATTCAGGCACCGGGAAATTACCCAGAAGAAAGCATACAACATTCAGAACACAGCAAAAGTTTGAAATCAAGAATATGTACAGTTGTCTTTAGAATATTAAATTGTGTTGGGAGCCAGGGCTTTAACCAAGCCTATGCTTATCCTCAAAGGGAGAGGAGGAAAAGGCAGAGGTATAGAAGAAACCATGATTTTGTTGAAAGTTACACTGCAAATTTAAGTAATAAAGATACCACTGAGTGTACTGATTTTGAAGCTGTTGGGTGGGTGTCCAGCCAGACTTCGAAAATTTAGCCCCGAACAATTTATGCTGAATTACTGATCAATAAACTATCATGAAGATTTGATGAATGAGTTATGAGGAAGAAACTGATGAAGGGAAGTTAACCTGTTTTGGTACTTTCAGCCATATGCCACTTCATCAGGCAGTAAACCTCATTCTCTCAGTACTACGAAAATTTTGGCCAATGGTCTACAAATGCTATAAATATTATACCTTTTCAGTACATAAATTGTTCTTAAGGCTGCTGGCTGCATGGGGTGATGTGAAGTTGGTACACAGGACTGTAAAAGTAGTGTTAGGTTTGCATTAGCAGTTATCTGTAAACTTGTATATATTATTTTCCTTATGTTATTACAGACAGCAGAGATTATTCTGGAATTAATACTTTGTTATTGCTGTCACTGCACATTAAATATGCTGTCATGGAAGGCTGGGGAAAAATAAGAGTAAATGTATGAAACATTCATGTAATTGTCTTTTAACTATTTACGTAACAATTAGCATGTTTCTGGTGTTATGCCACCCAGTGCTTGAGCATATGTTTCAGGAGGGAATTTTAAGTCTTATTAAGATATACCACATGCCATAATATGTAGTGTATCTGCGAGACATTCTTCTAGAGAAGTGGTAGCTGAATCATTTAACAGCTAAATCAGGATGTGAAATTCTACATTTTCACAACACTTTTTTTTTAGGATTTAAATCTTTTGGGATATAATGTTGTGTCAGGTGAGTGGTTTATGGCATCTCTTGATCCTAAAAGACGAAGGTACCACATCCCCTCGAAATGTCAGAAATAACTCATCTAATGACAGAGCATCATATACCAGAAGACCTGAATCCTCAGATGATCAGCAATTTCCTCTCATTTGTAGGCATTTTTGGAAGTCATCTATTTTATTGTGTCACCATTTTCAAGGGAGCTGCATATGACTGCACTTCTTTTCGCATTTATAACTATTTTTTGATCCACAGTGACAATTACAGAAAGTAGGCTTTTCTATGTGTAACTAAGTATACACATAGCACTGGTTGTGTTTCTTCTTATTTGAATCATTTTGAAGCTCAGAATAATATTTTCATATAGAAAATATGTCATGCCAATCATTCAGCTTTTTGTAAAAGTCCAGGCATCACTCCAGGCTTTGGAAGAAACCGACATTTCTTGTCCATAAATGCATGCTGTTCCATTGGTATTCCGAGTTTCAGGATTATCCTGCGACAAATATGTATTTCGTTTCTGATAAATGACACTCTTGATACATAGCGCCCCGTCCCCACAATATTGGCAACATCTAGGCCAAACCCGAGTCAAAAAGCGCCCCTCTCACGCTCAGTGTTCTTTATTATGGAACCCGAAAAGTCAAAACCTCCGTATACTTCATAATTCAAAAGTGGCGGGACATTGTAACTTTCATCATTTGCCGCCAGCTATCAGGGACCACCGGTCCATGTCACTGGTTACGACCGGATTCATCGGGTATCCCCGTTGTTGGTTATTCGGCATTCGGCCTTAATGCACTACGGTTCGTGTCCACGGATAGTAGTTGAACCACCACATGCAGTGTGCTTGCGTGAGTGCCGGTGCGCGAAGAGAATCGCTTGCAAGCGCGGTTAGTCGGCGAAGAGGTTGTGAGGAGTGCCGGTGTATTTAGATAGTAGTTGTAACGTATACTATAATTTTGCTCCCATGGACTAGTACTTGGCATGGTCGTATGCTTGGAGTATATGGGTTTGGCCTTACAGGTTTGCATTTCATTGGAAAATTGTAAATGAAGGTTCCAGATCCAGAACCTGGAGTTTGGTTTTTATTTCTTGCTGGAACTACGCGTACATCAGTTAAGATATTTTTTGGGCGTTATACACGCTGTGAACATGTAAAACGAGCTGCTGGTGTCCTGTGTCTGTATCACTAATGAAACGAACTGTCGTTGATAGGAAAAAAAACTTCATTATCAAAAGCAAGGGTGCGCAAATCTCGACTGCCAGGTCGCGTGGGTAACAACTTGCTTGATGTCACACTTCAGGCGCGTAGAATTTTGAGGCGGTTCCTTTGTTCGTGGGAACTTTGCGCACTCATGAGCAACAAGCTTTTGCTCAGTACATTTTTCTTCTATGTCTGTCTAGAGACAGTCGCGACTCCGGAATTACCCACGTGCTCTCTCATTTAACTTCGCAGTTTAATGAATGTTCATGGTGTGTGGAAAAACATTGCATTCGTTGTGAAATACCAGTTTCATTCAATATGAATGTTGGCTTCGTTTTGTATCACATCTAAAATTATTATGTAACTAGTTTTGTCTGCAGTAGTAGGACCATAAGGACAGTAGTCGCGTCAAATGAATTAGGTCCAATAGTACCGTGTTATTGTTTTAGTTTAGACCCTGGAACAGTCAAAGTCAGATGATTGTTTCTTATACAGCCAAAGCATGGATATGAAATTTGTGGTTCTCATGGCAGTGACATTGAAGAAATGTTATGAGATAGTTACACTATGTAGTCTGATAATTTATTTGTCTACCCCAAAGATGGAGGCATCAGATTCCTCCAAAAGTATTCCACAATTATTCTTAGTTACATTCCTTTAGTATGTATTTACAATCTTATGTATTTAAGCAAGGGTTAGACTGTCCTAATTAAAATAACACAATGTGGCACTGGTATGTTAAACTTGTGCATAGTACTGTAAAAATATTGCATTCTGATGCCATGCAAGTGGATGGTGGTAATTTGTAATTCACAATCATACTGGAACACAGAGTTGAGTGATTCGGTTAATATGGCATATTGGTTGTTGCTATCCTCCATCTGCCTTATTGTATTAACTAGTGTGTGTGTGTGTGTTTTTTGTTTTGTTTTGTTTTGTTTTTTTTTTTGTGAGGCCCTTTGCAATAGCATATTTGGATTGTCTTAACTTAGCAAAAGTAACCTGGCAGGATAGCGTTTGGGTTAGGAGTGATTTCTAATACAGAATCATTAATTTGTCTGACAACTGCCTGTTGTCACTTCTTGTCAGCTCGTTTATTAACGCAGAGCACTCAGCTGACTGGCCCACACACAAACAGCAGATAAGTGGTGGAAAGTGACGAATGATAGTTGTTAGACAAAATAAGGGCTGTGTATAACCATTCTGCTGATGATTCAATCAGAAGGTTACTCCTCCCCAACTTGTGGTTTTGTAGAAGGACGTGGGAAGAAGAGTGATATTTTGATCAGTCGTCTTCAATTCTAATGTAAGTGGGGACTCTGTTATGTCTATTTACCTTTTATTTCATTGCCTTTTCCGGTTGCTCCCATTTTTCAAATTAAAGCATTCATAGTAACCTGAATGTGTTTGCTATCATTTATTATTGATGTACTTTGCATTCCTGAATTTGTGATATCAGGTGTCTGAGTACAGCATTCACCAATACAAAGCTGAGCCTGTTAAAGATTCAGGTTGTCTATGAAAACATACTGTGTGTCTGGGTGAATAGATTCCAGTGCTGTGAAAGACTGTAGTGTCTTCATTTTCAGAATCAGGCAGTCTAAGACGGGTAGCCATTGGAAATGTTGGGGTGTAGTGTATAGGTATCGGTGATTAGGGAAGTGAGAGGGCGATGAGTGCTGAATCACCTCATCTGCTTCCCAGATCACTCTGAAGTGGCCCTGATGGACACACAGCATTGACAGTGAAGCCCAGACCCCTTAATTTGAACTTGCTGCATTTATCGTATTAGAATCCACCACACCACTCCAGTTTGTTTCTTCTCTTTTCATTTATTTTCCAAGTGTTTCCTTTTTTCTGGTTGCATTTGTACTGTTTCTACTATTTACTCATTAATTTATACTGTGTTATTATATTTTTTAGATTTTGTTTATTTGTCTTTGTTTTTATTATCATTTCATCATGTATTTACTTTAATTTTGGTTTTTTTTGTGTGTGTGAATGTGGCAGGAATTCAGTTTTGTTGTATCTGCTATTGCCTATGTGAGGTTCCCATCACAAGGTTTCATGTCTGTCTTGCATTTCCATTGACAATATAAAATCTCAGCATTTTGGAGTGTCAGTGATTCATCATCACTCACCAGAAACCCATACATCTGATATGTTACCATGGATCTTAACCCCTACCCTGTGCTGTGAAGATCTCAGCCAATACACCAAGGCCCAGCCCACTGCATATCAACCATCCTGAATGATCTACCATCCACTTTGTCCAGCTGCTACCCTCTTTTTCTGTACCTGGATAATACACTGTATCTTTCCACGTGGCTAATCTTCTTGAAATGCTTGACCATAAAGGTGAAGGTGCTGTAATCCTTGGAAATGTCAGGAACTGTATACCCAGTGACATGGTAATATCCAGAAGGCTTGGATCTTCAGTTACACCACTGTGAGAACTTCAGATCCTGCACTCAACCTGCTAATTGCTTTTTTGTCATTACTGAACATTGCTTCATTTTAATTCCCTCTATAATTAACTGCAGCAATTACAAGACAAACATTCCAGTGTATTTACTGTGTAATTTTAGTCGCTTCGAAATATTCAAAATGATGGAACATTTAGCTGTATTGGAACTAGTCATTTTTTTTTTCTCTTTCTATATTGAGCCTCAAGAAAGCATTAATTTAGTGGTTGTAGCTTGCTTCTGGACATATCAGCCAAACAGTGTGGTATAGTTGTAGCACTTCTGCTTTGTGTACAGGAGGTTTCAAGTTTGAATCTTGGCCCAGAGTGTGTTTATTATCAGACTGTGTGCACATCATTTCTAGTTTGTTATTCTCAGCGTTACCAGTTGTCGCTATATAACAAATGCAGTTAAAAAATTGTTCTTAAATAACGCCATAATCAATCAGAGTAACTAAATAAGACCAGTGTCAATATGACTGCAGCTCTGAATCATTGAAAATGTGGTTGAATTCTGTATTCTACATCTTATTTTTTGATTTATCATGAATTTCTTACCAAATTGCAAGCATTGAAAGTTTACAGTGCTGTAAAAGTAATCTGTAAGCAAATGTCATAAGCATATCTCCATTTAATGTTCATGGGTACGTGCATCGTAATAATATTCTAGTATACAATTCCAACTAGATGCACAAGTCACAGAGTTTATTTTATCTGACAACTGCTCTACATGTTTCGGGCGTCACTATCACCCATC
>Ga0268261_10003699_pt1 | contig 11298 bp, 11 predicted proteins | sample TergutNc150P1_FD_190353 | JGI IMG/M metagenome (GOLD analysis project Ga0268261, IMG submission 190353) | Nasutitermes corniger P1 segment gut microbial community from laboratory colony in Florida, USA - Nc150 P1 (SPAdes) (version 2) | ecosystem: Host-associated > Arthropoda: Insects >... | reverse complement strand
GTAGCATCATTAGGCTACAAACAAAAACACGTTGCGTTTTTAAACTACTAGTTATTCAACGTAAAGCTGTTTTAAATATATAGTGTTAAGTTTCTGCATCGGTGTAATTTTATTCTCTGTTTATGTAGCGCGCTTTAAAGTTGAGCAATCCACCAATATTCGGAAACTATGTATTGATTCGTACTAATGCACTACTTTTTTCTACAACAAAAACATCGCTGTTTACTGTAAAATTATAAAAGCACTCATGTAAACTCTTCTAAACGTTAAAGGTATGCCTACAATTATTAAAATACATAAATGTTAACGCACAACACGTACATTTAGTAAAACATAAAACCGCAAAAACAACTTGCATAGTAAGGTATAACTAAACCAACATTAAATAAACAAATATGCAGTAAAAACCAAATTTCTCTTGTTCGTAGTAAGTAATAGTACATATGTCAAACTTGATACTTTTCTAACTAATAAAAGAACTTTAGGTGTATCAATAATAACTTTAATTCGTAAAATGTTCTTAATGTGCTTTTAATGTAAGTAAAACTCATTAGTTCTTCAGCCGCTTGTAATGTTTTTAAACACACCAATTATTAAAAACGTTAACTTCTATGATTGTGTTTCATACTGTTCATATAAGAGAAAGCGTCTTCTGTAAATATTCGGGTAAAAACAACAAACGGCGTAACTTCAAGCAGGTTCCAAAAGGTTCGTACACTCCATGTGTAAACTTGGGTCGATATTAAAAGGTGTAAAATGGCTCTTTTAAAACTTAGGTTTACTTAACCCTCCCGCGGTGGTAGCCATTTTGTAAGATGGGGGCGAGATGTAATTTAAACTCGGACTGGTAATTCAAAGGTTTGAAAATGGCGCTAATTTATAAACGTTTACGTTAAAATGACATAATGTATAGTACTGTCCTCCCGACATGTTGCGACCTGTTTGTCTTCTTAATAGCTTTTTCCTAGAATTGTCAACTGATTGTTATCTCGATCATCCCCTTAATGGCTTTTAAAGTATGTCACCTGATTGTTATCTTAAGTATCCCCTTAATGGCTTTTTCCAAGAATCGTTATCTGATTTTATCTAACTTGCATTCCTGCTGGCTCCAGTACGTCTGAAAGGGGTAAACAAACTATTCGGTTAATGACTTTAACCTGAGGGTAGACAGACTTCTAAGTGGTTTGTGATGTTATCTATCTAAAAGGAATTTTAATGGATTTACCCTCGGGGATGCAGACATAGTGCACCTGAGTGCGTAGGTTATAGCTCGTTATTCGGTTAGTTGCTAACTAGCTCTCGAACCGTGCAAATGGACATTAACTCAGCTGGCCAGGTTGTATACGTGCCTCGGCGACCTTCGCCACCACCAAACCTACAAAATTTAAACTTGAAAAGCGAGGTTGATCGCCGTAAAACATTTAAATATTGGCATGTGCCTTTCATGAATGTAAATCAACTGGCAGCTGCTGGATTTTTCTTCACAAACAAGGGTGATGTGGTTTGTTGTGCGTTTTGTGAAGTGGAAGTCGGACAGTGGGCGGAAGGAGATGATGCGTTTAAGGACCATCAGCGTTGGAGTCCATCTTGCGCATTTGTTAAGGAGTTGCTTGTAGGAAACATTTATGCTCCGCCTAAAACATCTCAACAACAGCCTAGCAGTAGTAATAATGTGTGCGGGTCTTATATGGAGTACACATTAAAAACCTCGCGTCCAGAGCGTTGTAAGTATACATTTACTTTTATTTATTTATATCCTCCTATGCATAATTATAACAGTACGTTAATATTTATTGTCTTTTACAGCTATAAAATTCAGCCAGCACAATAGCATTCTGTGGGATGGTCCTATGTACCCGTATTATTCATCATATCACGCCCAAATGCAGTCTTTTACAAGTTGGCCTACCGCTTCTAAACAAAAACCTGAAAATTTAAGTAGCGCTGGTTTCATTCATACAGGTGAGCTACATTCTAATTAAAAGATGGTTTATTACAAATAACTATTATTTTTCTCCACAACCAACTAATGTAAATGGTTTTGTTACAGGTAAACTTGATTTTACTACTTGCTTTCATTGTGGAATCACCCTACAGGACTGGAAGGAAACGGACTGCTGTTGGGAAAAACATGCAAGATGGAGTCCTGAGTGCATTTTCGTCATTATCGTAAAAGGAATACAATTTGTTTTAGATCACGCTAAAACTACAGGTGATATGTGTGAGTGCTTGGTTTGTAAAGTAATGTAGCCCGTCAGTCTCTGAGTGTGTGTGCATGTTCTAACCTGATTACCTTCGGGGTTCGCATACACAGTCTACCAACAACAATCCTCAGTGCGCTCGGTAAAAGTGTGCATGTTCTAACCTGTCAGTTCTCGCGATTTACCAACAAGTCTCGATGTGTTTAGTAGTGTCTAGTGCAACGCATAATGGATTTTCTAGAATTCACCGATGTTTCATTTCTACCAAACTTAAGCATTGGGAAGTTGTGCAAAGACTTGAATACTACTGTAGCACAAAGTACTCGGTATGATACATTTCAAGTTGAAAATACAAAGTGGTTATGGCTAGTGAATGATATTGTTAGGAACATGAACAGTAATAATGTACTATGTACTTCATTTGGGCTATTTCCAAGTTATGTAGCTGGAATCCTCAACTCAGTAAAAGAAATCAATTTCTATGCTCTTTGTAATAAAATAAGATTACGATGTGCTAGCTACCTTGAAAAATGTATTGCTGGGAAAGAGTGCACTTTTAAGTTACGTACAGATAACTATTTCGTGTTAACATCTGGTAAAGAAAAAGTTGTTATATCGTTTCAACCAAGATTTTTTGGTGGAAAGTTCCCGTCCGAACTAATATTTGCCCAAAGTGTGTTAAAAAATACAGTTATTGTCTCTGGCTTACGGTGTTGTGTACATCAATAAACGTTTAACGTATATCACAAACGACACGTTAACATCAAAACATGAGTGCGTATTTCATTTGTGTGCTTTTGATTTAAATGCACCTAGGTGCTTAGCAAACTGTAAAGCGGACATCAGTTTCTGTAACAAAAATCCTCCAATAGACGTATTTTTGCCGGAATACTGTTTTGTACTAAACGTTCTCACAATCGGTCTAAAAACTATCACTGCCGATGTAAATTATGTGTTAAAACCGGTCCTGCAAGTTTAAAATCGCTCTGTGTTAATAAGTTATGGAGTTTACCAAGCAAGTCACATAAGCAAAAATTGTAAGTGTGCAAAAACCAATTATGTGTACAGTAAACACCTCAGCAACTTCATCTGTTTAAGTAAACAAGCAAAAATAAAATTTAAAGTGTACATTTTGTGAAATTTAAAATTGTGTCTTTATTTACCCCAATTACCTGGGATAGATTCCTTAAAAAAAGAGATGGTTAAAGCCGCAGGATTCGAACCTAGAATCTTTCAATTATGAATCTAATATCTTACCGCTCTTGACAACTCTTTCCAGTGTCGTAAAAAGTTATAGCTATATTGTAACATGATAGTCTTATTCAAATAATTTAAATAGTGCGCTAGTCCACCAAATTGTAACAAGGTAGTAACAAATTAAATTTAGCTCGTTAGCCGCCATATTGTAAAAAGGGCCGTCTTATTCGAATAGTAAATGTTTAAGTCAAGTTTAAATAACACGCGTACCCGCCATATTTAAAAATGGCCGTCTTATTTAAATAACACGTTAAATTTAAGTTAGCATTAATTTAAAATTACAGCGCTAGCCGCCATATTGTAACATGGCCGCGTTATTCAGATAACAAGGTTCAAACTTAAGTTTAAAATTGCCGCGCAAGTCGCCATGTTGTAAAATAGCTGTCTTATTCACATAAGATATTAAAGTTAGGTTTAAAATTGCCGCGCAAGTCGCCATATTGTCTCAAATTCAAAATGACGGTAGCGCAGATTCCCAAATAATAACAAGTTAGGTTTAAAATTAGCGCGCGTGTCGGCCATATTGCCAAAAATTTCAAAATAACGCCTTTGTTTACCATAACAAGTTAAAGTTAGGTTACGCACAAAGGTCATTAACCCGTCCGCCATCTTTTGTTTACATCCGCCTAGCATAGCAAGGCTTCAATATAATAACAAAAATTAAACTTACCGCTCTAGCCTCCATATTAACTACAATTCAAAATGGTGCTTTTTTACCATAACAAGTTCAAAGTTGGGTTAAGTACGGCATCACACTGTCTACCTCATTGTTTACATAACATCGCCTAGGGCTGTTTACATCACATGACAATAACAACGTTTCAAAATAGTAACAAGTCAAAGTTAATTTAAGGGGGAAGGTCATTCGCCCCGCCGCCATCTTTTGTTTACATAACATCTCCTGGGGCTGTTTACATCACGTGAAAATAACAAAAGTTTCAAAATAATAAGAATTCAAAGTTAGGTTTAGAGGGAAGGTCATTCACCCCGCCGCCATCTTTGTTGACATCATGTGATCGCCTAAAGGCCTAAAGAAGGGTGGGGATGGTTAGGTTTGTAAATAATAACAAGTTAAAGTTAGGTTAAGCCCTGGTGCCATACTGTCTGGGGGCAAGGGGATGGAGGGGTAGGTTAGGTTTGTTTACGTGTGACGTCACTAGAGGAAGCTCAAGGTTAGGTTAAACCCTGGTGCCAGACTGTCTGGGATTGCATATCCCAAACAGGGACGCTTACTACTATTACGTGTGCAGCCTACCGTGAATGACGTTGTTTATTGTACATGTTAAAGAATGCTACACAAGGAAATGTAATTGTGACTATAGAAAAAAACTACAAACACTAGAAAACTATTTTCTTCTGGGACAAGATCCTTCGCTTTTAGGAGGACTTTAACTAACTTTTGAATTGCACTCTGAAAGCCATACTAGAACAAAACTTTATTCTAGTGTTGAAGCAAGTTCAAATTAAAAAAGGTACTTTGTTTCTTCCTTTAATTACAGTAATATTTCACCGCATAATATTTTAGTTCAGTTTATGTAACAATAAACGTAATAATATGTACTTACTAGTGATGGTTCAGTGTTACTGGAGAACGCTAAACTGAACACGACGCATTTGTGGAATCTGTCTTTATTGTGCAGTGCGTAGTAAGCAGTAAACCAATAATTTTTCCAAAACTCGTCGCTCGTGACAACCTGTATGGCAATTCTGGTAAAGTTCAAGAACACTAGGTCAGTGTCAAATAACGAAGCGGAACTACTAGACAGGATTCCAGTGATGCTAAGTCAGCAGCAGTGCTGAAAAATTGCTTCTGCAAGAAGAAATTTTATCGCATCTTCTTTTCGTGTATTGGGATGCCAAAAAGTAACGTTCACCGAATTTTGAAACCACATCAGCAGCATATTATAAAGCGAAATGCGTGAGCATTAGGTGCGTGGCGATGACAGTGGACTGTGAATGTGCTGTAGGCAATAGGAGGGGGGTTAGGTACAGAACAACTATACCTCTCAGGGACCAGGCCAGTTCTTACACTGCTGTAGTTGTCATACCGTGCAGCTTGCAGTAACACTAACATTGTATAAAACTACCGACATATTAGTGTACTGCTGTCAACACAAGGTTACTTGAAATGCCTGAGCGTCAGGTCTTCATCATTGCTGGTACTGATGGTAGCAGCAATGAGCGCTGGCCGAGGACTTACATAACAGGCGATAACAGTGACCGCGTCGATGCACTCATTCGGGGGAAAAAGGCGAATAACTGTCGGCGAGTTGTCTGGAATACTGAACATCAGTGATGGTAGTGTGAAAACAATCACCAAACAACACCTTCAATACTCGAAAGTGTAAGACCGATGGATCCCGCATTTATCGACGGACGAACGCAAGAATACACGGCTGTAAGTGCAGCAATAATTGGTGTCGCGGTACGAGCAGGAAGGGGACGTTTTTAAATTCTATTGTGACAACAGACGAGACGTGGGTGAATTACTTCACGCCCGAGAGCAAACGTTCTTCAATGCAGTGGCGTCACCCAGGGTCTCTGAACCCAAAAAAGCGAAAATCACGTTCTCTGCTGCGAAGGTTATGACCACCATATTCTGAGACTCTACATTTGTACTCTACGTGGATTTCCTCACCGAGCGTCGCACAATAAATGGTGAATATTACTCGGCACTTCTCGAATGCCCAGTAAAGACAGCTATCAGTAACAAGAGAAAAAGGTCACAAATATTAGTGTCATTTATCCAGGATAACGTCCTTCCACACGTGGCTACTCGCACCATGGGCACCATCCAGAAACTGAAATGGAACTTTCTACCACATCCACCATATAGTCCGGACCTTGCTACCTCAGATTATCACCTCTTCAGCTTCCTAAAGGAGCATCTTGGCGGAAAAATGTTTCGTAATAATGAAGAAGTGGTACAGAATGTTCAGGAGTGGCTACAGTGGCAATCAAAAGACTTCTTCCTTAGCAGCATCCGCAAGTTTCCGGCCTGCTTGTGCAAGTGTAACGCAAACCAGGAAGATTATGTTGAAAATAAACAATTTAAGTTTCGGAGAATAAATCAAAGTTTTGTTCTTTTTACAAATTATAATTCATATTTTCCCAACCTTCATAGTTGTCATACCGTGCAGCTAGCAATAACACACACTGTTTAATACTACGGACATATTGCTGTACTGCTGTCAGCACAAAGTTAATTGACATGCCTGACCATCAGGTCACCATCATTGTTGTTACTGATGGTTATTCTAGCTTCCTTTCAGTGCCGGTATAAATTTCTTTAGCGTGTACGTTTTTGTGCGCTGATGGAGGCGAGGGGTGAGAAAAGAGCAAGGGATTTGGAATTCCTGCACGACAGTTGCTAACCTTATTGACCTGATCTTAACAACAGACAGACGTCTGCTGGCCGTCATAATAGGGCGTCGAACTCTGTGGGTTAACTGATATTGATTATTTAAGCTTAGTATGTGTAAATGTGTCCTTAAATCGAAAAATAAAGTAGTAAAACAAGACAAGAAATTAATTTAAATTTCTTTAAGTAGATGCAGATGCAAACATCAGAATATATTGCAAGAGCATTTATGGACTGAGAGGTGTGTAGAGTAACAGGAAATAAACTGAACTGCTTATGTAAAGCACACCCTAAATAAGTAATTTTCTTTTAGACATCCCGTTGTTTTATATAAGACAATAAGGAAGTTATTTGAAATATTACAGGGAATATTATAAAAAAACTTATTTCCTAATATTGACAAAAATTGTAATATTTTACTGTCACATTTTGTCGAAAAGTATATTTTAGCAGTAAAAAGATAACAATCAAAATGTATATACTGCATTAACACATATTCAATGTTGTTGCTTTATTTGCACTACCTGTAATACTGGATGTCGTGAAGACAATTGTTTTTGGTTCAAACCTGTTATCTGGTTAATATGATTAACACTAACTACATTAAAATTTGTAATATCCAAGAAGGAAGATTAAAAAATTTTTAAATTTCTAAAATTGATACAAATTGTAACATTGTATTTGTCACATTTTAGCGACAATGTCTGTTAGCAGTAACAAGATAACACACACACACACATATATATATATATATATGTATATATACATACATACATACATACATACATACATACATACATACATACATACATACATACATACATACATACATACATACATACATACATACATACATACATACATACATACTGCATTAAAACATACATAATGCTGATGTAATTTTATACTTCCTACGATACTAGATGGGCTAAAGGGTACCATTATTGGATGAAACATGTTGCCTAGTTAATATGTTTAACACTAAATAGAATAAAAGTTATGTCGGCGGTAAACAAGCACTTCCCTACTGTCAGTCAGTAATGTTGCCTATCCACCTGTTCAGCCTGGCTGTGAGCACTGTCACACAACCTGCTACTTACAGTTGAAGAACACTCCAGTCTCTTAGCTAGACGTGCAGTCGCCAGTCCTCCTAATGGCTGCGGCTTCGATAGAACCGGCAGGGCCACACCGAAACGTGACTGATGTAGACAACTGCACGCTTGTACTGTGAGCAACAGCTCTAACTGCAGCAATATTAAAGTCACGAAACTTCCGTTTCCTGAAGCAAAGGAAAACCTCTTTTGTTTCTGATTGGCTAATCACGCCCTATGTTACACGTCAGCAAGTAAATTCAGATGTGTCTCATTGGATGATGCTGTATGATGGGTGTTTCACACAACATGTTTATGTGGAAAACGACGTAGATATTGACGTGCTTCTAACCACAGTTACACCAAAGACTCAACAACAAGATTTTGGGGAATTCAGACTGCAGCTTTTAGATAAAAGTGGTTTCCTATTTCCTCTTTGGCAAGTAAAAAACAGGAAAATGCTTGTGATTAAGGATGTTGTGCAGTCATGAGGATAATTAAATATCACGCCAAATCAAATAAGCAACTCCAGTAACTTGCAGTTAATAAAGTTAATGTTGAATTGTTTAAAGAGAAGTTACAGTTGAGGTGTGATTTGTTAACACACTTGACATGATTAAATCATCTTGTTTAATTTCCCTGGTAAGCCACACTTCCTACCTGGATATACAGTGCAATTTTGCATATGGCAAGTTCAATGCAAAGTTGCTCTGTGCTTCGTTAAGTACCACACCATAAATGCATGCATTGAACTGTCACGCAAACAAACGCAATACCTACAAACAGAACTAAACCACACTGCAGCAGACAGAAAGTTTGTAGGGTAAACTGTCAGTTGTACGAACAGAGAGATCTTAAACACAGTTCTGGACTCAGCTCTGTGTCTGCGGAGGAAATTACAAATCAGCACACCTCATCTTAATAGTGCAGTTCACAACACTATCAACAGAAAAGACTTTTACTCGCCAACTACCAGTGTTGTAGGAGAACTGTGTTCTCATACAGGCTGTTACAACAGCTGCTTACAAACAGCTTAACACAGCATGTCCACTGTTTCTTGCAGCAGATGTAATACTTGCTCTTCTCGCGAATTCTGCCATTTCATCTACATTTTCCCAGCGTTTGTGGTCGCAAAACAAAGTCCCAAACTTTAGGTTGAACCTTTACTGATAGAACAGACAGATTGCTTGTAGCAATGTTTCCCAAACTTTCCTCCTCTCGGAACCGTTCTGTATTTGAAAAATAACTATGTATTCTCACATCCTTGATGATGGAAATATACAGTGTCCGGATGTTAGGCTTCCAAAATTAAAAATTCATATCATATCTCAGTACTGATATTAGGTGCTACAAATACCATACGTAACAAAGCATTGTATGATTTGACCGTAATTACTGACTCCCTCTGGCTTCGTGTGTACAGGTTGTTTGTTAATTGGATATTGTAACGGTCAGAGGAAATAAACATTTCGCCAAATAAAGAAGATTGTTTTTAAAAAGACATTAGTCTTTTAATTTAAGAAATAGGCAAACTTCAAAACAGCCATTACAGCAGTATATCTATGGAAACCATGGGAAATGTTCGAGGACCACTTGGGATCCGCTGAGCACAGTTTGGGAACCACTGGCTTAGAAGTTGAACCCTCCGTTTCTCCACTTGTTCTTCATCGCCCTTCCCATATCGAATGAATAATAGAGCCATATTCTATTTCTTCAGAGCTAATAAGGCCCTCGGTTTTATTGATGCTGTCCGCTCGTCGTTTATCCACCACAGAAATTTGCACCGTCTGTACGAGCGAAGTGTGACACAGAATAGCCAACACGACGCATCTTGTCTAACGGCAGAGCTCGCAGAATTTGAATCCTCAGCGATCTCTGGAACCTCTCGAGGTGAAGAATCTGCGAGGAATATTGGTAGTTTAGAATGACAACTCTAACATATTCCACAACTACGGAGCCACCAAAGAAGCTTGATGTTTTGGGCCAGTGTTGCTGTATGGAATGTAGAATTTATTTTCAGACATGTTAAATTGTCTGTTGTCATTGACATTGTAATGCAAAAGGGAACTTAAGTACAGTGCATTTGAACATGAAGTGAGTAAATTAGAAGTGTGTTTCCTGTTCTGGTATTCTTGACTATGACAGCTTAGTGTAGGCTAGTGTGTTGGTATCAGTATAAAATGCAACGTTTGGAGGGTAGCGGTACTCCCGTCCTATATATAGGACGCATGGTTCTTAAAGGTTAAGTTTCCCTCCATTGAATTCTGGTGTTAATGTCTTGATGTCCGCTCAGTAATGACTGTATTTGTTACTTGTTACTTTCAGCAGTTCTGAAGAAATTTGGTTCATGATGTGTTAAGGTAGGTGACGACTGTTTTGTGTCACCTTCTGCAATACTTTGCAACTAGGACCATATTTGGGGGGTTATTAGTACCCTTGCTACTGGTCGATTTACCCCTGTGGTAGATGTGACCGTAAGGGGGTTAGGATCAGGTCGGATCAGGTCGGATCAGGTGATTTGTTATCCAGTTTTCTCCCATCATTTAGGTAAAACGACTGATGAAGTTTCCAGGAAAGCTGCTGCTGGGAAGAGAGAGGGAATGTCTACTGAGCAATTGCTTCAAATGCCTGCAGTCCGTACAGACTCTTTCAACATCGCTGGCTTTGTTACGTACAGTACAAAGGGAACAGTAATAAAACAAAATTTACAAATAACTGAGTCGAACACAAGTGATATCTACATGTGCGTTCCTCACTACCCACAATAAGAATGCACTATACACATTAACCATATATTATACACTGCACACAATACACTATACACAGTACCCCATATACTGTACACTATACAATACACACAGTACCACATATACTGTACACTATACACTAAACACAGTACCCCATTCACTGTACACTATACACTAAACACACTACCCCATATACTGTACACTATACACTACAAATAGTACCCCATATACTGTACACTATACACTACACACAGTACCCCATATACTGTACACTATACACTACACACAGTACCCCATATACTGTACACTATACACTACACAAAGTACCCCATATACTGTACACTATACACTACACACAGTACCCCATATACGGTACACTATACTCTACAAACATTACCAATATACTGTACATTATACACTATACACAGTACCCCATATACTGTACACTATACACTATACACAGTACCCCATATACTGTACACTATACACTACACACAGTACTCCATATACTGTACACTATACACTATACACAGTACCCCATATACTGCACACTATACACTATACACAGCACCCCATATACTGTACACTATACACTATAAACAGTACCCCATTTACTGCACACTATACACTATACACAGTAC
>Ga0268261_10003698_pt1 | contig 11299 bp, 5 predicted proteins | sample TergutNc150P1_FD_190353 | JGI IMG/M metagenome (GOLD analysis project Ga0268261, IMG submission 190353) | Nasutitermes corniger P1 segment gut microbial community from laboratory colony in Florida, USA - Nc150 P1 (SPAdes) (version 2) | ecosystem: Host-associated > Arthropoda: Insects > Digestive... | reverse complement strand
CCCCCCCCCCCCCCCGCCACCAGATGCCATAGCAAAGAGCAAAACCTCAGCGTCGCGAGAAATTGAATTCTGATTCTTCGGTTGCCCACTGTGCATCTCTCACTATACTGACTGAGCTAATCAGCGCGACCCAGGTGTTTTGTTATCAAGTTTGGTATCTCCGAAGCCCGAGTGATTCTTACCGAGGTATGTTTCGAACTACCCTTGCATAATGAATAAATATCGAAATTTTTAAATGTGAGTGAAACATCAGATTGTAACAACGAATAATGAAACGATTTTACATTTGAGGGTTTTGTTTAGACAACATCTAGTAAAAGAGCTGAACCAGCGGACAGTGTAACTTACCGTATACTGTACAAAACAGAGCCGTCAGGGTGGATACGGATGTACACGTTTGGCATGATGATGTTGTGGAAATGTCCTTCCTTCTCATTGGCAAAAAACAAATCAGGCATCCAAACCCTGGCTGCGTCCGTCAGGGTCAGGTATTTGATTTTACCTGTGCCACAGAACATAACCATCATTCATATCTCTGATGGATCATTTCAGCAAATTCTCTTTCTGGCAGTCAAGAAGGGGAACCAAGTCAGACGTGTAAGCAGTACAGATCATCTGTTAGTTTCTGACTAACGGAGTGTCCAAACAGAGGCCAGGAGCGAGTCACACTTGTACAGCAATACCGACAGCAAATGGGCGGACAAAACAAATCAAATAACTGGCTACTGCCACCTCACGTACAGAGAAAAGGTTCGTTCGGTCAAAAATTAAAGATGACCTAAAAGTTGTAATAGTGTCCCTACTTGTGTTAGGACGATTCAATAAAGAAGCATGGGGAAGTGAAAGTATAATTCCAAGAATTAATTGGGTGCGATTGCGATTTACAAGCAGAAAAGTCAAATAAGGAAGAATAAGTGTGTAGATGAAGAAAGTTGAAGAGAACGATAGAAGGAAGAGTAGACAAACAGAAATAGAGAGAAAGTTAGAAGAAACCCTGAGATTGAACGCGTGGAGAAGAAAATTAAGCGAGCAAAAAGATAAATGAAGAAAAGGCGGTGGAGAGAAATGAAGGATGTACAAGTCAAGAAAGTAAAATGGGAGCCTACGAAGAGCTCCGACTAGAGGGCGGGGAAGCAGGTACAAATTATCGAGGCCCGGCGGCTCGGAAGGGGACCCCGGGGCCCGACTCTATTGCATATGTTTTTACTTTATCGGTAGTTTCACCCTTTGTCCATTGCATAAATTAATCCTTTCAACCAAAGTCACTCTGCTACTGAGAGTCAGTCTTTCCGATTTAGTGTAAATATTTTTAGCCGGTCCGCTCTTGCTGCCGGGCCCGAATAATTCGGCAGCCTTGCCCAGGAAGAATATGCGTGACACTAACCTGCAAAGTCGTTGAACTTCAGACGTTCGTCAGTCCACTGCTCCCTGAAAGTCAGCTGGACGCTGTATTCCTGTAACGAGAGGCATTTTGTATATCTGTTCCGGCTCTGAGTGTGTGACGGCGAGTGCAGCTTACACGTGGGAACTGAATTCGAGCGCTTTAGCTCTGGCTACGAAAAGAAACGTGGCGAAGTGACAGTGTCTTGTCATATACTGCAGGGTTTCGAAACATACGAAAAGCCCATATGCAGATAGAGTTAACCACAAATGCTTCCAGTAGGCAGAAATATTTCTTGTCTTGTCGCTACACAGTGAAGAGTATTGTAATCTTATGGGGGGGGGAGACGTGTTTCACTTCTTAATTTATTTCATAAAGCCTCAGATAAAAATAAAATTGTCCATATGCTTAACTAAGCACCAAGTCATGAAGGTGTATGAAGGAGTAGAAGTATATTTCCAGGAATTCTAAATCTTGGCATAGATGTGCGCGAGTTTTCAGTCTATTCCTACAGCCGTTTTAGCTCCACGAAAAGAAATCCCTGCGTCCATTGGTTAGAAGTAAGAGTAAGCTTCGGGGCACTTCTGAAAAAATGTGGGAAAAGCAAAACTTGTTCGCACTGCGGGAAATCGAATCCCAGTTTCTCCGTCGTCCAAACCGTAGCATGTTCATTATACCGACTGAGCTGTCCCGGCTGCAATGATATGTCACAGGCTATATATTTTATATTTTCAAATAATCAGTTAATTGTGAGTGACATACTGGGAAAGAAGTGATCATGACTCGACGTTATCCCATAAAGGTTCTGTGCTAACTGAAAAAACACAAAACGCATAAATTAGGAGAGCCACTTTCTGAATTGATAATCAAACCCAGAACTTCCAAACGGCGAACAGGACGTCCCAACTACAGAATTTCTCCTGTTCTAGAACCTCATCAGTAAATTTAAACTAATATTAATTTAAGGTTAAAGATATCACCACAGCATACCACGCAGGTACAAAGGAGGAGCAGAGGCATGATCTTCTTTCTTAACCTAGGCGCTTTACCCCCAGGGAAGTACGTAGCACCAGTACTCACCGTACAGGAAGCTTGGTGGGCACCAGGACCGGTCGGAACGGGTGTGCAGAAGAGAAAATCTCTACTCCCCGAATCGTCAAACCCGTAGCGTGTCACCATACCGACTACAATATCGTGTGCCCCATAATTAAATTATTCTTGAAGCTTTATCATACACGATTATACCAATGGGAGAGGGGGTAATAAAAGTAATTCCTAATTAGTTGTGCTTAGTTAAGAAGTAATCGGTAGAGTTATTTGCTACGAGCTTCGGGGCTAAATAAAGGCGAATGTTTATCACGTAGCTTGACGCTTCACCCCTTACTCAGGCCTTTCTGGGGTCACAGATTTAGTCCACCTTGGGAGGGTAATAAAACTCCTATCGCCTGCCAAGGTCCTATGTTCGTTCGGTCGTTCAGCCATGGCCTATCATTATTCAGATTAATAATAATAATAATAATAATAATAATGAAATTACTTCATTAAAGTGCTTGCCCATAAGACGCAAAGAAACGCGAATACACAGTGAATTGATTTTAGACTTTATCGGCAGTTTAGGAGTTTTCTTTTCATTTTCCTACAGTCCCGGCAATGCTACCTCGGGAAATAATCTGTTGAATATTTTATTAACAATTAATGCAACAAACGAATATATAAGTTTAATAATAATAACAATAATAATACAATAATAGTAACAATAATGTGGACAAAACTGTCTATTTATTGATTCCAAATTTGGTGAAATTTCTTTAGTGGCTTTTTGATTTATGTACTCCAACTGATAGACGACGGCTCCAACACCCTCCCGTGATTTTTCTAGATTAGAAACAAAACGAGCGTTTTTCGTCTGTTGCTGATCTATCAGTTCATTACGTCAGCACACTCGGACTTGTCACACACTCTAGCAATTCATCTAATTTTAATAGCCTGGCCATGTTGCTAGCACTACTTGGATCACACACACACACACTCACATGTATACACACAATCACGGCGCTTACCATAGTGGTTCCCATGTCATGATTACGCGAGGTATCAATATGATTTGTGTTAACTGAGTAAACAGATTTAATTTCTTAACTGTTTGATTAAAAACGGTCAACGCTTATTCTTATTGACAAAAATATTAAAGCTGTTAAAGCTCACAGGATAAAACAATCAGACAACTCTGGTATTGGGGATGGGAGCTATTGTCTGAGAACTATCTCCCACTTGAAAACATCAAATCTATGACCAGCAAAATTATTACTTATTAATACTAATTATTAATTTGTATTTTAAATTAATAGCACCAAATTATGTGTATACAAAGCTCATCCAAGAAACGAGGGAACAGCATGTGTAACTGCATAGCCTGTTCATAACGAAACTGAAGGTTCAACATCATCCATATCAAAGCCCACAATTTTACAATATTATGATTACCTGTTCCTCTGATGTTTTTTACGTTACCTTTCCGTCTCACTCTTGGCCTTCCAACAGTTTTACCATCCAAATTCTGCACAAGAATACTAAATTAAAAAACGCAAGCAATAAATCATGAAAGTGCTAGTTTTGGGTTGTAAAAATATCCTCAAATTTATTTACATTTTAAAGTAATAATCATCAAAACACAAAGTAATTGCTTCATAAAATAATGCTACTCGGTGATTTTATGATCATGCTTGTTGTATTTTGAAGACTGTTATTTAAACAAGTACAAATTTGAAGGGTTTTGACGTGTTCGACCGCTTTGTCTAATTGACTCAATATCCTCACGATGTACGTGGGAATTATTAACCATGAAACGTATCTTTCCCCGAAAAGTTTCTCCCAAATATTTTTCTTTCCCAAAATACGAGTCAGATCACAACCGACAGGCGCATAGAAACGCTTGCCGATAACCTTGCCAATTGTCCGTTAGGTTTTTCGATTTTAACCAAGGTTCTAATGTTTTATTTAAAGTTTTCAGCATAAATGTCATAAAACAGATTCAGTCGTTTTCGAGTCTCGTACTGACAGATATATAAACAGAGAAGAAGACAGATGTGCCGCATTTTTGCAACTTCGCGAACACGCCGAAAAACAGCCATATACGTCAGGACACGATGTTATTGGTATGTGACAGGCTGATAACGTAATAGAAACATTATTATAAAGACAGTAATAATATAATAGTGACAAAGATAATGATGACGATGATGATAAAGCAACAAGAAAGATATCTTGAAATGATTAATAAATAATAAATTTTACGCAACAATCAGCTACGTCAATCGCGTTTCTCCTAATAATCTTACGCACGAAACATTTTAAAAAAAGAAAACCATGTAAACAGTACTTAAAAATTGAGTCCCTACTTCAGAAAACCGTCAGCATGTCCAGTTAATGATGAGTAATACCTACAGCTTAGGTAAAAAAAATGGCTCCTTATTCCGAGAGTGGTACGGAAACACATGAGCACACGGTGAATGAAGATACCGAGTTCTTAAAGCTAAACGATATTGCAAGCGTCTTGACCAAGAGTGCAGAGAAATGTGCTGTAAATTATCTTGTAAACGGTCACTTGGAAGGCCAAAATAAGGACGGAAGCATACTGAAATAATCCAAAGGGTTTGGTGATATGGATTGGGTTTTACTGACTCAGGATCTTGCCACTGGCGGTGCTGTCTTCTGGGATGTGATGACGTGTAGTTTGATAGACAGGCCGCTACAGGACAGTATTTGTCTACCAAACTACTTGGCGCCATAACGCAGAGACGTCAATTTTTATTCTCACTGGCGTGAGAATCTCAAAACTCACATTTTTTATAGAAGCTTACAAATATAAAGTAAGAGGTGGATAAACAAAGAAACGAACATAGCTGACATTAGAAGCTCTCACAGTGGTGATTACGAGAAGTATTGACATATGGAATGTGACGCCGTGTAGTCTGGTAGGTGATTGCCAGCGTTTCGTAGGTGCCTCCTGCCTCCATCTTGAAGAAAGAATAGACCTGACTGCTACAATAGAGGAGACAGAAGGCTCTTCGGAAATTGCGGTAACAGTCTACCTAACATCACATCTCAAAGGGCACTACTCTAAAAATGAATATTTATTTCATCATTAGTGCAGTATTGGAGACCAGCACCATTCTGAGGGATCACAATCCGCTGTCGCTTCTTGGATGTCTAGTGAGGTGCCATTTTGAAGGAAATGTCCTCGTTCTGAATTCTGCTGTAACACCAAACTCGGGCACTTAGAAAGTCAACTGTTCTGAGAATTCACAGTTCATTGATTCACCTACGATGTCAATGGACTTGCCTTCTGTGTCAGAGGGACAGTTATTTCCAGAATTAATTTTTGAACGTTGTGATTTACAGCTGACGCCTCACACATAGTTTCGGTTTTCGGAAATTAGCCACATCAGTGTGAATAACACAACATGCTACCCGCAACGTCGGATATATTTCAATAATCTACCGACCGTGAAGATATCTAATGCAATATGAATAGCTATGTTTGATATTGTGGTCTTTTATCGACATGGCAGTATTTTCCTTGAATATTGTATTTGAGTTTAAAAAACGTAGGACGCCTTGTAACATTCTAAAGTGCTTCGTTGTAAGGTTCAATAAAATTGCTACCACAAAACAGGCACAGCCAGGCTTCAAATTGGAGTACATATAATAACTCTAATTAGTATTCTCACAGTCACAATTCTGTGTACTAATATTGCTTAAGTTTCGTGCCATGTCATCCTCTCCTGGCATAAAAAATATCAAATAGAATTGTAAAACGTAAACAACCAAAATTTCTTTCCTATCTTAAACTTTCTATTGCAAGTTGCATAAAGATTCGTAGTGGTTCCACATCAGTGGCCTATTGTCGGCATTCGACACGGCAGATATAGGTAGTTACGTGTACAAACATCTTATAAAGAAGTTGAGATAGCGTACACTAAAACTATGCATTGTCTTTAAGATGACAATAATGTTTTCCGACATTTTGGAGATACTTCAAGAAGCACCGCGACCAAAATCCGAAACCCAAGGCTACGTATGTGTGGAAATGACAAATCGATAGCCGTAACTTAACCAAAAAATAATCGATTCTTGACATCATAATTCACTAAAGAGATAAAAGAATTATAATGGGTGGAATAAATTTTGTAAAATATTGGCCCCTGTAAGACGTGACGTTTTCCCTATACTTAAATAAACACCACGCCATTAAGGCGTATGGGTAGTGGGTATATAGATCCAGATATTCTGAATATCTTTAATAGATAGAGCTTCAAGCTCTGATGGCTTTATTCCGGTATCCAATGGGTAATAGTATAGTTGGGCCTCAGGTTTTGCCGGGAGTCTCAACGACAGAAATCTCTCTTCCCAGGTAGAAATGTAACACAGATCCCTGAGCTTTTCTGATACTTATGTGTTTGTTGATCGGTACCAACTTTGTCAAGAAAATGAGATTTATACTTAATACAGCAGGTATATCAGGACCCTCGGACACTCCCTTCAGTTATTTTCCCACACATGCACACGCGCGCGCGCGCGCGCACGCACACACACACACACACACACAAATACAAAGGCACAAACCTTTTTTTTTCTTTTCTAACCACCAGAAACGCATATACTTTAGTTATTTTAAGAACACAAAAGCTGAACATTTAGTTAAGCCAAAATAGCGAGCGGTTGGCATGCAAAGCAATGAGAATGACACTACTGGTACCTGCTATGTGCCTCGACCATTGGGCTGCAGCCTCGGAACAAAACCCGACCCCGTTCAGCGGGGGTTGCGTGGTAATGAGGGCATACACACTGCTTGCAAAAGGTGAAGGGAGGACATGCTAAGGATAGGAGGGTGGAACAGTACCCTGAAGACTGTTGTCTTCTGAAATATGACGCAGTGAAATTGGTAGATGGACACAGATGTTTCGGAGAAACGTGCTGCTTTCACCTTGGTGCTATTCATCTTAAAACACACGTTTGGTGCTTAGATTGCAAAAAGTGGGATCTCCAGTGTGTCTGGAGTCAATGGAAATATGTACATAACCTGCAGATGGAAGCAGTCCGTTTGCCGAATCCTGGTACCTATAAACACGGCGTCAAATTCAAGAAGACTGTACTATTCATAGGTACCTCCTTCAGAACTTCAGCTTTCACAGACTGTTAACATTTCCTCCTTGACGCAGACAAACATCATCTTGTTGAGGCAATGTTTTGGAATTCAGAACGGAGCTGGTTGGATCTAGGGCAGTGACGTCCCTTTCCACTCTGAATTAACTAAATTATTAATACAGCATTGTTGTTTTAACACAAATATTACTTGCTCGCTTTTTCTCAGAAGTTTAGTCTGCTCAAAATATCAGTGTATAATGTGGCCAAAAATATCAAAATAGACGTTTCAATCTTTAGGTGCTTTCTGATAGTCCTGAAGAGTGCCTATTACCTGTGTTACGTCCGTTTGTCTCTGACTGTAAGTACGTCTGTTCGTGCGTCCGTCCCTTTGTATGGAGCGGCACGGCTCCTACTGGACGGATTTCCGTGAACTTTTATATTCAGGACTTTAATGAAAATCTGTCGACACAATCCAAATTTAATCTGATAAAAAATATCGGGCACCAAGATGACCTAAGTAGGTATTATTGTTGCCGGCGACATTAAAAGCGCTCTCCTTGACTGAAATTTATCATGCTGTTAGCCCGTACGCGCGTTTTTCCGCTTGTCCGTCCGTCCATCTGTCCTCATGTATCAGCGCGGCTCCGACTGGATGGAGTTGGGTGAACTCTTATATTGGGGATTTTAATGAAAATCTGTCGAAAGATTCCAGACCGTTAAATTGGACAGAAATTTAGGGCGCCTTGTATGTAGACCTAAGTACATGACGTTGTTTACGGCGACATGAAGCGCCCTCTTCGAGTAAACTGGTATCAGGCTCTTAGAATAGCCGAAGAAGTATGAACAGTATGCAAACAAGCTGCAATATTACGTTATCAGTAGACTGCATATCTTATTATTTATACCAACTAGATAACTTAGTTCTAGATGAAGGGGTAACATTAAAACGTACGTATATGAGATGGTAGGGTTTTCACCGGTTTCATGAGGTCAGCATAGGAACCAATGTCTGGCGGCTGTAAACACAGTAATAAACCTTTGAGTTTCCTGAAATGCCGTTAAGTTCTTGACCAGCTGAGCAACTACTGACTTCTTAAGAAGGACTCTAAAACATGGATTTAGCCAAGATGTTTGACAGTTTTCTCAGACGAAGTTTTCAGTAATGTTTCCCTAGAAGTCCTTGCAAATCTTCTTAAATGACCATGCATTTCTTTCATTCTCATTCAGGTCTTCATTGAACTGTTTGTCTTGCATCAGGCCCTGATCTGGGGTCCTATAAATACACCCTCCTTGATTTGTGCTTCACATTTGGGAACTTATTCCTCACATATTCGAATACATGGCCGGTTTTATCCATACCTTTCACAAAGTTTTTCATTAGGCCCAGCTTTATGTGCAAAGGGGGCAGATAGATTTTCTCCATAAGAAGAAGAGGAGGACTGAGGACATTTTTCTCCCCCCCCCCCCCCTGGCGTCAGTGACGTTTGTTTAGGCCACAGTTTATTTGAATAGTGATTCTTCTTTTCCCACTCGCACAATAAACAGCAGTATTTTGTGTACCCGAGTTGCATTCCGATTAACAGTGCCAATACCTTGAGAGATCACCATATAATTTCCACTTAAATGCGTCATACTTAATATTTCCCAGCAGTAGCTTCATGCTTTCATAACTTTCCTTCATGTTGGCTGCATGAGCCAAAGGAACCGAAGGGAATCTTTTTTCGTTGTGGAGTAGAACCACCATCAAGCTCACTTTTGACGAACCAGTGAACAAGGCCAAGAACTTCTATAGCGGAAAAAACATCATTGAAAACACGACACCATCTTCCAGGGAGAAGAAATCCTTGAATTCTTCGTGGCACCCACGGTAAAAACACACCTCAGTGTCCTGGCGCAGAAGATTCCAACCCTTTAACCTGGAGCCTAAAAGTTCAACGTGCTTCTTTGACAGGTTCATATCGCGGACGATATCATTCAGGTCCCCTTGAGTCAACAGGTGTGGTTCATTCGAAGAACAGGCTCCTGCAAATGTTAGATCACAATCCATATTTTTGTTAGCTTGGCCTGCATCTTCATCACTTGACTCACTGTCACTCAGCGTCATGTTTGTTGGAGGCTTTGGCACAGGTAACTCCGCACTGTAAGGTACTGGCCTCATCGCAGATGGTAAATTAGGATATTGGACAGCGCGTTTGGACTTTGTTGTTACACCAGAGATACTGGTCAGGCAGAAGTAGCAATCTGAATCATAGTCCGTGGACTGTCTCCAAACCATAGGAATGGCGAAAGGCATACAGCGTGAACCTTTTGCCCATGCCGCGAGAAGCCTGGCACATGTCACACAACAAACATGGGGAGCCCATCTCTTGTCCTGATCACCCACTTTGCCTCCGAAATAATGCTCATAGCTTTTATCAATCAGGGGTGTGAAAGACCACAGACGTAGCAGAATGCATCCGATGAATTTACGCATTAGCTTGGCATATTAATGGTAGAACAAACACTGTGTACTTCTGAGACGATAACACACTGAGCTCTGGCCAGCAACCGGCAGAGGACTGTCACACGTGTATGACACGTGACTCTTTGCTTGTTACAACGTATCCAGACTACCTCCTACAGGCCCCCATTGACTCACATATGTAGCCTTGTGCTTGCACATAGTCTGATGCAACGCGATAGATGTGGGTGATAGAGAAATTCTGGAAACAAGTTTAAATTCGGCGTCCAAAAATACATCAGAACGGACGTTTTTCTTCGTGGGACAGAATCTTTGTTGACCAGTGTAATTAGAGAGTAATGGCTTCAAAATAACTTAGAAGAAAGCGGTAACGTCCTACATCGATGTTCCATCCTGGGATTTGTCTAGTGAAGTGAGGAAGACTACGAAACTCATCAGATAGGACAGCTGGTTTGGGACCGAAATTTGAACCTGTGGCCTTCGAATGCTGAAGAAGGAGTGTAGACCACCCGGACAGTTACATATGGTTCAGTAGTTCAGCTTGCCACAACAATTAAGTACAGATACCCTAAACTTACGTCGATTACCCAAAGAGTAAAATTGTTTCAAGCTTAATCTTGTGAAAGTTTCACTATCGTAATTGTAGCTACCCTTCCGGCCGCACTGTGGCCCTGGGGTTGACTCAGCCTCTAACAGAAATGAGTACCAGGAATATATCTTGGGGGTAAAGGCGGCCGGTGCGTAGGGCTGACAACCTTACCACCTTCATGTGCCAATTGTCTTAAAATCTGGGAGCCTCAACCTCCTGGAACCCTCAGGGCCTGCCCAGACCTGTAATGGGATTACTTTACCTTTACCTTCAATTGTAGCTAGCACGCTCCTAAAGGGACAGCAAATCATAGCCGTTAAAGGTATAAAATAAAACGAAGGAACGTTAACTTGATTCGCCACATCTAGCGTAGGAACTGCTTTCTAAAACACGCTATGGACGGTTCAAACTAAATGAAGGAGAAGACGAGGAAGAAGACATAAGCAGCTACTGTATGACCATAAAGAAAGAGAAGATACTCAAATTTGAAAGCGTGAGCACTTGATCGCGCTCTGTGGAGAAAAATACAGACTGCGCAATGGATGAATAAAGAGGGAAGGAGCGGCGTAACAGAACAGAAGAATGTAAATCAAGCGTCCTCTGTCTTTGCATGTAGTTAATTAAAGGTGCTGTCAGTACCTCGGACTACTGGGATAATAGGGCTAGTAATATACAGTCGGCTTGTCAAAAATTAATTATGCCTTCAGAAAAGCGCGGGGGG
>Ga0268261_10003697_pt1 | contig 11301 bp, 9 predicted proteins | sample TergutNc150P1_FD_190353 | JGI IMG/M metagenome (GOLD analysis project Ga0268261, IMG submission 190353) | Nasutitermes corniger P1 segment gut microbial community from laboratory colony in Florida, USA - Nc150 P1 (SPAdes) (version 2) | ecosystem: Host-associated > Arthropoda: Insects > Digestive... | reverse complement strand
GGGGGGGGGGGGGGGGGGGGGTTGAATTTAGAAAAGTAATTTAGTCGTGTAAGTTAAACTCGTGGACCTGGCAGATGAACAGAGCAAGACCATGAAGAGTACGTTCATCGTCGTGCTGTCTGCTTGGCGTAAATTCGTGGAGCGCTGTTGTTGGATTTACGGTGAACCAAGATAAGAATAATGGCACCAAAGCCTGAGTCATGATGTAGCCTATACTGATGGTCTTAGGCCGGAAGGATGGTTCAGGCCGGAATGAATTTTGAGTAATTACTCCCAGAATTTATATAGTAGAAAATGTTGAGACATGCATTCTTCGAGTCTATAACCCAAATAACCTCGGTTGTAGCGCCGCTGTGGAACAACCTGGGAGGTGTGACAGATCGTCAGACATGTGCTGATTCGACATGTTACCACATGGTCTCAAATATGTGAAGGTTAAAACTAACACATGAAATGATGCATGTTTTTCCATGTTCATTACAAAACATGTAAGGGCAAGTTTTAAGTGTTTTTAGTGAATTTAGTGCCTTTTAAAGTGTATATAGTGTGTGTGCATGAACTGGAATATTAAAGAAATTATCGAAACAACATGCACAGTGCAACAGTGAAGATGCAGACATCTTTTGTACCTACAATGTAAAGAAAAAATTCTCTTACAACTGGAAAAGGTTTTAAGTGCACATGAAGATCTATCAATTAATGTCTCAGCACTTAATTACCCTCATCATGGTCACAAAGCAAATCAATCTCTGTATCAAATTACAGCGCACATGGTTGTAGAATGCGATTAAAAAAAATTTCCAACACAAGACAGATAATTACATATTTTTCCTACATTCTGGAACCACTGGTGTCTTTCACAAAGACACTATGCATGACACTACTGCTGTTACGCTATCCTCATTCCCAGTACTAACACATTAACAAGTGCTGCTACAGCATCAATGCCCATGGTACTATCTTCATTGCTCGTATTCTGGTGGTACACAATACCAGACAGTTCCAACGCCATTTGTCTTGAGGAAGAGCATGTAAGGTACATATGTTCTGAAGGGCACATAAGATACACATGTTCTGAAGGACACGTAAGGTACACGTTCTGAAGGATGCGTACGGTAAACATGTTCTGAAGGGCACGTAAGGTACACATGTTCCTAAGTCACTAATTTGCTTTGCAAGCATCAACACTTTCTCTTTCATAAAGAGGGTACACATTACTTTCCACAAATTAATAATCAACTCTAAATAATCGCAAGAACTGTGCTCAGATTTTCTAATTTAAACACTTGTTTTAAAAGACACTACCACTAAAAAACATAAATAAATAAACACCAAAACCTAATGGAGAAATGCCAACTGTGCAAGAAAAATCGACCATAAAGGAGCTGACTTTTATGTACCAACACACAGTGAGATAAAATGACAGAACCCAATTTTATTAGTTACATACACTAGTTGCTTTCCAAAATGACTCCCTGCATTGTCTATACCCAGTGTTTCTCATTTTACAACAGAAATTGCTGCATTTCGCATGTCCTCAGGACTGTTCTGTACATCAGCAGCAGCAGTTATTCATCACAGGCATTTATCTCTTGCCTTCAATTTCTCTTGCTTAACAAATGCCTTCACGCATCCACCACATTAAAAATCAAATAAACTGATGTCTGATGAATGAGGGGATCCTCCAAAATGAATCCAGCAGTAACCCTAACATCTGTGTGTCAACCAGAACAAGGATGTTGTAGCCAATTGTTTCTTTTGGCCTGAAAGGGCACTTACTTCAGAAGATCAAACTGAAGAGCTTAATGCCGTAGCAGCTGAGCAACTGAGATAATAAAAAACAACTACTATGCACCTAATATGAAGCAAAGTTGTTTATTCAATCACAAATTTTCTTTGAAATTTCCTCAATTTTCAGCAGTGTCTTGGTAAGTGCTAAGAACCACAACTGTCTTCATACATTATCCTCTAAGATAATCCAATTAACGTCTCAAAGTCTGTCATAAATTTTGTGGGATATCTGTATAATACCAAGAAGCTAGTGTGGTATTACTGCTCTGGATGAGCACAACCCAATGGAGGACAAAAGAAATGCACACACAAAGCATAGGTTTGATGACAGTACTATTACATATCTGATCAAGACCCTAAAGTACGCCCATATGATTTAGTTGCACGATTATGATGCAAAATTGGTAGAATTACACCACAAGAATATGGAGATGGAAGAACAAGCAGGCTTTCGAGCTGGAAGGTCATGTATAGATAACACTTTCCGCATAACACAACTGATAGAAAAGAAGAAAGCCACTAACAGGGAGTTACATTTATTATTTATTGATTTAACAAAGGCATATGACACTATACCATTAAATAAATTATGGGAAACCCTAGATGGATTAGCAATCAATACAAGGTTAATAGAAGCAATAAAAGCATTATATGAAGGATCTAGCTCCAAAATAAAAATTTGAAACCTAATAACAAAACGTTTTAAAGTTACCAAAGGATTAAGACAAGGATGCAGTTTATCGCCAACTTTATTTAAAATATACCTAGAAAGAGTGTTAAGGAACTGGAAAAGGAGATGCCAACCAATGAGTATACCAATTCAAAACACACATGTATACTCACTCAATTTTGCAGACGACCAGGTATTAATAGCACAAGATCATGATGACATGGAATTTAAGGCACAGAAACTAAAGGAAGAATATGAAAAATGAGGACTTACCATGAATTTAGAAAAAACCAAATGTATATGTATAGGAGAAGAAAAAGAAAGTTTAAAATTTGACAGCGGGGAAGAAATAAAACCAAGTACAGAATGTACCTATTTAGGCACAAAGATAAACCAGTCAGGAGATAACACAACAGAAATAAAACACAGAATTAATCAAACAAGAAAAGCTACAAATGCTTTAAATTCTATTTGGTGGCACAAAGATATTACAAAAAACAGAAAATTATATATTTATCAAACAATAATTCAGAGCATTTGGTGTATGGAGAAGAAGTATGGCAAATACCTACCAGAGAAATAAACAAAATTTTATCTACAGAAATGAATGTGCTAAGGAGATCAGCAAGAAAATCAAGGATGGAAAGAATAAAAAATGAACATATAAAGGAAATAACGGGAGTGAAAGAGAAGCCGGACATTGTAGACATCATAAAGAGGAAAAGGCTCCAGTGGTATGGCCACGTTAAAAGGATGCAAGAGGAGAGACTACCAAAACTAATTATGGAGTGGATACTAGGGGAGAGAAGGAAAAGAGGACGTCCAAGATAAAACGTGGATGAAAGGTGTACGAGCAGCCATGACAACAAGGCATTTCGAAGCAGATCAGTGGTTAAACAGAAAGGAATTGCGTTTGGGTTCCGGAAGACGGTGACAGCTGTCACAAGACCGGAAAGATAGATAGATAGATAATGATGCAAAACAATGGTGAAAAGTTTTTAAGATGATGATTAGAAATATAATTTACATGACATTAGCAATCATAATGGAGTTACTGAATACAATTACATTGAAAACAAGGCCAAACACAACTCCTGCAGGTCCAAACTGTGTGAACTTCCGACAGTGCATTTCACAAAACAACACTACTGGAAGTGCATTCAGGTGAAAGACACACTTCTCGCAATCTACCCAAGATGTCAAATCTAACAAAAAAATATATCACAGGCAAAGTTCTCCTTGCGCATGAAGGCACAGAGGGAAGTGGAGACACAGCTCCATCCATCCATAAACTCAACGCTACATACAGGTCAGTGGTTGGATTAGGACATCATTTGTTTCCTTTACACCACTGTTGGGCAAACCATGACCCACGGACCACATTTTGCCTGCTGAAGTAACATTAGTGGCCTGCAAGAGTTTTAGGCCACATGTACCTTATACTCCTGTCAGAATGAAAGACAATGTTTTTAATGATTTGGTGAACTTCACATAGTTACAACTTGGTAAACACTAAATTTTATATTCTTCTGACCGGGCATCTTCGTATAATTCTGGTAAGTGAATTCCTTATTGACCTGCATTCCGGACGGCCATTAACACAGAGTAATTACACCAGAAGTTGTATTAATAGAACTGTCCTCCTGAAGATGAGCACAAAGTTGCTCGAAACATGTAGAAGACTCAAAAATATTATAGAAGAAATTGTGCATCAAGTTGGTCACTTACCATAATTCGTAAACATTGTTTAACCTTTTAAAGCCTAGCAGTTTCTTTACGTACCACCAGGTTTAACAATTAAAATTCTATATGGTGCCCACACTGCTTTGAGTGTATTTTAGGGATCTCAGAACAGACAGCGACCTTTGCTTTATACGTCATTAACTCAATGGTTTTTATAACCCTGGTAGAAAGTGTTTACAGCGCGGTACAGACTAATTCCTTGTATAAAGCAGATTATGCTTTGTCTTTAAAAGGTTAAGTTTTAACAGGTCTTGTGTGTACAGTGAAGGGGATAACACGTAAGAAACATTATCATGGGAGGATGGAAGCAAAAAAATGTTAGAATGATAACTCCACAATCCTCCTTCCTCTTTCGGCTTCAAGTGTGCTCTAAGAATAATTTACTGCCTGTGTACTTTTGTCATACCTTTATGGAATGGAAATCTGTGCAGTTCTTTAAAAGTATCGATGACAAGGAAACAGGGCACTCTTCTCACAGGAAAGTTCTTCTGTTCCCAATAAGAATGCAAGTTCTAAAAATCAAAACTGCTTGCAATATTAACCTTTTAAAGCCTGCTGGGTACCGTACATGCCACCAGGTTTAACGTTCAAAAATTCTGCACGCTGATTACATCGCATTTATGTGTTTTGTGTGGATCTCAGAACGAGAAGCAAATTTTGCCTCACACAACATTAAAAGTTTGGTTTTTATAACCGAGGTGGAAAGTGTTTACAGCGTGCTATGAACTGGGTCTTTATATATCACAGATATGTTGCGTCCTTAAAGGGTTAATGTTACTAATAATTTGTTAGTACATGGTTATGTCTCGGGATCGGAATGCAGGGCGGGGTCACATTGTGAAGACTGATAATAGTTCCATTGAAAGGGTGGAAGAGTTCAAATATCTGGGAACGACGTTAACAGATCAAAATTCTATTCAGGTAGAAATTAAGAGCAGATTGAAGTTGGGGAATGCTTGCTATCATTCGATGCAGAATCTGTTGTCTTCCAGGTTGCTATCCAAAAACTTAAAGATCAAGATATATAAACTATAATTTTGCCCGTGGTTTTGTATGGGTGTGAAACCTGGTCGCTGACACTGAGGGAGGAACACAGGCTGAGGGTGTCTGAGAATAGGGTGTTGAGGAAAGTATTTGGACCTAAGAGGGACGAGGTGACAGGGGAATGATGAAAGCTGCATAACGAGGAGCTGAATGATCTGTACTCCTTACCCAATATTGTGCGTGTGGTAAAATCGAGACGAATGAGATGGGCAGGGCATGTGGCAGGTATGGGGGTGGATAGAGGTGTGCACAGGGTGTTGGTGGGGAAGCCTGAGGGAAAGAGGCCATTGGGGAGACCAAGACATAGATGGGAGGATAATATTAAGATGGATCTTCAGGACGTTGGAGGGGCTCGTGGGGACTGGATGGAGTTGGCTCAGGATAGGGACAGGTGGCAGGCACTTGTGGGTACGGTGAGGGACTTTTGGGTTCCATAAATGCAGGGAATTTCTTGACCAGCTGCAAAGTTTACTGGTTAGCTTCTCAAGAAGGACTCTGCTCTATGGAGTAAGTAAGTAAGTAATAATTCGTTAATAGTAATTTTAGTCTTTTAATTCCTTTCACATACAACAAGTGTTCCTTCAAAAAAAAAAATAACTTCACTGTTAAGCATTGGTTTATGGCCTGCACAGGTTTTGGATATTTTCGAATAACCCAGTGCCATAAAAAGCTGCTCTATGCTGTTTTATACCATCTCAAGCAAATGCAGTCTATATGTCACCAACAGTTTCTTCATTGCTGACAGGCTAGCTCAATACAATCCATTCTCCCTTCCCAGCAATTCTACATGCACTGCACTCTCCAATGTAACCAATCACACCAACTAATCTAATGGTAACTGTGCATGGGGCATGCATGTCTTGATATCCAGAAGCATGTACAAGCCTACCTGCTGTAATGCTGCTGAATCCACTTCTGCCCCAAAACTTTTTGAAGCTTACCAGAAAACCATGGCTCTTTCTTAAATGACAGGTCATCAATTCTGCTACTCCTTTACACTGCACAAGGGATGCAGCACATATCAATGCTGGACAATCTAGCGGAAAGGCACATCACATACACATGCAACATTGCAAATGTGTACCAAAAAAATTTTAAAAATTTCCTGAGCATATATGTGACATTTGTAGTTTTAAAACAGGTGTACAACAATGTACTGATTTGGGCACACATTTCTCCTTTCAGACATTAATATATACAGAGTGTCCCACTCGCTACCGACCCCGGCATTTCTTTAATAACTCTAACACCAACGAAGATAATGCAACAAAATTTGAACAGGAGTACGTTCATTGTGTGAGAAATGAAGAGGAATGTGTCTGTAATGCGCCTAAGTTGCGACACGGAGCAGCGGTCCCCCTCATTCAGAGAAGAATGGTGTTTGGTGTGGGATGTCCCGGCGGCGCATAATTGGTCCCATCTTCTTCAATGCAACCATCACAACAGCTGCATATATGGAAATCTTCAACACCTTTGTAAATCAACTGGACAATGAGGAACTCTCAATTGGATATTTCCAGCAGGATAGAGCGACATCCCACACTTCACACGCCAGCATGGCCGAAATCAGTCTTTTTTTCGGCGACCGCGTCATTTTGAAGGGACTTTGGCCACCGCACTCGCCCGATCTGACGCCGCCTGATTATTTCTTATGGGGATATCTGAAAGGGAGAGTTTACCAAAACAAACCAAGAACCATGGACGCCTTGAAAGCAAACATCACCGAAGAAATTCAGGCAGTGACAGCGGACGTACTGGCAAGGACTTTCCAAAATATGGCGCGCTGGGTTCAATCCTGTCTGGACGCAAATGGTGGCCACTTCCAGCACGTTATGATGTCGTCACATTTCTCACACAACGAACATACTCCTGTTGAAATTTCATTGCAATATCTTCATAGGCGTTCGAATTATTAAAGAAATGCCAGGTTCGGTGGCAAGCGGGACACCATGTATTTCTTAAAATATAAGATAAAGCTGTCCTTTGGGCTCAATATCACACCAAAATAGGGAAAAGGGTAGAAGTTCCAAACATTCCTAATCTTGGCACTAGCGGGAGATAAGTAATCACCTTCAAACTCCAGCCACTTATAACAATGTCCAGACCATCCCATCTACTGAACAGGAAGCTAGACACATCCTGCAAATTGTCTGGGCAGTGGCACCTGCCTCTGTCAACAATGAGCCCCTAACCAGTCTTTTAAATATGTTGTGGGTTATCTTATTCCCATTCTTTAATTTCAAATAAAATCTGCAAATATAAATCTGTCACAAGGAGAATTTTAAGTGTAACTTAAATGAGTACTTCAAACTGCTTTCTACCTGCAGAATAACTGTCCTGAAAATAGAATTAAGGGGTAAAGTCATGCGACATGATGTACGATCACAATTTTAACATGAGAGTATAGTCTGTGCAAAATTCAATACACCTTCACTGACACAGGAGATCAAAAACTCCCATGCCATAGCCCACCATCTTGTTCCATTCAAAGTAGGCAGATGGCATGGCAGAAAACAAGAAGATGAAATACGAAACTCCACTATGGGATAAAAATCAGAATGGAAAAGGAGTGGTATAGAGGATAATAAAGGAGTCAGTACCTTAACTCACGAACTGACCACTACAGATATAGTCATTCCACAACTTTATGCAAATTCATGCAAATAATCCCTCCTTGCACTAAAGAACGTGGAATACAAGCATAAAATAAACATTCATTACTACAATCTTTAAACAGCATACCAAGTCACAACACAGACAAATTTCAATAAAATGATAGAATGTTTATAATGATTACAACCCATTCAAGTAACAAATTTTAATACATAACAGGGCCACAATTCATATAACTATTTCTGTAATCTCCGTGTATTACAAGTCTTAAACTCAAAGGATAATGCCACATGGTCCATGTTTAATGCCATGCCAAAATACATAGCCCTAATGCATATTTACTGCACCAATAGAGAACAGAAGCACAAGCAATTATTCTAGTGAGACACAATTTCCTACTCCTCTTCATTCATAAAAACCTTGCAAAACTATTCATTCTTTACCAAAAGCATCATACTTTTCTGGAAATTATGTCAGTATATTATGTACCTTCACCAGTCTTCAGTACTTCTCACACCTTAAACATCTGACATACTGCACAAGTAACATGAACTCAAACCATGACACCGAAGAGACATAAAGCACCAAGCAATTACTATAACTTCTGTACCAAACATAATTTACTGTTTCTAATGCACTTAAAATGAATTCAAGTTAAGGCTGGCATTTCATACCAGCAAGAACGTTGGGCTGCGAGTCAAAACAGCTCAAGTCAAACAGTAGTAAATTGAACTGAATAATACTGACTGCAGCAAAGTCGGGATCCGAAGGTTTAATTTTAAATGTTTCCCAACAAGCACTTTGGCCTTACATTTTAAAAAAAATGTTGGGCTTTTGTGTTTCCAATTTCATAAGGTGGGCCTCTTATGTTGGCAACCCCCATTCAAAATGATTTCCTTCACCTCCGACGAAAATTCCAAGACCACTCCAAATCCACGCGACGATCACATTAAAATACCGGGTCATAAAAGTTGCTTCTGCAACACCAATATTCACCTTTTAAAGGGACTCGTATACCTAATATTCCAAACATATTCGTATGACAAGAGAATTCACTTATGCTCCTATTCAATTTCCTTGAAGTACAGAAATTTGAATAACCGCGTCTATAATTTATGCCACGAGGTACACTCGCAAAATCGCTCAACGGCGAAATCCGAGGTACCATTGCACCACATGGCTTCACACAATAACGAAAATAGGCTTTTCATATACTTACTCGGAACCCTACCGCTACTTCTTTTTACAGCACCGACCACCTTACTCTTATAAGTAGCCGTCATAAAAATATTTAAATCATTTTGACTGGCGTCCACCTAAACGTCGATAAGGGGCAGAATACTACAAAATGTGCAATCAAACACGCCGACAACTGTAGTCTTCACTCACCTGGACTCACGCTAAATCTTTCAAAGAAAGAAAGAAATCACCAATGGGTACTTCAGTGTTCTTATTAATAATATTATTGGTGACGAATACAAAATATACAAATCCTTATACAAGTATAAATTCGTGTGACAATCGTCCCCTCCACACGACACGCAAACAAGCTACAGCTACGCCGCCTATCCCGGCTCTGTGAACTCGTGAAACAAATGAATACCAACATGCTCAAGTTCAGACTTATTAAAAAAACTTGACTCCTTGATTATCGTCAAACAGTTCGGCCTTCTTGCTTGCTTCCAATGTTCGTAATACTTTAATCAAAACTTCAGTATCCAAACCATGGAACTCTGTAAAAAATAATAAATCGTAAACTTTATTTTAACAAAGGGTTACATTTGTTTTATAAAATAAACTCATGTTTATAGCAGGTAACAGAAAACAGACCTTCATCTGCTGTGTTTTCCCCTTCTGTGATCTCGTATAGCGTGCAGACTGTATTAACCATTCCACAGCTATGTACCCAGCTGTACACCATATCTGCCCATTCTTCCAAAGTGTGCCAATATATATGCCACCTGTCCAATAACACAGTATCATTCTTGTAACACATCTGCACAGTACCTCAAGAGTACTTTTCATAACAGTAAAAACCCCCCAAAATTAATATTCAAGAGCACATTCCTTGTGCACCTCTAGTAAATTCCAATTCCCATATTCACTGAAAAATTTCATATCCCTGCTCACAACAAGGGTTTACTGTACAAGCATTACAGCAGTTTTTATAATCTGCCAGATTACATCTGAGTTTGAGTTTGCATGGCGGTGAAAATTCCGGAATTTCAAACTCACAGTTTACTAACACAAAAATCAAGTTCCTATATGCAATTTATGTATTTACAGTTATAAGGTTGTCCCATTAATATTTTCTATAGCTCATAGGCATAACTTGAAGGGGTGGGCAAGGGGAGGAGGCAAATCCCCCTCTTTTTTTTCCTAAGAGTTTTTTTTTTTTTTTTTTGCTACTGAAAAGGGGCAAATAAAAAAAATGGGGTGAGACTGTGGGGAAGGGGTGTATGTATATTACGGACTGCTTCAAACCAATCTACCCACTCTTGCTAATGTGACTTCTTGACTTGATTCATAAAATTCATGGTCAATTTTGCTCCCCCATTGTTAATAGCCAAGATATGCCTATGCTATGGCTTATACAGTCAAAAAGTTCAGTATCATAAACAAAGCTCATCGAGAGTTTCCAGCATATATTACTCTACGTCACTTCCAATCGGGGATGGAAATGGGGACAGATGCAGGTATATGTACACCCAGTTCTGGACCCCCTGTTTTAAGAAGTTACATCCAGTCTCCACACAGCCACTCCCAAGAAATGCACTAACAAATCCTCCATAGCTGACAGCAAACAAATGCACTATGCATGTGCCAATGCTTCAGGTTAGTGGTTCACCAACTTTTGGTGTTTGCAGCACTCCCGTATCCCCCTCCCCCTGCCACTTTCAGCACTCCAAAGTTTGAAAACAGGCTTAAAATTTATAGGAATAGTGCATCCATTTGTAAATAATGTCATTTTCTCGATAAAAACATAAAGTATAGTACAAGACAAAAATGAAGTTCTGATACAAACATCCCTGCAAAGGTTAAGTACATGTTGTGGTTTCAATACTTGCTATAATGATGAACCCTCAGCATAAAAATCACATTAAACCACCACCCTCTTTCTTTACTTCACGTATGGGTGTGGATGTACTCTGTGCCTTTATCCTAGTTTTTCATTTTTAAGATCAACATATTTTAGGATTTTTAATTTAATAAAATTTAACAACATTTTATATAAAAAGTACTGAACTTATTCATTTGTGTGATTAACCCATTAAACGCTGAATTAAATCCCATCTGCTATTTGCTGGCATTATTAGCTCACCATTTTCTCCACGTTAGCAGGATAAGGGTTAAATCATTAACCCTTAGGCTACCTGCTGAGATCGTGGGTTCGAATCCCACCGGGGGCATGGATATTTGTCTGTTGTGAGTGTCGTGTG
>Ga0268261_10003696_pt1 | contig 11301 bp, 11 predicted proteins | sample TergutNc150P1_FD_190353 | JGI IMG/M metagenome (GOLD analysis project Ga0268261, IMG submission 190353) | Nasutitermes corniger P1 segment gut microbial community from laboratory colony in Florida, USA - Nc150 P1 (SPAdes) (version 2) | ecosystem: Host-associated > Arthropoda: Insects >... | reverse complement strand
TATATATATATATGACATTAGTAGCCTAAGGGTTAATGATTTAACCCTTATCCTGCTAACATGGAGAAAATGGTGAGCTCCTAATAATGCCAGCAAATAGCAGAGGGATTTAATTCAGCGTTTAAAGAGTTAAACTAAGCACAGCATGCTATGCAATTAGGTATGTTAAACATTGTATGTCCCAGGATACACTAAGGACAATTTACTTTTCATATTTTCATTCCATCCTGTCGTACGGCATAATTTTCTGGGGTAATTCTGCATACAGTTCTAATATTTTTAAAATTAAAAAAATAATAATTAGCATAATTATGAATGCTAGAAATAGAGATTCTTGTTGTCAGTTATCAAGAATCTAAAAATTTTACAATTAAAATCACAATATATTTTTTTCCCTTTTATTATTTGTTGCTGAAAATAGAGATTTATATGAATGCAATTCAGAAATTCATAATATTGACACTAGATTTACTTCTGACTTACATACTCCAACTGCAAACTTAACAACTTTCCGAAAAGGGCCCTTTTATTTTGGAATTAAAGTTTTTATCACTGTCCTACTAGTATCAAAAAGACATCTCGTGATATAAACCAATTCAGATCCGTTTTAAAAAGTTTCCTTATTATAAATTCATTTTACTTTGAGGAATATTTTGCTTGGAATTCCAATAGAGATCTTGGCTTAGTGTAATCACTTTAAAAGTAAACATATAAATATTTTAACACATAACATAACTTAATACTATTCTATATTATTTTAATTTGAGTTTTTAACTCTTAGGTTTATTTATATAAACACACATAAATCTAGATGTAGTGACAAACTTAACTTCCAATTGGTACTTAAATTTTGTATTGTTATTTACTACATTGTATTGTGTAGATGTCTATATATTACAAGATGTGTTGTAAATTGTAATCTGTAATTGATGTGTTCAATGTTACATATGTAACTGAATGGACGAAAAAATAAACCAAACCATACAGGTGAGCTCAGCATCAGAGTCCTTCTACAGCCCAGCAGTTGCATTAACGGGCCAGCACAGAGGCTTCCCAGAAAAGCTCCAATTGGAGCAATCGAGCCTAAAACAAAAAAAGAAAAATATAACATGAACTCCATAGGTGGAAAAAAATTTGCAAAACTATGTACATGCTATATACCAGTAAAAATCCTGGTGGAGTGACCAACAGGTACTGTAAAAGAAACTGCTACTAAAGATTTAGATTAATTCATTGTTATGTACATGTATCATTGATGAAAATATATTGATATTAAACAGTATAAATAACTTCATTAAACATTCTGTAACAAACTATAAGGTACCTGTGCAACCCTTACAGGTGGTTCATTCTGTGTTCTTACCTTAGTGGCCCAGCTTCTATCCTAGAACAGTCCATATGCAATCTGTAGCAAAGTAGCACTAGACCTGTTGTTTTCACTCAAGCACTCTGCTTTTCTCCCGATAGGGGTCATTCTGCTACTTTTTTAGACTCATCAATCATCTTCACCATTACAGGCTGCTACAACAGGTGCTTTTGGGCCTGAAGGCACTCAACCTAACCTAACCTCACATAATTCAGCAATAAAAATATTGTATACAATGTGGGTGTTTCACTGTGTGACAAATTTTGATTCCTGTATGCACTTATTCCACTGCCATCTTGTCCAGAATGTCCATGACGTCCATCAGAGTTAGACTCAGTGGATACATACAGCAGCTGCAGTGTGGTACTGACCGCACACTGTGCTTAGTGTCAAGGTCAAGACTTCATACAGCTTCACTCCACTGCTACATACATCGCCATGGGGAGGTGCTTAGGACAGGAATATCTTGACTTTTTGCTTTAAGAACTGTACCATAATTTATACTTCATTCCAAAATTCATACATTTTCATTACACTTTCCTTTTATTTGCAAGACAGAATTTCTTTCCCCCAAAAATTCTCAGTTGATTCCAATGACTGCCATTAATACATACTGGAAAGAACATGGGCTATATAACAACTTTCACAGTCACTGACACATTGTTCTATTTCTGAATAAGCTGGCACTCTTCACTGACCAGTACAGCCTCAATATGTGTTGTTGATCATTGCCTGGCCAGATTATAAAACAAATACAGATATTGCAAAGAAATTAAATATAACCCTAGTTTTGGACAAAATGCAGGACTACAGAAGAAATTGGATGCAACATGTAAACAGAATGCCTTGTAACAGATTACCAAAGATAATAAAAAACTACAGACCAAAAGGCAGAAGGAACCAGGGGAGACCATTGACAAGACTACTGAATATATGAGACCAGAACAGGTCAACAAGTGGACCAACTCAATGATAGCTAGATGATGGTGATGAGTTTATTACAATATGTATAGCAAAACAAACTTCAACCAGTACATGTATACTGGTTGTATCAGATGGTGAAAAGTTCCTTTCTATATAAGACTTCAGATTATCTGGAGGACATTAGTGAACTGGCCAGTGATAGATCCGTACAAATGGAATAAAGAAAATGGGTGTAGGGTATGCCACAAATCCAACTTGGCTAATTTATACCCTGAAGATGGAGGCACTATTATTCCCACAAAAGATGGCACTCACCCACAGACTGCACGGTGTCATAAACTGGAACAGCAAAATACGAAACTTCAGTGCCGTGAAATCTTAAATGTTACAAGCTACGTGAAACCAGAGTATAACAAATTCCTGACATGTCAAACAACACATAAAAACAGCAGGCTAATGAGATTTTGTTCCTTCTGCGCTTACTTAAGCAACATGCCATGAAGATGTATGGGGTCATGAAGGTATATGTTCTTGACATAAGTGCTAGCAGGCTTAACCTTTTGGCACCGGAGTTTTACATTTAAATTTTAGCACAACCTGTATATAAAATGTGAATAATACAGGAACCAAAAAATGTAGCATTATGAAATAAGCGGCATTTTGAAGAGAAAAACGGAGAGTGTGCAGCATGTTTAAAATACTCAGTACTAATATTTGATGAAAAAAAATATATAAAATGCAACATCTGGAGGGTAGCGGTACGCCAGTCCTATATATAGGACGCACGGTTCTTAAAGGTTAAGTGGCTTGCTTCATTGCATTCAGATTTACAGCCTGCGGAATAAACTCTGATAACAACTGGAGAGAAAGCTGCTTAGTAGGGAAATGTTCAGCTAAGGTTATGTAGCATTATTTTGAACGATATAACAAGTAGCATAACTGCATAAACCAAAACGCAACTGAAGCATGGAATTTTAACACCAAAAGTTTGTGTTGTATATTTAAGCAAACTACAAGAACACCTTCTTTCTCATATCTGGATGGTTTAAATTTGTATGATGTGAATATAACATATTTACTGATCCATGAAACTGCACTGTCATCTGGGACAAGGTGAGATGGTATCTGTTGCATGGAGGGTACTCCAGGCGAAGGAAAACCACGCACAAGCCCAGTGGTCATGTACCCCAGTGATGCCGCCATTGCCAGCAGCAGTTGTAAGACAGAAAATAAAAAAAGTTGAACAGTCAGTACCTGGAGGAGATCAAACTGCTGGCGCCCAACTTGTGTCTCATGCAATTCAGTTCTGTAATTCACGCACTTCGGGAGGTTATGATAGGTGAGACATATTCTGAAATTCCGGAATTATGTATACAAATACAACAACAATATTGGCATGACCCTCGATTGTTTGCCCTCGCCTGTATCACGTGCATTTAGAAGTTTTAGTCCTACATCTCCCGATACTACGAGGTAACCGGCCATGTTTAACACCCGTGGTAAACAGGTTTCAGTCATGGGATTTGGAAATGGGGAAGGGATTTTAAATCTTACTGTTGCACGGCGTTGTCAGCACTTGTTGAACTCTTGGTATCGATTATCAGTTATCCATATCGACCGGTAAGATTATAAGGTAATACTTTTCGGAACACCAATAACCTAAAAAAAACACAGTTTTGCATTCCTCAGATCCACCAACGAATTATTGCAAGAACCGCAATGGCGAGTGTGTTTAACTTAACATTCTGATCTGCGCTTTTCTCAGATTTTACGCATCGTGGATGTCGATCCACTCTGTGTAAAATACCAGAAAATCGCAGATCTCATTTACACCGGAAACAACATGAAGAAACTATTGACCACTTAACCTCGGGATGCCCCATTTTGGCGAAGAACGAATATTTAATGAGACACGATGAAGTTTGTACACATTTACACTACTCAATATGCAAAGCCTTAGGCATTGAAACCGCAGACAAATGGTACACACACATGCCCAAACCAGTGTATGAAGACGGAGATGTCACTGTGTTGTGGAATCAAGCAGTACACACAGACAGAGAAGTTACAGCAAATAGGCCAGATATAATAATTAAAAACAAAAAAAAAAGAGAAAACATGCACACTGATAGATGTGGCAATACCCGCAGACAGAAATGTTTTGCAAAAGGAAGCGGAAAAGAAGTTGAAATACAAGAGTTTATGTATAGAGATACAACGAATGTGGAACCTGAAATGTACGATCATACCAGTAATAATTGGAGCCACTGGAATAGTAACGAGAAGCTTAAGGAAAAATTTGGAAGCTGTACCAGGAAAACATTCGATAGATTCACTACAAAAGACAGGTATACTTGGAACATCGCACATAATACGGTAAGTACTGCAGTGTGAATCTTGAAGCCTGAGCGGTGGGGATCACTGTTGGTTCAAGAGAATTACCAGGATGAATAGGCATGTGAGAAATAATAATAATAATAATAATAATAATAATAATAATAATAATAATAATAATAATAATAATAATAATAATAATAATAATAACGACTAAGTTACATCAAGTTTATACAAAAAATTTGATCAGCTCATAATAGACAATCAATGAATAATTATATAATGTATGTAGACAGAATCTCTAAACTAGTACCAATATAATAAGGAATTTTGTGATACAGTGCATAATTCATGACTCACTAAGGTACTCTTCCACTGTATAAAATGAATAAGTGTATACAAATATTTTTCAGAGCAATTTCAAACTTTTTTGGTTACCAGCAACATTCTTAATCTCCAAGGATAAATTATTAAAGATTTTTATTCCCAAATAATAAGCTCCTTTTTGATAAATGGTTAATTTTGCTTGAGGCAAGTACATAAATTATTTCTTTGTCTAGTGTCTATATTGTGATTTTCAATGTTTGTTGAGGAAAGGTTTTTGTTTTGAACTACAAACATTAAACAAGATAAAATATATTGTGATATCAGAGGCAAAATTTGAAATTTCTTAAATAAATTTGTACATGGAAGTCTATTCCCACATCCTTCCATAATTCTAATTTCCTTTTTTTGCGTACTAAAATTTGTGGAACCGTGCAATGAGTTTCCCCAAAATATAATTCCATAACACATAGCTGAGTGAAAGAAGGGATAATAATTTATTTTTAATGATGGGGAAGACATGTATGTTATGGCATTTCTAATTATATAGCAAGCCGTGCTTAATTTTTTCATGAGTAAATCAATATGATTATTTTAAGACAAAGTATTATCCATTGTCACCCCAAGGAATTTTGTGTAGGAGCTATTGGTGATTAAATTATTGTTAAAGCCTATTTTTAAGTTAACTGTCATATTTCCCTTAGTTGTAAAGTGTACATAATTTGTGGTTTTAAAATTCAGAGATAATTGATTTGCTCTGAACCATTTATTTAAAGTTGCAAATAATATGTGAATGTTTTTGTTGAAATCTATTAGATTATAATGAGCAAATAAGATACTAGTATCATCAGCAAAGGTTATAGGTGCGGAAGTTTTATTTATAACCTTGTCTAAGTCTGTTGTGGGTGAGGTCAAAAACTGTTTTGTAATGTAATTTGGTAAAGAGCAGCACAAACAAGTTGAAAAGAGGAGTACAGAAACCACAGCAACATCCAGTCTACACTGTGCATTAAATACACAAGCAAACAATGCATGCATCTAGTGTGCAGTGTTTTTCAGACTTATTAAAGTCATTTATATATAGAAGAAAAAGTAGAGCTTCCAAAACAGAGCCTTGTGGGTCTCTATATCTTAGTTTAGCCTAGCTTGAAACTTTATTATTATTATCACTGTCATTATATATTGCTGTTTTAAATGTCTGTTATCCAGATAGGAAAGATAAAGTGCAAGATTCATTAAAATTTCAATTTAGATAATAGGATATCTGGATGAACACAATCAAATGCTTTCTCCAAATTACAAAAAATCACTTCTGCTAGTAGTTTATTGTTCACAGCATTTAAACTCTCAGTTGTTACTTTATAAATTGCATTGTCTTTCTTCATTCCTAACCTGAAGCCATATTGTTCAGAGCTTAATATATTATATTTAGTGAAGTGTTTTAAAATCCTTGTCTGTATTATGATTTCAAATATTTTTGAGAATGATGTTAGAGTGGTACAGGTCTATAGTTAGACACGTCACACCTATCATCATTCTTATGTAGTGGTTTTAACACTGTATTGTAATGTATCTGTGAATACACTTCAAAACAGTATTTTATTACATACATAATTTAGTGGAGAACTTATGAAAGGGCAACTTATTTTCAGGATCTTTGTGGATATCTTGTTGTACCCATATGAGTTTTTTGTTTTGTGGGATTTTATAATTTGTTCAATTTCTTTTGTTGTGCATTTACATTCCATACTTTGGTAAGGTTTTATTACAAGCTTGTTCCATAAAATGAGTATGATTATCAATACTATTATTATCATCATTTATAAGATTATTTTTACTTTGTCTTTTAACATTTTCTGCCAGAACAACAAAATACTTGTTAAAAGTTTCAGCAACTGTTGTTTTATCAATAATTTTTCTACCTTCAACATTTAGATCTTGTATTTCATTTTATTTCATCCAGAATCTTTATTTACAATACCCCATGTAGTTTTAAATTTATTATGGAAATTTAGGATTAATTTGTCATCTTCAATTATTTTTGTCTTTCTCATAACCATAGACAGTATTTTAGAGTAATCATTATAATAAGAGGCAAGAGTATCATTATCATTATTATGTAATTACTTGTATAATTCTCTTTTATGTTTGCAGGAATTTACTATTCCTGGTGTAATCTATGAATTTTGTTTCATTTAGTTCTTTGTTTGAATCAAGGAAAAAATGGAATTGTAGATTCTTAAGAAAATATTTAGAAAATATTTTAAAATCTTATTAACATCATTCCCATCAAATACCTGTTTCCATGTTTCATGACTTAATTTCAATTGGAAATCTGTTATGATATAATTAATGATTTTTCTTTTGATGTAAGTATGACATTACTTTTCATTTTCTTTCCTTTATTTAATATCAATAACTGGGCGTCATGATCTGAGAGTCCATTTATAAGAGGGTTTAGATCATATTTTCCAAAGGTGGATGTGTCAATGAAAACACTGTCAATGACAGTGTGGGAATTCAGGCCAAATCTAGTAGGAAATTTAAATATACCATCAAGATTATAAGAGTGTAATACAGCATCAAGTTGTCTGCTATTTTTATTATTATTATTATTATTATTATTATCATCATCTATTAGATAATTTACATTTACGTCACCACATATGACGATATTATATTTGTTACTATAAAGTTTCTCCAAGATCAAGCCTGATTGATGAAGGAAATTTGTAAAATTACCACTTGGAGTTCTATAAATAGTAAAAATTCATAATTTATTAAATGCTGAGTCCAACTGCATTGCACAAGCTTCAGTGTTCTTATCTATATTGTACATATCAATATTTGATATTTTTTAGTTTCTATAGACAAATATAGGAATGCCTCTTTTGAGAAAGGTTTTTCTACTATAGTTGGCCCCTAATGGTAATTGGTTAAGTGAATCAATTGTAGTTCAGATTCACTCAGGTGGTTTTCCAATAAACAAGGAGTGTGTGGTGGATCATGATGTAAATGACAGTATAGTTCATTAGATTTATTTCCTAAACCTCTAATATTTTTATGAAAAATTTTTAGAGATTTACTTCTTGGAACCTGACTGGAATCTTTGACTAATGTATGTTCCACATTTATTGTATCATTACTCATTACAGTCTCAAGACGCATTATCATTGATATACAATGTAACACACAGACATTTATTTGAGAATGGTACTTTATTTGCACTGTTATTCCATGTTGTGTTTATTGCTAAATTTTACATTATCTAGAAGTTTACTATCCGGGTTCTGACTTATTGTAGTGTCAATTACATTATCAGTAGCTACTGGGTTATCCATAAAAAATCCTGATTCCTTCTAACTGGATATCGTTTTTGTCTCTTTGACGATCTGACTTTCTTGAAATTGGATTCCTTAATATCATCATTTATTAATTTTTCCTTGGTTTCTTCCTGAGTAGGATCCTTTTGATTGTCTCAACATTACAGAATGAAGGGGGTTTCTTCTTTTCTTGCCATTAGTTTCTTTCACATTTTCCCCTATCAGTTCAGCCATATTTCCTTTCCCAGATATATTTTGGTGCAATCCATGGAGTGTGAAATCATTCTTACTTAAGTTTTCCTGTATTATCTTCACACCGTCCACAGTCTTCATCATTGTATGCAGTTTTCAGTCGAATACCTCTGTTTCCATATTCACATGTGATGTTCCCTCAGATCATGTCTATGAGGGACAGTTATCATCACTATGTTTGTGTTTTGTTTGCTGTTTACAAATTTTCCTAATTACTTAAAACCAATATTAGCTTCACAAAATATATAGGGAAAACAAAGTAAAACTTGCTTAGTGTTCTTACAAAGCTAGAAAAGTTATGTAAGAACACCTTAGTAATATACAAATTAAACAAGTTGTTTGAGTTTATTTTACCTATATATTTTGTTATTCTAAACCACACAGCGGGTATGTCGTACCTTAAGTTTCATATTAGCTTCATCTTTACTAATGTCATTAGCGCCTCCCATTACATCACTGTTTTACTTTTCCCTAGTTTGTTAACTTCTTTATCTGCGAAATTTGTGATATACTCGAGTCTAGCTGCAGACATCACTGTTCAGCTAACTTCAAAGTTCTTGCCAAGTCCTCTTGATATTTGGGCAGCATAACCTCTAGCATGGTTGTCGCCTGTGCTGACTGTTTTCCTTTTCCTTGTATTAGGAGGACATTTCTTCTTATTCCTTAACAATACTATTTTTTGCCTGCGTCCAAGAGACCCAAGAATGCTGAAGGAGCTTGACTATACTTATCTCCGTCAACGAGATAAATGGAGTTGTGTGAGACTGATTTAAATCTTTAAAGATCAGTGGATACCAATTTTAACATTAACAAATCCCACGTTTTGCCCCCACAATGCATTTATGTGTTCTGTATGGATGTTGGAACAAACAGCGATTATTTTCTCATACGGGATTAACTGACTGGTTTTTATAACAGACACTGAGTGTGTTCACTGCGCGGTACGAGTTGAATCTATAATCTAAACTCAGGTTAATTTTAGTATGTAGGCAGCGCCACTGCCCAGGAGGTTAGTCGCCGGTCTCTCACCGCGGAGGCCCCGTTTCTTTACCAGGCCATTGCACGTGAGATTTGTGGTGGACAAAATGACACTGGGACAGGTACTTCTCCTACCACTTCGGCTTTCCTTGTCTATATATTTCCGCCAGTGCTCCATACTCATCTTAATCTATAAGTTTACCTTAGAACAGACCATGAAGGCCTAGACCCAGGCGGGGAGTAGAGGTATAGCACTACTCTTTCTGTAACCTCAGCCCTAGATAGAGGTGGGTGACCAACGCCAAGCTACCACCGCCTTACCCCCAGGAAAGAGACCCGGTACCCATCGCACAGGAGGCTGTGTGGGCCCCAGGGCCTACCTGGACGGGTGCGGAAAACCTCGCCTTCACCGAGGTTCGATCCTCGGACCTTCTCATCTTCACCTATATGTTGTTATTACCAGAAGGCCAATGAGGCAAAGCCTTGGAACTCCCAACTGACGCTATGCTCTTTCGCACACCGGAGGAGCAGAGAATAGAAAAGTACTGCCACGCTGATTTTTAGGCGCGTTCGCAAAATTGCGAAAAGCAACTATTAGCTTCGTCATGTTTGTCCGTCTGTCCGTCGTTCCGGATGGAACAACTCGGTTCCCACTGGACGGATTTTCATAAAATTTGATATTTGAGACCACCCCTTGTCAGCTGTCCGCGTCTGGTTATTCAGTATATTCGCAGCTACCCTCCATATTGGAGGTCGTTCGTCCATCCGCAGCCTGAGGACGCGCCATGCCGTGGTGACAGGGACCCACTTATCATGGAGGCCTTCTTCATAAAGTAAAGGAAACTTTACGCAGAAGTCCAGTCCGTCCTGCTGTGACTTACCGTTAGCTCTTTATACCGCTGGAGATATTATTCCATATTTAACATTACAGACAAGTAGAATTTGTTGAGCAACTCCAATTTTGAGATACACTGATCTATAACAGAACCTAAATTACATCAGATAACTAACAAACCTTTCTGTATATCTCATAAGGTTTCGCGTAGTCGGTATAATGACTGACTACGGGCTGGACGGTCCGGTGATCGAATCCCGGTGGGGGCGAGATATTCCGCACCTGTCCAGACAGACCCTGGGGCTTACCCATCCTCCTGTACAATAGGTACCGGGTCTTTCCCGGGGGTAAAAAGCGGCTGGGGCGTGACGCTGGGCCCTCACCCCCTTCTAGTGCCGTGGTCATGAAAGAGTATAGCTATACCTCTATTCCCCCTATGGGCCGTACGGCCTGTACAGAGCCTCAGTGCCTGTACAAGGGTGTACTTTACCTTTAACATAAGCTTTCAGTAGCTGTTTATTTTTGGCGTCGAATGTTTCCACCTAAAGTCGTTCTGAAATTCCGCCCTTCAGGCACACTGTAACATAACAAACCCTCCTTCAACAAGCGGACATTTCTAGACATTCCATAAATCGTTCTACAGACTGCGCTGAAACTGGACAGGGTAGACCTTCAGGAAAGTTTTTGAGAAATTACAGTTTTCAGGTATACTGGACTATAATGGATGCCAGTTTAGGCCATACATCGGGCCATAAATGGATTCTTTCTGTTTATACAATAAAGTGCTTTAAAAATTTTGGTTTTTTGCAATAAGTGTGGAAGATATTAAAAAAAATGTATGTACTTATGGAGATAGGACTTTCAGCCATACAGAATCATTATCATTACCATTATCGTTATCCGTAACGAGTTAGGCCTTGAAAGACCACTTCACCAAAAACCTTTTAAATTACGGGAAGGGGGGG
>Ga0268261_10003695_pt1 | contig 11302 bp, 6 predicted proteins | sample TergutNc150P1_FD_190353 | JGI IMG/M metagenome (GOLD analysis project Ga0268261, IMG submission 190353) | Nasutitermes corniger P1 segment gut microbial community from laboratory colony in Florida, USA - Nc150 P1 (SPAdes) (version 2) | ecosystem: Host-associated > Arthropoda: Insects > Digestive... | reverse complement strand
CTAAACAAGGCAGACGATTGTGGGTATCGAGGAATGGCCAGAAAAAAATAAATAAAACTTGAGGAGGAAGCCGACAGTGAAATTCTCATTGCTGACACCAACTCCGGGAATCAGGTGCAGAGGCTAGCGATATGGAAAACTATTTTTAGGAGGAAGAATGAGATGAACAACAATAGCAGCGGCAGAAGTTGCCACAGCAAACACTGGCCAGCGAAATCACCAACTCATCTGCTCTGCCATCTGTGTTCTTCTTGCGGGCAAAGAAAGGGCAGACAGTGCGCCAGATATGATGTGGGTCTGTGTGTGGTGCCTTGTTTCGCGAAATATCGCACAAAAGTAAATTTGTAATACATCATCCTCTTTGTGAATACTGTGTGTCATGATAAAACAGTGATCCAAGGTGCCACAGACCTTATGCAACAGCCAGAATTATGTAATGAACTATTTACACAACATTTTATAAAATACATGCGATTCACAGGCCTAAATTTATTATAGAAATATGTGAACATTTTTCCCGGATTAACCAATTCATAAGGAGAGTGCAAAATTTTATTTAATTAAATTTGAAGGAAAAGTCTATGAGATACGATTTCTTTTCTAAGAGTAAGCATTAAAATTTAAAATCCCCAGTAAAAAATCCCGGCGGACAGGTCTGCTTGGAGGGATTTAATTCCGGCATCAAAGGGTTAAAGGCCAAGCTGAAGTTATATGAAAATTATGTTTAACTGTCAGCTTCAGCACAAGCTCTACCAAGTATTTCCTATAAACACAACATAAACCTTCACAAACAGTATTTTCCTCCTAAAAATTTAATACAGTTAGAATTATCATAAATGGATGATACATGTTCAAACATAACATTTTACAAACTTTATGGTATGAAACAAATAATCAGCCCCATTAATGCCAAAGCCTGATAACTGGGGGACAGTTTCATCCACCTCCCACCCACATAATCTATTTCCCTGATAATTTTTATGTATTTTTATGTATTTTATTGCTACGCATTCAAAAATAAACCGATATGGTCCATGTTCAAAATGTATTAAGAAAGCAATGGGGTGGAGAACATAGAAGGTCCTTTACAACTAGCAACATTTCAACATAACAAATGGCACACTGGACTCTTCAAGCAAGTGTATATTGAAAAATGATCACTTACAGACCAGCTGTTTCAAAATTTTTGTACATTATTACATTTATGAAATAAATATTTTATGAGATAAACACTGTGTATTTAATATTTATATAAAAAGCATGACACATCACTTATGCACAGATAGGCCTGCTTTCAATTTAGGTTATCTCCTCGCATGCCATCATTCATTCAGATCTGTTTTACAGTGGTTTCATAACAATCTAAAATTAAACTAAAACCTTTCCAGGCCAAACAGAAAACTCACCATTATATCAGCAAGTGGCTTGAAAGGGTCTGCCTCAACAACGTCACTGTCACCACCATCATCCACTTCTCCATTGCAAATTCCATTTGCTGTAATACCATCTGCCACACCTTCATCCCTTTCCTCTCTCGCTTTGCGTATTCTCTCAAGACGTTCCTTCTTCTCTTGTTCTTCCTGTTTCCTTTGCACAGTCACATCTCTTTCCACTCTACCATTCAGATTGCTATAATCTCTAATTATGCAGTTCATCAACCACCTAAATGTACACACACACACACACACAGAATACTGTAGTACCAACACAGATAACCCCAACAATGACATAATCAGAAAATTACAAACTTGTGGTCAGTTCTAGAGTTGCTGCACAAAAGAAAGAAAGAAGAAGATGCAGTGCATAATTAATCAAAATGTTACAATACAGGTAAGGATGGTTGTCACAAACATTCTGGTATATACGTACTACTCACCTAAAACCATTCTGAATGGCTAGGTCCTGCTTCCTACGGTATTTTTTTACTGCAGCAGCTGAACACATCTCCACTAGAGTGGGACAACGATACTGATTCACCACAGCCTCAACATTGAGCTGTTCCACAATATCCACTTCATCTAGGGCACCTTCACAGTCCTGTTTATTTGCTAAACTGCAAAAACATGAGTGAAAGAAATAAGTGAAAAACCAAGATGCACTGCAAGTGGCATGTTAATTTTAATACCTTAAAAATTACGAGTCACAATGATTTTGTTTGGTCATGTAACTACAAATATAATCCAAATTCAATGACCAATTGAAAAATTTATGTCAAGACTACACAGCTTGAGCTGAAATCTACTAGCCACTCTGGAAAATCTATTCTCTGCAGGTCAGACAGTACATGTTATTCAGGTATTTTGGTACTTACACACATCACCATTATATAGTACAAATTCCTGTCATGAATGCACAGTTTTGTTTCTGAAAGCATAGCTAACGTTATGTCTACTAATCTAAAAAGTCAGTGAGTTGTGTCAGACATAGTTCCACTTCTTTAACACATTTTTATCTCATACAGTGCTACCTCCCAAAGTCTTTCCCACTGGTCAACAAGCAAGTGTGCGAATGTTTTTATAACACAAACAGCAATCTAGGGGCATTACTATTTTTTTTTTGTATATTCATAAGTGATCCACTTCTATCATTAACCTTTTAAAACCTAGTGGTTACTGGATGTACCACCAGTCCTTACATTCAAAAATTCTACATTCTTCCCACAGAATATTTATATCTTTTGTTTGTGTCTCAGGAAAAACATCAAAGTATTCCCTGTACAAACCTCAATGACCAGCTTTTGTAACCGAGGAGGCAAGTGTTTACTGCGGTAGGACCTGGGTCTTTAAATAAAATGGATTATGTTTCGCCCTTAAATGGTTAAATAACAACAGTCAACGGAACATATGATGCTTGTTGAAATAACACCCAGTCAGGGACTGTTGTGGGAAAAGTAGCTGAGGCCATTAAAAACAGCCCCCATGAGTGATGAGGCAGGTAGCACTGGTCAATGCATCCCTTCTGTTAAGATTTCTTTGGGGGTGTTGGTGGACCTATTGCCCCACCATGGCACCAAGGAACTAATCTACATCCAAGAAATTTGCATTTAAATGCAACAAACAGTTGCTGCTTGGTCTAACAAACCCATTCTGTTGTACACTGACAGGTGTCATGCTACACATGCCAAAACATAATCACTTGTGACTGGCCACATTCCCTATTCCATTGGTTGCCACTGTTATGAAAGATGCCCTATATTTTAATTATACTTACATGTGCCCATCTTTTTTCTTTTATGCACTGCCACAAACAACACAACTGACAGACCAAAATAGTTAATTTTAACATAACAAACAAGTATATATGTTTCTGACCTTTCTTCATCAATTTAAGTTCATATGTCTAAGCCACCTATTTCCTTGACAAGTATTCTGATGCAATGTGACATAACTTTCCCAAAGAATATACCCATTCCACTTAAAGATGACTTGAAATTTAGTATACACTTCAAAATAACTTCAGAAGAATAGTTTTGTACCATTATTATAGGTCAAGAAATATTTCAAGGTATGTGATATGATATTTTATTTAACGTTCCATAAATCCACAGAGAAAAACAAAGTAGGATACAGAACCTGTCAAGAGTAATACATTATTACATAAATGTTTGGAATCAAACAAACTGATTCCAAGTCAAATACATGAATGATGTTTAATACAGATGGGAACAAAACATTGTGTAACAAGAACACATAGGATATGGCTATAGTTACGGAGGAACAAGTCAAATATGGAAAACAAGCAATTATGGAAAAATGAATACAAAATGCAATTATACGCATGTGAATAACATTAACATGACAAGGATTGAAATTTTTTTAATACGACTTAGTGACAGTAAACATAGATTATTAAGGCAATATATTAAGTAAATGGTCTTATTAAAGACATTAAATGGCATATTTTCAGCTTGTAATAGATTTATGTTGAAAATATTCTTCTATGGAGTAAAAAGAATGTATATGTAGGAATCGTTTTAAACAAATTTCAAATTTCTTAACATTATTAGATATATCTTTAATGTATGGAGGAAGATTGTTGAAGATCTTAATGCCCATATAGTGTACTCCCCTTTGGTATACAGTAAGATTAGTTATGGGATGATCAAAATTATTGAATTGTCTTGTACTTTTAGTATGTATACTTTTAGTATTAGTATTCTCTGAATTCAAAGTAAAAAGATGTTTGTTTTTAACTACAAAGAGCATTAGTGAGAGGATATATTGAGATACAAAAGGTAGAATTTCCAACCTTCTAAACAGATTCCTACATGAGACCCTATTTTTAAAACCTATCATAATTCTAATTATTCTTTTTTGCATTTTGAATATTTTTATACTACGGGGTCAGTTTCCCCAAAAAGGTAAGCCATAATTTATGACTGCATTAAAATAAGAATAGTAAGATTAAACTTGAGAAATCACATGTTCTGCCTGACGATCATTTTCCTTTGCACTGCATTTTCATTTTCTTGTTGTTTACAACTCTCAATTATGTGGGCGCACCACTATCTGAAATGTCCTTCATTTCTTAACAGGAAATTTTTTGTTATGATTACATAAATATGTCTTCCCTAACACAGACCTGTATAATTATAATCCTATGTCTATATATGTTACCTCTTTTGAGAAATGAGTTACCATCAACATGATCTTAAGAAATGATACACAAAGCTAATTAAAATAAATGAATTAGATGCAATGTGAGTACTGGTTCAGAACTGACACTTTTGTTTTCCTAAGTTTTTGGAAACTATGTGGCACACATGCTAGATCTTGTTTTATTAAAACACTATGTTGCTGTAATGATTGTGATCTCCTCACAATGAATTTTTTTAAACAATAAAGTCATTGTGTAATACGCCGGTTTATGACACTATAAGATACAATATATACGCTACTTCTCCTCAACAAGACCCTTGTTACCAAGCAAGCTGTCTAAAGTTGTAACGCTTCTGACTAGCATTTGGAAATCAGTATCACAATGAAACTTCTCTGAGGCAAGATTCTACAAACTGCTACAGTAATGTGCTTTTATTCAACATTTAACACTAAAACAATTTCAGTAACTCAACACATATTTTTATACAGCACAGATTACTTACAGCAACACTGGCTTTCCAGCTAATTTTTCATGTGCCAGAAGGTTTTCCAACATACTACGACCTTCCTCCAACCTTGATGTGTCACTTGCATCCACTACGAAAATTATACCATGGACCTACAAATAAATGTTTCCACATCACAAAAATAAAATGCACAGTCATTCCAAAATTTCAGATTCATTCATCACTTGAACACAAAGTGATTTACATACATCCACATAATACCGATGCCAAATGCCTCTAATCTGGGGACCTCCTCCCAAATCATATATGACAACACGGTAGCCCCGATGAGTCAGAGTAAATGAAGAAAATCCAACTGTTGGTACAACCGTATCAAGTGGCTCTGAAAAGTGGGAATATGTGTACATACAGGTGTAAATTTTGCACTTAATGAGCATGACTCGTATTCGCAGATTTTACTTACCACCTATAAGATTCTTTGCTGCTGTTGTCTTCCCTGCGTTGTCTAAACCAACCAATAGCAATACAACGTTCCTGTGCAAGTAAAATGGTTTTATCAGTTAAAATTGCCATTCCTATTATAAATGCACATCAGTAAGCACACAATATCTGTCTGTCAAAATGCAAGGGAACCTTACTTGTGGTGGTTTTTGGATGCAGTTTTTAATCCAAATGGATGACAACAGTTACCCATAATTACATATCAATATACGCTCACGCTGTACCTTCCACGCTTTTCATTAGACATGGTTAATTACTGAAATTCGCATTTAAAGACGCTGTTGGAAGAATCAACATCACAGCCAAGCACCACACGACTCCATGACATAAACACCACAGAGAATACCCCACATTTCAGCAACCTGCAAAAGTTAATGTCAACGATATGACACCTACGTACATTGACATCACAAAGAATGCCCACATTAGTGCAATGTATATTAGATGATCTGTGGTGCAACCTGCGAAAGATAATATTAACAATATGGCAGCGTAATGAGTTGATAGCTCAGCTGTTCAGTACCTCGTGTGATAAACAAATAAGGAAACTTGATGTACGCGTATTATAAAAATAATTGTAATTGTTACTATCTGTTAAGGCTGAGTAGAATCACCAGTTAGTGACCACGAATAATGTTTCCTCTCGGGAGAAGTGACCGTTCGTAGTCCTTACCTGTTGCCGATATGCAGTGTTTGTGAACAGTTCGAAGGTTTGGAATATAGTGTACTTTTTGGATGAGTCTGTTTGAGTCCCTTTATAGCCGTGTATTGTACCACGTACTGTATCAAATAATAAATGGTGGCGAACATGTTCCTAGCTCCTACTGCCGCGTAATTATGCCAGCGCTTAACACAACGAGTGTTGTAGTGATTGTATATACTCAAGGCACTGAAGTGTTGGCGTGGCTACAACCTAGTTTCGTTTGAACACCCCAAATAAGATGGTCATATCTCATACACATTACATAACACGAATGAAATCGTTGCAGACATCTTATATACCTCGTATAACGATCATGAATTTCATAGGCGTTTTCATTGGTTGCCTGCAGGTATGCAAGTTACGAGTAGGGTATTTGTGTCAATATCAGGAAAGAACCACACGAATGCGAATTTATAGTTGCACCCGATTTTTTAAAAGACGTTAAAGCAGTTGATGTCCTCTTGTCATCTCAGTGTAGTATTATTAAATCCGAGGTTAAGGGAACAGAAAACGCACACCCCCAATAATACCTGTTAACTATTAATTTTTCAGGAACACATGGAAATAGTAATGTTATATAGTCGAATATGTGCCGACGTGTGTGCGTTCTTGTTTTCTCGTCTGATCATATTCTGAGAGTTGACATGGACGATAGTAATTACATAAGAAATAAATGTATCGTCTATTCTGTGTCAGGAATAGAAGTCAATAGAATATTGAGGGGCTGAAGTACTGTAACAAGGCATTTCAGAGCAGAAAATTTCTCCAATGCTGAAGTGCATTCATCTTTCACAAAGACTGTGTTAAATTCTCAATGTGGAGGGCACATTTGTCACTATCTGAAGTTCCATTTATATTGCATTTGTTCTATTTTAATTTTCAGTAGACAAAATCGCTGTAAAGAGCGATGTCACACATGATCAAAACAGTGTGGGCTGGATTTAGAAAACCCATTAGAAATATGCTCACAAACCGAAATATCTCGCAGACTTTCCCAAGAAGAGAGAAACCTCCAGCCACTGTCTCATCAGAGCCTGTTACAGAACAGGTTTCATCACCCAGTAAGTTTATTACAACAAAACCACAACAGTTTTAAGGTTGGACATCCCCGTTGTGCATATCAGATCAAAGGTTATGTAAGAAAGTAGTCTACACTGTTTTCTTACAAAACCATGACAGTTGTAACTTATAATAATAGTACTGACAGGAATTTTTATATGAATCTCAACTGCAACCACTGTTCTGGTTGAAGTGCAATGTGTGTCACCTACTGTTCTGTTACAGAATCGTTCTTGATTTCAGAGAAGTGTGCCTTCCTGGTTTCGTTTCTAGAAATTATGATAGGTGCATTTCCTCATTCTTAAAAATAATCAGTAGAATCTTAGAATATGTTTCACCACAATGTTGTATTGACAGGTTTATGACAAGTATTATAGCTGAATAAACAAATTGATGTTTTCAATATAATATTGGTGATATTGCTTTGGGATATGATCCCCTCCTGTACACTCTTTTACTCCATTGTATGTAAATTGATTTGACTTGATATTTGTCCACAGTGACAGCAGTCAGTGTAGGTGACACATTCAGAGTGATATGCTTATTTTGAGCCCAAAGTTGACAACAAAAGTAAGATTATACAGTACACTGTTCTTGCATATGTAAAAAGGCACACAGGGAAAGCAGAGGTATAACTCCACTAATTCTTAACCTTTCCACTGGATGGAGGTGAGTCATAGGCTTCAGGCTCTAGCAATTTTATACCCAGAGGTAAAGATCCAAGTAACCATTGGAGGCTGGGTAGGTCCCAGGGCAGATGTGGACATTTTTGAGCAGAAAAACACTGTGCTTCCCAGGAATCAAATGCAAGATCATCCAGAACATAGCCTAGTCACTCTACCGACTGTGGCTGGAGATGTGTTGTTAAAGTTATGCAGTTACGATGCTACTTGTATAAAGTAATTTCTGGATTTCTGCAACTTCTTAATTATTTTAACACTTTTACCTGAGACTTCATTCTCAATACAAGCAACATGTGTGAGACAGGAGGATTTCTGTGCCACCTGAAGGTAACTTGACTCTCTCATCATGTTGCTATGTGGCCAACAAACTTATTGTTATAGTGTGTTCATATAAACAGTATATGTCATTCTTAACAGGACCGCATCTGTACACAGGATTGAAGAAATGCAATCAATACCTGTTTAAGTGCAAATATAATAGTGTATTGCAACTATAATTGAACACACTGTTGTTAATAATAATTTTAATTCTCCAGGCTTTAATTAGTATTCATATTGTAAGAGCTGGAATTTCTAGTGATGATACACACTGGTGTTTTACACATCTCGTATATTTGGTTTCTCCCTGAAGATGGCCCAGAAGGAACCAAAACATGTAGGAGAAAATAATATGTAATAAAAATAATATATGAAAACTGACTATAGGTATATTTTGTTGGACTTATGACTAGTTATTAATAAACCTATTGGTGTAAATTGTCATATAGATGCTGCAGTCTCTGACTTGAATCTGTTACGTGGGTTTATGCAAGTACTCCCCCAACTTTAATTTGGTGGGTATTTTGTTTAAACCTAAGCACAGTTACTGTCACGTATAATCTTCCCCAGAGATAGTTGTGTACCTTAATAAGTCACTGATGTGACTTCCCCCCCCCCCCCAAATTGATCATCTTCCCATCTCTTTCAGAGCTATGTAACCTGTGGCTGGAAACATTATCATTAAGGTACCTTACAGTAAGCCAACAAAATATACTCATACTTGCCATATGTATGGCATTTAACAGACATGAATCTAATACTAATCCTCAGTTATTCCCAAAACAGGCTGTCATTTGCTGTCAGTATTGAGGTGTATAGTTTACACTGCCCTTAACAAGACTTCATGTGTGAGTATAGCACATGTTGGTTGGCACACATCAATAAATTTGTTATATGTTAAATTACTGTCATTTCAAACAGACTTGTAAATGACATCCAACTTCTGACCAAATAATTAGCTTATTTCCAGTGTAGCTCAGCAGTAGTGTGTCTGTCTAGCTATCTCCTGGTAAATGCTACAGTAGAGCAAAACTGAGACACTGCTATTAAAGCACATGTTATCACAAAACAGGAATACAAAGAATGGGCAAGTTCATTTACTAGCTTGATCAGGGATAGACTGTTGGTATTCTTGTACTATCTACAACACTCATTATAGTGACTAAACTATGGGCTGGACATCCAAGAGTGGGGTTTGATTCCCAGCATTGGCAACAGATTTTCCTCTTCTTTTAAGTGCCCATATCATCCAACCTCATATTTAATGGGTACAGGTGGTACAGCTGACCACGCATGTCCACTCCCACATATGCTTTCGTGATGTTAATTAGCTACAGAGAAAATTTTATCTTTACCTTTTACTAGTACACAGTGCATATTTACAGCATTCTAAATGTGTGCATTTGTACATGTGGCCTGTTGTGACAGCAGCTAGCAGCTTACTTTTGTGTTCCTTGTACCATATGCTGGAATTGTTTCATTGTTATTGTTGACTTCCTGCAACTAACCTCAATACTCTCCAAGTTCATCAGTGCATACTTTAATAATATAAACTCAACTACACTGTTGAACTTTGCCATTTGTTTTAACAGGACTGACCTATGTGGTTAAGCCATACCAAAAATATGTTTTAGTATGGGCAGGGACATACAAATCAATTGCTGATATCCCAGAGAGAGTGGGGTAAGTGAAACAATTTTCATTATCCTGTTTTGCTCTAAAACTTTCACTTGTTAAGTCTGAACTTACTAAAATCCTGCTTGATGATACAGTATTTCAATGGACATGTGAACAGATTTCCATTCTGAGGTAAGCTAACTAGAACGTCTAAATATCATGCTGCATGGAGTTCAGTATTAATGATTCATTAGTGAAGGTTTTGTCCTCAGACATGGAGTACTGGATGCAGCTCTCAATAAGGTTCGTGTCAAGGTTGCCATTTACATGATGATTGCCACAGCTCTGATGGCTGGGGCTGCAATGTACAGTGGTAAAAAAGCTGCTGAGAGAGGTGATTCTTTGGCTCGTCGAGGTGAAGAACACCACAGGAAACTACGGGAGGAGGCAGCTAAAGAGAGAGAAGCAGTGCCTGTCAAGTCTGCTCAGTGACAGGTTACAATGCTGAAATACTCTTATAATTTTTGTAATAGCAGTAATTTAACTACTCTTTGTAGAATAGATACATTGCAGTTAAGAATAAAATTGGACACATGACCCAGTACACACTGGATAGTGTATTATATTCCTCAAAACATAAACATTTTAAGAGTTTAGATTGTGATTTTCTGAGTTAACAACTATGTAGCAGGTACCATTGCTTCAGAATGTGTTGCTGCATGGAAAATACATGTTTTCATAGCCCAGAAGAGCACAATCCAAACTTCCACTGCCGTGAAAACCTCAAGGCTCATGTGAAGAGGTTTGTAATAAATACTAAACAGACTTAGAATTTACTAAGTAGTAGGAATTAGTTCAGTCTAACACACCATTTATTACCTAATTAACTTATATATTATAAATTATAAGTTAATTAGGTAATAAATGGTGTGTTAGACTGAACTAATTCCTACTACTTGGTATCCATTAACACATCGGGATGAATAACATTAAGTTAGAATTTATTGCTTATGGTATGCTGACACCATATTTTGGCTGGTCCTGGTCAGGTATAGTGTAAATGTCACTTTTTCCTACTTCCCTTTTATTTTAACTGCAAAATGGTAACACTCAAGGATGAAGCATGAATTATACTCTAGGTATAATATTTTACATGTGGTGGTGTAATGATAGTGTTCTGCTGTCAGATCCATGTTGAAAATACTGACAGATGTCATTATGCTGCATGCCTCAATGTGTTTGGGTGTTTGATTTAGTTATGTTCTCTTTTTCAGTCTATTTTTTATGTAACATGTGTCTGAAATTATGATCATATCACCCTCTTTGGCCTGCGCTGGACTACCACATGAATATATA
>Ga0268261_10003694_pt1 | contig 11303 bp, 7 predicted proteins | sample TergutNc150P1_FD_190353 | JGI IMG/M metagenome (GOLD analysis project Ga0268261, IMG submission 190353) | Nasutitermes corniger P1 segment gut microbial community from laboratory colony in Florida, USA - Nc150 P1 (SPAdes) (version 2) | ecosystem: Host-associated > Arthropoda: Insects > Digestive... | reverse complement strand
GTGCTCTATATATATATATATATATATATATATATATATGACATTAGTAGCCTAAAGGTTAATAATTTAACCCTTATCCTGCTAACGTGGAGAAAATGTTGAGCTCCTAATAATGCCAACAAAGAGCAGATGGGATTTAATTCGGGGTTTAAAGGGTTAAACAACAGATGCGGCTTATGATAACTTTGCACGTTTTGATTATCTTTCTTATGATTCTATTCTTTATACGACAGCAAAATCGTAAACAATAGTTGTAATGCCAACAGTGCTGGGAGAGCAACTTCCTCAGAATTGGTGTTTTAGATGATTTAGACACAACGTCACTATGCGATGTGTACGAATGCCTGATACAAGCCGCCATACAATAGGAGTCACCACCATATCTGTGTTAAAAAATATTCCGTGATAAACACGAACCACACTTTATACAAATTATCAGAATGGGAAAACATAATCTAAACAACAGACTTGTGTCCTTATGACTTATATTAGAGCATAAACCTACAGACGACTTAGAGGTATACCAATGAGTAATCGCGAAATTGAACAAATTGTCTTTTCCCTACGGACAAAACCCTAAATTCTAAGTTATCATTAAATAGTGACCACTACAACGAAAGATGTGCAAATCTACAGCCAGAAATTCTTTGTTACAAGACAAACTTAATTAACAGTGTCTTAGGTTACAATAAGTTATTCGGAAAGCTATTATTCAGCCAGAGGAGCGTAGGACGTCAAAAAGGCGTTCGATTATCTTCTGTCACAACTCAGTAGATATAACCAACAAGATGCAACCTTGTAATAGAATATATTATTTCACCGTTCGGTGGAATAATTAATTCTATTATAAGGTTGCATCTTGTTGATTATTTCTACTGAGTCATACTACGATGCACGGATCCATGAATATTAAATTTATAAAGGCCAAACAGGCCACAGACGTACACGCTTACAAGAACACCAAAAGAAAACTGCACAAAACGAACGCAGCAATCTGGTTTAACGAGACTTGCAGAGATAAAAAACTAACGCCCAACTACATAAACATTAAGAACGGTGGAATAATAAATACTATTACAAGGTTGCACCTTGTTGGTTATTTCTACTGAGTCATACTACGATGCACGAATCCATGAATATTAAACTTCTGTCACAATTAATTTCAAGATATGACGACACTAACTAATTACTATCGCGGATGTAGGGTATTCCCGTGAAGACACGTTTGCCTTCGACAGGTGTAACTTATTTTGAAATGTGTCCTATAAAAAGGCACACACGACTGTAACAACCGGACTGTATAGGATCTAGAAGAAGACTGCGACTGCAGTTCGAGTGTCTGTAAGTAAATTTTATGTTACTTTTTTTCTGTGGTGCTGCAGGCAGACTGAGGGCTAGGGTGACTGTTTGTTGAGGTTCCTAGATCACACACAGTTAGACACAAACACACTCGGTAGGACTCCTCCGAACGAGTAAAAATTTCGAAGCAGAGGCCGCTACCTACACATCACACACAGACACGAAAGACCAATTTACATGCTCTTATTGGTGTCCGAACCCGCCATCCCAGGAACGAAATAGCTGCAGATCTACAGTTCAGACGCACAGCCAGCAGTTTCGACGTATCCACATGGCATTATATCACTGCATCTGGGCTGACACAATAACGTAATCGAGTGTAGATATGTCAAAATATATTCCAATAATTATTTCTGAGATAAATTTTGCCAGCTGTATTTCCGGCTGCACTGAATGAAAATTATATGAATCGACTGTATTGTGTAATGTGAAACAGGGAACTAATGAAATTGCACAAACTTGCTGAAAATTATGTAGCTGAATATGTGTTGGTAGAAAAGCTGTACTTGTTATTGTTGTGAGTGAGAGTAAATTGTTGGTTATGTTTGTTACAATAGACGGTGAAGGTACTACAAGGAAAATTTCGGAGAAGTATAATTTAGTATAAAGTTGGAAAGGTAGGAAAAAGAAAGTAAAGAAAGAAATAGATAAAGGAGTATTAGAGTATATTTAAGAGAAACTTTCAGAAAAAAATAAATTGGATGTTTTATATTTTAGTAAATAAACTTCTGAGGGTTAGCATGATATACTGCACATTTACTTGATTTCAAATCCAAAATTTAATTCATTTCTAGCCATGAATATTTCATGAAATTAAATTAAGTATTAATATTCGCAGTACTTCATACAGCTCAACAAATTTATTTATGAATATGAAAATATTCTTCAACACACCACATAATTACACTTACAAAACGCCTGGGTAAAAAATGTAATATTAAACATACGGAAACGCCACACACTAACAAAATGTTAAATATTAAAGAGACAGTTAATGTAGGTATAACGTAACACTGAGGAGCGTTCGACTTACTATTCTTCCGTAAAAAGTGGAATAAACAGTGTGTTTTGTCAGTCTGTACACTTAATTGTCCAGCACGGTAGAAACATGCGACGCATTACGTGTACAATGTGGCCTCTCTCTCCTGTTTGCACTACAAAGTGTTCCGCTTTATTTCATCATATTTACTAGCTGGAGATTAAAGTTAATAAACAGAAAACATGCATTTTGAACAGATCTGCAAAATTGTCAATAAATGTTCCAATTTTAAAAATACTTTACTGTCATTTTATCAAAAGTTTACATCGGCTTAAGTATAAAGAACCTGTTTCTTTTGTCAGATTTTAATAACTGCTGAATTTTCTCGACAGATCTCTGAAAAGTTTTAAAATAACGTTCATAAAAATCCATTCATTGGCAGAAAAGTTGTTTCATGCTGACACACAGACGGGCGGACAAACAGACAAACATAACAATGCTTATATTCCGTTTTCCAAAGTCATTTTACATTGTAATGAAACATGAAATTTCTCGAGAGATATTCAAAAATTCACCAAACAATTCTCTTTCATGTGAACAAATGTATGTACAGTCACTGTACCACAACAAAGAACTCATCCCGGAACAGCATCCGAACGAACATAATCCCATGTTTGAATTCCTCCAACGTAAACACCTTACGTCACATCCAACATGACATCTAATCAATAATCCCGCTCATCCGACAAGTTCTTTCTTAATCGGTGCACTAGATAATCACCAGTAAAGGAAAGCAATGTTTTTAAAATATCCAGATTGCATTTTCTGTCGTTTCAACAATATTTAATATAATCAACTCTTTATACTATTTGAATAACCAGACAAAATATGCAATTATTTAATGTAGTTTTATAACTAGACAGCATAAGCTCTGCATGACGCATTACGCCCAGGGCGACTTAATAGACACGCAATTTAATCATATACAAATAATTTATCTGAAATTTTATCATTATTAATTTTCACTTATAAGCAATGCAGCAAATTGTAATACAGTAATTACAGACAACTCACGTTTTACAGCGTCACAATACCAGAGGCTGCATATATACAATTACGACGTAGACCTCCTGAAGATGAGCAGGGTAATGTTCGAAACATGTAGAGAATTTTAATAAACGTATTATATATAAATAAAAACGAATTTTGTGCATCACGTTGGAGACCAACCAAAGTGAATTCTCTATAAGTTGTTTAGTCTGGAGGGAGAGAGAGAAAGAAAGAAAGACGGAATTATGAATTGAATTTCACATTTTTGTTTCGCCATTACAAATGCGCTGTACATCTACAGAAGACCTGCGAAATTTCTGGCCTTTTTACAGACAGTGGAGCAGATATCATGTTATTGTCTGTCAGGTCAACACAGCTACACACGCGGTCCATTGGCTGTCACAAATGCTTTAAGTTCGGAAAGTCCCGTTTTCAAATACAACGCTGAAGGTCAATTATCCCGAATCACATTGTGGCATTGTTTGTTTACACTTCTTAATACGTCAACACAACTATCTTTCTGACACCTCCAATTTATTACAAGCTACAGAACGCACAGTGATTTGATGAGTACATTGCGCATAAAATAAATACAGATATCCTCTTTGTGTGTGAAAGGCATGTAGCAGTAAAATTATTCACAGCAACATGTAGCTTTTCTGATGCTGACTCACAATTCTTCCAAATTCAGGAGAATTTGTGTTCGTATAGTTTGCTTAAAGTCTGTACTACTGCACAACAATATATAGGTACGAATGTTAGGTTACCAAGGGAAAAATATAGTATGAAATTTAACGGAATTTTGTCTGAAACTAGTATCAAATAGTTTCTATGCATTTGTTTGAAAAGTTCTGTCAAACCGAAAGTTTGACAATGAAATTTGGGGCAGGAAAAAGTGAAAAAAAATTATAGAGGCTTGAAAAAGAAGACCAGGTTTCTGCCTGTTTTCAGCCAGTAAAAGCTGTGGTAGAACAGCCGGTGTACCATAACTGTGCGTCACTGTGTTCACTGTGCGAGGGGAGAGAAGGGGCAAAGACAATTTATATATCACTTGCTTCCATTAATTACAGGAATTAAAACCAACAAGATGCTGATTATCTTTTTGTGTCTAATCGCCACGTTAAGTTCGGTTTCTGGCGACTCCGACCATGGAACTCAAGAAAAGAAATTTTTTGATTGGAATAAGGTACGTATTAGTGTGTTTATACAACAAGCAGCTGTTAAAACTTTTGAACGTGTTTTAAATTTCATTTCTGGTTCCATTAACGAACACTCAACAGAGTATATCAGACTGTAGGTTCGAGTAATTGAATGGTTTATGGATAATTATTTGTAATGATTTGAATAGTCTTTCTTGTTTTCTAATTAAAAGTAAACGTCAGTAGTTTCATGAACGTTCAGCGAAGACACCCAGAAAACAAAATAACAATTTTATGTTCTGTCGCAAAATTACGAAAATAAAATATTTATTCCGTCATGTCCGGACATTGTGTTTGCAATATGTCGGAATCCACTTTGCAAAATATTATTAAAATTAATATTTTAGTATTATTTAAAGATTTTTCGAGAAATATCAGGTTCCTTTGAAATCCGACAAGAAGGTCTGTTATTTTATAAAAGTCATACTTGCATTTTTCGTAGCATCTCTTCAGTTCTTCTTAAAGTAAGGGATGTTTCAAGAATACTTTGTAAGATAAGAAAGAGCCACATTCTATTTTCTGATTAATTTTTTTTTTCGAAAACACAGCGAAAACTCTTATTGCGTTTCGATAGCAACAATTGTTACGTGTTCGCAATTCATTATTAATTTATAATTGTACTGTGTCTCTTCTTGTAGTCTATATCGAGACTTGAACCAAGGCTATAATGAAATAAAATAAATACTATTTTATAAATATAAAAATCCATTACAATTAAGAATTTCAAATACTTACATAAAAGTCCAACAAGGTGCAACATTGTATCAAAATTTTATTATTCCTTATTTAAATGAAGCTTAACAAGTTTCAGGCGATAAACCGCCCATCATCAGGAGTCAAAACTGCACAAGCAGCCTCTGGTTTTGCATAATACCGTAGATGGTTGTCGGACGTGTGATTGTGGGACAGCGTCCAACACCTACACGTCTGACAATCATCCAATGTATTATGCAAAGCCAGAGGTTGCTTGTGCAGTTTTGGCTCCTGATGATGGGCGGTGTGTTGCCCGAAACGTGTTAAGCTTCATTTAAATATGGAATAAAATTTTGATAAACTGTTACATCTTGTTGTATTTTTCTGTACGAATTTTAATATTATGCACAGATCAACGAAATCAAGTTTATAAGGATTTCCACTTACCAGAAGTGTGTCACAAATTTCGTGTTCTCACAGTTTTCAGGACCTCGACCTTGGTACTTCCTGATGCACAAACCCGATGGTTATGAAAACAAGATTGACTGCCCTATAAGCATATTTGCAAGTCCGGTGGGAAACATCAGTTCAATTACCAGCGACGTGTATATAATCAGGTGCCTTTCACAATACCCACTCTTTGTTCACTGCAATTTGCGGCGGTATATCGAGATGACGTGAAAGATGTAATTTCTGTTCACACAGATGTGTGGTCGATAAATTATGTGGCGTTATATCGGGGTTTGACTGTAATTTATTTTAATAATATCTCCAGTTTTCCAATATTAATATTTTTATCTCTGACGTCACTTGATAGGCAGAACTCACATACTTTTCCGGCCTCCAATTTACCGACATTTCTTCGAAAATGGAGAAGATAAAAGGTTATAAATTGAATTATAATATGTATTAAATAAGCTTCTTAAATAAGCCCTTGAATCAAAAAACAAACTGATGTAATAATCCGCCCTACAAATGGCTGTATTAACCGTACAAAGAAGGTATCAATATGGAAATTCTTCGAAAGACATCCACCGCAAAGTCTTAAACCTAAATGCAGAAAAAAAGTCTCAAACTATTTCCGTAGGATATTTATAGGTTTTCGATTGTAGGCAACGTTTGAATTCCAGGGAGGAATATACAAGATTTAAGACATCATAGGGCAATTCTAAGAGTGTAGAAATAGAAGATATAATTTGAAAGAAATTTCATATCCTACATTCAAAATTCTAGGATAATGCCAGTTGCCTACAGCAATATATATATATATATATATATATATATATATATATATATATATATATGTCTCACACTCTACTACCGTGAAATGTGTTCATGTTTCAAGTTACCTAAACATAAAAATTTAATGCTTGTTAAGGCTTCGGAAGTTATTGCTTAGGATTGGCATACAGTGCCACAATACTGCAGGGGAGCTATCACATAAAATAATAGTATATTATCTCGTCTGTTAGAGATGTAGCTGTATTGCAGCTGTTAGAAAGTAACCTGAAAACGTAAAAAACGAAAGTCGAATTTTACCTTATTTGTGGTAATGTTTCAAAAATGGCTGAAATTAATCTGATCAAAAATTCCTTTAAATTTGTTGGAACGTTGAAACATTATTAGTTACAGAGCAATAAGGGATAAAACATACGTTTTTGTGTTTATTTTATCTTTCCTGCTAATTCCCAGCTTTCCAAGACGGCAAACACAACGGGTGAAATATTCAAAGCACTAGATATCTCTAAATACTAACTTATAACCAGTTGTGTCTAATTTTCAAATTTTTGCGTTCTACAGCGAACAACAGCACATGATAGTCCCCGGTTATGCAACAAACTGGAACAGTTCTGGGTATTTCGACGTTAACGACACACAGTGTAAGTACAGTACACATTTTTGACAAACAACTTCAGGGTACCACTTGGTCAATAAAACAATTAACGATAACAAACCATTTTATATAAATGCCAGATTTAGTACACATAATGAGACATATTGAGAACTTCACTGGTCCATAAAATCCAGATTGATTGACTTTCGCAGTAGCCATTCAATATAATTAGGAAATGGGATATGGACAGTGTGTACAAGTATGGGAGTGGCTGCAGGATTATTTAAAGTGTGTGTAAATAACCAAAATATTTAAGCTGATTTGTGAAACAAGAATACTGAAGAGAAAATAAACGTAAGCAGACTTAAGAAATAGGAGCATTTTGCGAATGCGATTTATGTGGCACAGAATATTAAACAATTTGTGCCCTTAGTTAATTATTTCTTGATAATTCCTCTGCATTCTTATAAAGTCATCATACTTGGATGCATTTTTTTCAATATTTAACCGCGTGCTTAATGAGTCTTTTTTCTCTCCAAACTGGTGATATATATCATACAAATTTATAGATAAGATGTTGCTCAATCTACTGTTCTGGACGTTCCAGGTTCAAAACTCGACAGACACTTAATAAAATCTATGAGTTTTCAAAATTAATCTACAGCACGCAGAAACAATTTATGTCACATATAAATATTAGCCAAACATCCAATATTATCTTCATGGTAAAATTGTTCACTGTATAGTACTGTGGATTTTGAAAAAGTGTCGGTAAATAATACACAATCTCTCCCTTCCCACACAAAGTAATTATAATATTAAAATTCTAACGAACTATTATACACAATAGCATTCAATTATGTCACTTTTGCAGCAATCTGGACTGGGCACTTCCACGTCTTAGCAGTTGATTATGACAAATACGTTATTTTCACCAACCAACCCCTCTACACAGACGAAGGTAAGTGCGTGACTTGTGAATATTTAAAATATATAAGAAAGTAAAATTTATCAGGCGCTTTCCGAAATTCAGTGAACATCAAATATCTCGACTCCCACTGGACGGAATATCAAATACTAACGTTATTTGAGAACTTTTACAAAAGTTTTCGAATAAAATTCTTTTTCTTTTACATCTGACAAGAATGACGTTTACTTTACATAATGTACATTTAGGAACTCGTTGAATTCGTTTTAGAAAAAGAAACCTTTCCGAAATTATTTTTAGACAAAATAAAAATCTCATTTTATGTTCAATAACTTTTTTCTGAAAATCCTGCCGTTTGTGAAATACTGTGGAAAAATGTGGTGCAGACATGGAACACATGATATCGTAATATAGCGTAATTTGTGTTGGCAAATTGTGCTGTTGATCTACATTAACCATTAAATTTACACACGCAATCTACGAACTCACATATTAAAAAAAAATACTTTCCTCACGCCGATCGAACAAAATAAATAATCTATAATACACAAACCAGTGATATTAGCATCAAAATTACTGTTTTCCGATGTATTCTTGTGCGTTCCGCTAAGGTCTAGGTCAACTCTTTCTTTGCGATACCGAAAGCTATATAGAGCCACAGTATATATTTGTACTAAATGTATACAAGAAAGGAACACAATATAGGGAAATGTACTAGTGGTGGAAAATATGGGCAGAGATGCGGAGACGGCAGACACCTGAGAACTTGTCATTAGTCACAGTTTGTTCAATTACAAATAAAGGAACTTTCTTACAACTGCCACTACTATGCTTGCAGAAGCTCTTTATGTGGGATATCGAACCTCTCGCCCTGACGAAGAAACAGTCCAGAAGGTAAAGCAGAATTTGCAAGAGTACAACATAGATATCGACGACTTGGTGGAATGGCCGGTAGATCACTGCCAGGTGCCAGAGTCTTCAACACAGGAAGGAAGTTCCAAAGGAGACAGTGACAAAGAAAGTTCCAAAGGCGACACTGACGAAGGAAAAGGAACGTAACCTTCTGTGACTTTAAACAATGGCGATAAATAACAAACACTCCTTAATGCTATTTTAAACATTCTAGACAAATAAATATATTTCTTGTATTGAATATGTTGTGACAGAAATAGAAATTATATCTAATTGAATTAAATGTCTCAAAATTGTTTGCTTTTCCTCACTTTGGGATTAACAGAGCGTACAAAATTATCACGATTTTTACTTTAATTTCTACGAAGCTCAGTGCATATGGTGACTAGACTACGGTCGGGACGAACTTGGTTCGATTCCCGTAATGGTGCAAAAGAACTTCCCTTGTCCAATGTGTCCATTCTGGCTCTCTGGTCATGCCTTGTCTTCAGTGCGTAATGGTGGTTCTTTTTGCGGGGAAATATTGGTAGAACGTTGAGGTTAACCGCAGATCGCCATCTAGCGCCGTCGCAGAGAATGCTTGTAAGTATACATCTACTGCAAAGTAATAAAAAACGGTATTAACTTTATCGTAACACTGAGACAATGTGGCCTGTGACAGTTTCAGGCATTACATGCAGAGAATTGTCAAATTGAAAACCCAGAATTAGTTCGCGGTGACCTTCAGTTTTGCTGACGCAGTTTGTCGTCATTATTCACGTATTAAAATAATTCTTTGTCACTTGATCGACGTTTACAAGAAAAACTTTTCTTATCGGTTTCGAAAAGCGAAATACATTTTTTTTAACAGTTTTCAGTGTACCTTTTCAAATTTTTGGATGTGCAATTTGACAGTACTAATCCTAATGATATAAAGGTCGTTACGTAGTTTCTCAGTTTCTGTCAGTGTTGCTGTGAATCATTTTACGAAATCGGACGGAATGAGTCAATTAAGAAAAAATAAGTATTAAATACAATCAGTGTTTTTCCGTAATTTTCCCTACATTATACCGCAACGCACAGCGCAATTTTTCCATGCAGTATTGTATTATAATATGATACTGAACAAAAAATAATATCTGAATAACTCTGCAAACTGTGTCGGGAATTTTGAAGTTACAAAATTTCAGCAAGACCTATTCATAAATGTGGAAATACATTCATGGATAATAAGAGTCACTCTTGTCATATTTTAATATGACTCGAATTTTCTAGAGAAATTTCGAAAATTCATAAATACTAAGAAAGACATTGTTGAATGCGGACGGACAGACCGAATACGGACAATCAAGCTGAAGCTAACAGTGGCTTATTTCACTGAGCAGCTTAACTGAAGTTGAAAATCTGGCAGGATTGGAGTCAGCTCACAACACATGTACACATAGTCCATTGTCTGACACTATTGCTTTGAATTATGATATTCATAAATTCAATTTCCACTCTGAAAGTCAACCATTTTCAATTTCATGAGGTCATTGTCCGATATCATTTATTGTTTCGTCACTGCCATTTTCTTCCTGACACCTTCAATTTATTTCAAGCTAAAAAAGCTGATGAGAAAAGTGTGCATAAAATAAATCCAGATATCCACTTCTTGTGTTAAGTGCCTGTAACAGTGAAAGTATACAGAGCGGAATGTAGCTTCTCTAATGCTGAATCACATTTCTTCCCAATCAATTAAAATGAATCAACCAACCAGATGTAGCAATTAATTACAGGTTTATTGTTTGTCGTTTAGATACCGCTCAACATGTTTCGGGCATCCGTATGCCCACCGTCAGGAGGTTATCAACTGCAGCAGCAGCCTCTGGTTTAACGTTGGAACGTGGTGGTAGCAGTGTTGTTGGCCAACAGCACTGCTACCACCACGTTCCTACAGTAAACCAGAGGCTGCTGCTGCAGTTGATAGGTTCCGGATAATGGGCATAAAATTGCCCGAAACATGTTGAGCGGTATCTAAACGACAAACAATAAACCTGTAATTAATTTCTGCATCTAGTTGGTAGATTCATTCGAATGTGTGAAGATGCACGGACCTACAGACTCTAAATTCCTAAACAATTCTTCGTGCAGTTTTCGTAAAACCTGTATTACAAAACGAGAACAAGTAGCAAGAAAGGTTAGGACATAAAAAGGAGCAAAATATTAACACATCGCGGACGGGTGACGCAGATTTGCGTTTTTAACACGGTGAAACTCGGTACATCTGCAAGTTCTCCTTAGTGCCACTCCACAAGGGGAAGGTTTCCAGAGGTATCACACCCCCAACCACTAATATGGTCTTTGGTGAGTACTTCCTGAAAATTTCAG
>Ga0268261_10003693_pt1 | contig 11304 bp, 6 predicted proteins | sample TergutNc150P1_FD_190353 | JGI IMG/M metagenome (GOLD analysis project Ga0268261, IMG submission 190353) | Nasutitermes corniger P1 segment gut microbial community from laboratory colony in Florida, USA - Nc150 P1 (SPAdes) (version 2) | ecosystem: Host-associated > Arthropoda: Insects > Digestive... | reverse complement strand
CTATTGTGTAATCTTCAGGGAGCTCGTAGTTAGTAGTAGTAGTAAGTTACATAAGTATGTCTATGCAATCGTTGGTGATACAACTTAAAATTTTACATTTTTTCTTTGTTGTTGAATGTCAATGTTTAAAATCATTAAAATATTGAAATTGTCCTAGTTACAATAAAACGGCTAAAGTTACTTTGTTGTTGCAGTTCTAATGTAGTCCTATCTGGTGGCCTTATATACAGTTTGTATGTTGATTCTGCTGTTGTGTCGGCCCGGTATGTACTCATACGTACATACATAATTAGAAAGGTACTGACTACGAACTCCCTGAAGATAACACAATAGTGTCGAAACATGTAGGGGCAGTATAACAATTTGTCAATTAATTTTGCATTTGTGTTTTCATTGTACAAAATAAAAATTCATATTTTCAAGCTTCTTGCCAGTGTTGAGTCACCAAACCACTGCTGTGTGATGCTGTGAGTGTATCCAGAGTTTCTCCACACTAAGAAATATTCATTCCCATTGAATGACAGTCTGTACTTGCTACTTACACTCTGAACGTTACGGTGTGTAGAAATGTTTAACTGCACTGACAGCTCATGAAAGGGTACAACTTAATTCCGTACCATTTTCCGTTACTGAAAACAAAATAACACTGATTTGAATTATGCAAGGTAAAAGGCAAAGCATTCCCATTACAGGCCTGAACAGGCCCTGAGGAATCCAGGAGGTTGAGACTCCGAGATTTCATGACAGTCGGCACATGAAGGTGGTAAGGTTGTCAGCCCTACGCACCGGCCGCCTTTACACCCAAGAAATATTCCTGGTATTAATTTATGTTAGAGGCTGAGTCAACCCCAGGGCTATAGTGCGACCGGAAGGATTGTGTCAATGAAAAATTCCAATGACACAATCGGGAATCGAACCCGCGACCTTCCGGTTTGGAATTATGCAAGGAGCTATGCTAATTAAAGACAGCTGAGTTGTTAAATTTGAATGATAAAGAAAAGAACATATATAATATTTTTTAGTGTAGGTTATTTGAGCAAGCAACTCTTTATTTCATAAATATATTCTACATTTTTAATTATTACAATTGCACCTACAACGCAAAAGAGTTGAAAATGATAAGTCCAAGTTTCTGCATGCTAACCCTAAAATTTTAACTTCGTGACGCTGGGTTGTTTACGGTAGATACGAACGACACAGTATACCTGTACACGTACGCATGTGGGAAAGATTGACCCTGTAGCTTGTAGTTTCTAGGTTCTGAGACATACGACACAATGCTTTAATTTTATGCTATTTTTTATAGTGGAACAAATTCATGAATAGATTGCAATGATGAAGCTTTTGTCCTCTTCTTAGATGGAAACCCGAGTGACGTCAGTATATTCCTGTAGGTTGCTCAGAAATGCTGTGCATAGCCTCCGATCGCCTGGTTGAACTGGGAAGGAGTTTGAAGCAAATATATTTCCTGAATCATATTTCTTTTAAGTGGATAGATTCCAGAACATCTATGACGTGAGACAGTACTTGTGGCGGTAACAGAACGAATCCATTCTTCTAATACATCCAGTTTGGACATTTTCACATTATTCTTTTTTTAAAAACCTTGTACTATAATTTTTTGTGTGCAAAAGTTCTCTGATATTGGCACTTTAATTATTAATTTTACAAAGTATTTGAATATCTATTTGAACAAATTATTATTATTATTATTATTATTATTATTATCATCATCATCATCATCATCATCATCATCATCATCTTCTTCTTCTTCAATATCATCGGTGGTATATCATCTCTAAGTTTACCTTGTCCTCCTCTGGGATCCTCCACCATTTAATTTTAACAGAAAACTTCCCTTAAATGATGTTACTTCTGACTTTCTAAAAGGGGAAAACCGGACTTGAAACTAATTTTTTTATTTCTGATGATAAGAGTATAAATGAATATAAGGAACAATTTAAAGTGAATTATTACTAATCATACCGTAATGAATATATACACTTTAAAATAAATTGTAACTGACTGCACGAAGATAATTTTACATTCGACCGCCAATGCTATTCAGATTATCAAACGCACCTCACACACAGATGTTTTACAGCTAATTGGCTGATTAATTAAGTATTGAATAAAACAGACATGTTAATGCGGGTAACAAAAAATATTAGTCACTAATACGAAGAACAAAATATGGAAATTATAATCCACTGCGCTTTGTGATGTCATCGAGAAAATGTTTTTGAAAACTAAGTGGCGTTATTACACGCCTGGGTTTAATACAAGTTATCCTACATATAACATCTGGTATCGTTAAAAAGTTCCGAATTTCATATATTTTTTATTTATCGAGCAGATTACTACGTTGTCTACAGATTGCTTTATGGGAATTTATAGAATACATTGAGTTATGCTTGAACTAAAATTTTCAAAATATTCAGACTAAACAAAATTCGAAATATGTAATTACCATAAACGCCCTATTCTATTTTGAGTTGGAATTACTTACACGGAAATGTGTAATTATTTCAAAAGTACATCAAACGCCCTCTTTCAGTTGCGAGGCACTTTGACACAGTTTACAATACTGATCGGCGGACAGTCACTGTGCCGGTAGTTCCGCACAGTGCACATGATTTGTGATCAAGTGGCAGAATAACCGTACATCTTCACAAAAACAAAATTAAACTGCAATAGCACTGGAAAAGGCCAACGGATGGAGGAAGACATGGAGTGAATTCATACAGAAGTAAAAAAAAAAATTGTGCGAACAGCCATTGAGTTCAGTTTTCCTAACATTACTCAGCACAGTTTGAAGAGAATAAGAGATGAAAGTCAAGCTAAGTGGTATTGAAGATAAGTTTGGAACCGTTTTCGGAAGAAATAGGTACTCGGTTGTTTTGTTATTTAAAATAAATAGACATATACTTCTGGCTTTGTTGTATTACGTGAGTAAAAATAGTACTGTCATCTGTAACTTGTCTGGTAATGACATATTTTCAACCATTATCTAATAAAGGAACACTGCCAAAAAAGTTATTTGAAAATAAATTGCATGTTTTGGTTTTCACTAAAACCTTGGTCTAAAACATTATTGTAGGAAGAATTGAGTGAAATATTATCATAAATGAACATAGGTCTTCATGTAAAGTACCCCTTATTATAGTCAGATTTCCATTAAAATTGAATTCTATCAACAGGTTTTGAATATTTCTCAAGTGTTAATTTTCATAAAATCTGTCCACTGGGAGCCGAGTTGTTCCATGCTGACGAAAGGAATGACGGACACAAAAACAGGACGAAATAAATAGTCGCTTTTTGTAAGATTGCGAAGGCGCTTAAAGTCAATACAAAATCAAATAAACATGCACAACACCATTATTCCTAATTTACTGTATTTTCCATAGTTTTGTTATTTGAAATATTCTATCCTTTCAATACTTGTGATATTGCAAACTTTTTTTTTTTTTTTTGCAGAACTGGGGAGATTATACAGACATGAGTCAAGCAGTGGCAGGTTACGTCTCGTACGCTAGTGACGTGCTTCTGATCTGCTGGTTTGGAACTCAGCTGACACAACACGTAAGAAAAGATATATTGTTGTTTTTTGTTGACTTTGTAAACACGGTTTATTTTTCGTAATGTGTATGGAAACTTAATTACATTAAGAAATTATAACCCAATTTAAATACTGAGGATATTTCTTCCCTCTCCGGCATTCTGCATTAAATTATCTTTGGCAAATCTAGAAACCATGTTTTAAGTATCTTGCGATTTATAAGGTTTTAATCATCTAAAGTGTTAAAATTAATTTAACGTTTTATATCTAATCACGCGCTTATTTTTTATTAGGATTGAAAAATTCTTGGACACAAACAAAAAATTTCTGTTTCAGTTATTTATCATACCCCACTCTTTAGTGGTGAAATGTATGATTATTATTTTCCATTTTAATAAAAAAATACATATTTAATTATGATTTGAATGCTTTAAAACTCTTTGGCTAGAAACTAGAATAAAAATTCTAGATTACCTTTTACTATTTACATATCCGTGCATAAATCAGGTCCATAATATACAAGTAACAAAAAGTGCACTTTAATATTTATGAAGTAGTTTAATCACACATTTCTCAACTACACGCTAGATTAAACTAGCCACATAAATGCATGCATCCTCACTCAAAACAGATTAAAATATTTTAACTACCAAGATATTAAGCATTACATTTTTAAACCTGCAATTATATTACATAAATAATTTTAACATAAATTATAATAAATTTTTATTTTTACTGATTGATGACACAACTAACCACATTGTCCCTTTTATACTCCTAATTATTTCACTGTGAAAATGGCCACCAAAACGAGCGAAACATTTGATGACAAAAGTGTGACTGAAATATCTCTTGTACAGTATATTGGAATGCATTTTGTCGGTTCTTTGTATATTACAAACTTATATTTCACTTATTAAGACATTATAAACTACTTTCCTTTGTCAAATTACTATTGTGATGATTATGTTACACATTAGTGGTCTTATACCTTAAATATTGGAATTTGACAAAATATATGGCTTCACAAAGTTTAATTCCTGCCTAACGGAAACTGGAGAAGTGAAAGGAACGTCACACGAAGAAGTTCGATCGTAGACGCCAGAAAAATTCTTAAAACAACTGAACGACACTTTCCAAGCCAAAAGCGTACACATCAACAACAATGGTATTTTGTTTGTCAGCAAATACACAAAGGAGACGCTAAAAGATACGTTGGTTCATGAATGTCGGACGTGTGATGAACCTCTTTGTCCACTGTGTTTAAAAATATCGTAATTCTAAAGCATTTTAAATGAATCCCGCAAGCTTCAACCACAGAGCTGTAGAATATAATTTATTATTGTCAGTTCCAATGTCGTGAATTACGACATCGGACCACTGACAACAATTTACCTATCTATTCTAATTATGACAGCAATATTTGTAATCCCACTATTAAGCACGAAATGTAGTACATTACTGTAAGTAGGTCAGACCGCACTGCCAAAGATCAATGTCAGCATTCTAACCACGTAGCGATGGGAACAAATGTTGCTGTACGAGTAAGTCGAAAACATAACTGCGACGGTAGCAGAATTGTAACATAAACCCCCTGGAAAAAGTACCAAAAAGTACGGTGTTACAACAGTTAAACAGCAGTGCCTAGCGGAGTTTGAAACCGGCTAGAGGCAATGCAGTACAGAGGCACTGCAGCAATAGCGCAAGGCACAACAAGAAATGTTGTCGGCGGTCAAAAACAGCATGTCGCTGTACACCACTGTTGATTTATATTTTTGAAATTTCATATTATTCTTTTGAGAGAAACAGTAGTGCAACCCTAAAACAAAAAGTAAGGATACCTGATTAAATGCTAAATAATATTCCTATTATTCTTGGGTAAAGAAACCATTAAAACAATAGTCCTTAATTCGGAAAAATGTTAGAAATCTTTAATCAATAAAGAATTCGTGGTAATCAATTAAAATAGATATGTATTTGTATAATACTTTTGTTTGCGTAACAGCTAGAATATATTCGAACAAAGTTAGCTAAACAGTCGACCGCGACCTATCAGTCGGTAATTTTCAGATATTTTGTCAATGGCAGCCGCATTTTAATCCCCATGAATATTTATTTACCGTCTCAGAGCTACCACAAGTTCTCTGTTTGACAGCATTATTGTGATCAAACTACATCTGTGAAGACGCATTCAAAGAAGATAGGACAATTAACTAAAAATACCGAAACCCACTGACACAACATTTAAAATACTGCCGCCACTTGCGCCTAAGTAAACAAGAAATTCTTTTCAGTAACTATTTTGCAAGATATGCAGCGTCATACAGCAACTTTGCAATAGGAAAGTTAATGAAGAACGCCTTTTATCGTCGGTAATTAGCTGTAGTCTGAAAAGTCCAATTTTTAATAAATAAAACAAATGTATTTATATACGTGTGTTGTTATTACTTTATGTAACATTGGTTTGCCTAATTCACATATCAATACAATATTCCCTATGCAATGACGCGAAACATGTTATGTCTTTAGAGTAGAGCAGTGAGTCCGAAAGTCTGGCCAGTTATTTAACAGAGAAATTGAGCAAACATGCAGGCAGGAAGTTATGCACAACATGGAAGTTGGTCCAAAATGGCACAAAAAAAGAAAGATAAATATGGTTTTAAAGTACCATGAATATAATAACAAACTTCTCACAATTACCGAATAATGTGGTAAAACACCTTGGTGAGATCTTTTGAGATGATGTTAAGTCACGAAATTACTGCCTTCGGAATCCTTTTTAGATCGTCACTATCTGACAGTAAATCCAACTTGCCAGACTGCTGGTACATTTAATATACTGCTGCACAGTTCAGAGGGACTTAATACATTAAATATGAAACATTTCAGGCGGAGAGTGTGAGAGACGCGGCATTCGGGTGCGACTGGGTGGGAACTCCTATTCCATTTCAGCGATGTCTGATGTTCATCATTGCTACAGCTAACAAGGCGTTCCAGCTGACAGCGGGAAAGTTTGTTCCGGTGTCAAATGTGACCACATTGAACGTATGTACCTAACAATATAATCAGGACAGAGAATAAGTTACGATTAACTTGATTTCATATAATTTTACGTGTGCCAGAAATTACATTACCTCAACGATACAATATAACAGCAGACATCAGCCACTGTGAGGCACTTAACCGCGACCGGGAAGTTAAATTCCTCTCTCCCGCAGCGCACATGTTACCACAGTTTTGACATTATTTACCACAATAATATACACCAAGAACAAAATAAGCAAAATTCCAGCACCTATTCTGTGTAATAATTTTCCCCCAGAACTGCACTGCAGGTCAACAGCAAAACGCCCTATTTAAGCTCAATTTAATTATCGGGAGTGAACAGAAAGTGCCTGCAAGCGGAATTGCCTGGTGACTACATCATCACCGAATTAAAACGTTCTACCCATACGTACAGTAATGTGTTAACACAGGTCGTAATCATTATTCGCAAAAAATTCATCATTAAACATCCTACCGATTAATCATTGACTATCGTACTATATGCTCAGGCAGAACCCCCAAGAGCCTTTTTTTTATACTTCGTTTGTCATTTCTTGCAGATATGACCATATATGTGTGTCTAAAAATGGCGTGCAGCATACAAAGAAACACTTGGATAATTAATCACATCGAATTCTCCAGGGTCTCAGTTGTTTTAAAATAATCGAAATTTAGACCTTTGAAGCCCTCCCTGCACGAGGAAGGGTCTTCGTAACTCGAACCCAACTTTAAGGTTTCAAAGAAAAACGCCAGCTGACATTCCAGTTTCACAACACAGTTCTTCCGTATTAGAATATTTTTGTAATAGCATGAAGTAATAACATATTGGTTGCGTATCCACAGGTTTATATTTAGTGTATATCACGATACGGTTTTAAGATTTACATATTCTGAATTACTCAATAACATGTTATATCCAACCAACATACGTGTATGTCGATGGATATGGGCGCTTTCTCCTGCCAACTCCGCCGCATTGGGCACGCTTGATAAAGTTGCCCCGTGTCATTACAACCACAACACGTACTAGGTTTTTGAGGTGAGACATCCCCGTTGTGTGATACAAACATCATAAAATGAAGTAAAAATAGCAGTCGAAACACAACTAAAGGTATATTAACTTTGAGGTCAGTCATCCCCGTTGTGTAGAACAACTATCTAATCAGAAGAATATATTAAATATGTGGTCAGAACACAACTAAGTATTATTATCCTATAGATAGTACATACAACTACATGTTTCGGCCTTGCATATTGGCCATCGTCAGGTTGTACTACAAACTTAATAAGTGACTATACAACAATGCGTGGGTACTCTGGGAGGACAAGATCTAGTCTTACTGCAGTGGGTGGCATGTTTATGAGCTAAGGTAATTAAATGTAAATAGTCTACTTTTCTAATATTCAAAAATGTTCTTAAATTACAAAGAAGTAGTAGTATCATCAGGTTTACAATTTTCTGGCATGGATATTAATACAAAATATGATAAAATGTGTAAATAAGATTTTGTGTTTTTAAACACATCACAGAATAAACAAAATTAAAGTATGTAACACATAATGTAAGGATAGGGATTTGTTATAAGATGGAATATGTTTTAAGTGAGGGGGTAGTAGGAGGCTTGTAGACTTCCAGGACGCGACGCTGTAGGGTGTGCCGTTTTACTATCTCGGTGGGGTTTGTTCGTAGCAGTGATTTTTGTTTGTAGAGATCAACTCACGTGGAACTTCCGTCTCCCTGTTTTATTCTACTGTTTTTTCAGGGGGGTCTGTGGTAGTTACAGTGGAGTAGTTCGTCTACCTGTGAAAATGTACGAGAGAGTAAAAAATGGGAATGTGTGTAGGTTTCATAGTATTGTGCTGTGAATGGTGCCATATTACTACTTACATAATGGTGTGTCTGCTGGCTGGCGCTGATGTCGTGTTCGGGGGTCGTTGTGTGGTCCTCTGTGTAGTGGCACTGTCAAAACCACTAGTGGAAAAATGTCGTGCTGTCGAAGCACTGTGAGATTTTTTTACAAGGTGCGTGGTGTGCCGGTGTGGGGATCGATATATATCCCTGGCTTTTGTATTTTTGTCACCGCTATATATTGTCATTAGTCACTGCTGCACTGTCTGTTGTCAAGCAGGTTTTTTACGTGTGTAGGTAGTAGTCTCTTCCAGATCTGTTGGTGGAACTGCGTAAATGTGTGTGTTCGTAACTTCTCAAAGGGTGGCTATTTGTGTTTTTTTTTTTGTGCGGAGGTAGTGACCTTTGTTGGGTTTCTGCCTGCTGTCGGGGGTGTGGGGTTATCGCCTGTGGGTATTAAGGATGGTGTCAAAGATTGTGTTGGTAAATATAGTTTGTTTGTCATTCAAGTGGTTATTTGCAGTGAATTCTGCGTGGATGTAAAACTTTTCGATTCAAACCACACCAATATACAGGAGATTCTGAATGATTTTAACGCATTACACCCAAAATTACATTTCTCAGCGGAAGCAGAAAAAGACCACACCATAAGCTACCTTGACATTTCTATACACAGAGACCCCACAAGCATAAAGACCTCCATATACAGAAAGCCCACCTTCATCGACACCATCATCCCTTACACCTCCAACCACCCCTCAAAACATAGACATGCAGCAGTAAAATTTCTGTTCAATAGACTAAACCCCTACAACCTACAACAAAAAGAATACAGACAGAAGCTGAACACAATCCACAACATTCTCCACAACAATTCCTTTCCCATCACACCCCAACACCCACCTATCCACCTCCCAAGGCACAAAAAAATCACCCAGACACCTAAGAAAAGTGAGCCATCTTCACCTATGTAGGTAAGAAAACCTCCTACATCACAAACGTACTTAGAAAGACAGACCTCAAAATAGCATTCCGCACCAAAACGCTATAGGGCACCTGCTCACACACACACCAACCCTGCCCCCGATAAATTCTCATTATCGGGAGTATACAAACTGACCTGCCCTGATTGTAATAAAGCGTATGTCGGACAGACCGGCAGACACTTCATCACACGATATAACGAACACAAGGCAGCCTTCAGAAACAATAGCCACTCATCAAACTTCGCCAGGCACCTTTATGAAGAAGCACACTCCTTCGGCCCAATAGAAAATATTATGCAGGTGCTGCATTACCACAGAAAAGTAGCCCACCTGAACACGATTGAAAAGTTTTACATCCACGCAGAATTCACTGCAAATAACCACTTGAATGACAACCAAACTATATTTACCATCACAATCTTTGACACCATCCTTAATACCCACAGGCCATAACCCCCCCACCCCCCGGCAGCAGGCAGAAACCCAACAAAGGTCACTACCTCCGCACAAAAAAACACACATAGCCACCCTTTGAGAAGTTACGAACACCCACACTTACGCAGTTCCACCAATACATCTGGAAGATACTACTACCTACACACGTAAAAAACCTGCTTGATAACAGACAATGCAGCAGTGACTAATGACAATATACAGCGGTGACAAAAATACAAAAGCCAGGGATATATATCGATCCCTACAACGGCACACCACGCACCTTGTAAAAAAATCTCACAGTGCTTCGACAGTACGACATTTTTTCACTAGTGGTTTTGACAGTGCCACTACACAGAGGACCACACAATGACCCCCGGACACGACATCAGCGCCAGCCAGCAGACACACCATTATGTAAGTAGTAATATGGCACCATTCACAGCACAAAACTATGAAACCTACACACATTCCCATTTTTTACTCTCTCGTACATTTTCACAGGTAGACGAACTACTCCACTGTAACTACCACAGACCCCCCTGAAAAAACAGTAGAATAAAACAGGGAGACGGAAGTTCCACGTGAGTTGATCTCTACAAACAAAAATCACTGCTACAAACAAACCCCCACCGAGATAGTGAAACGGCACACCCTACAGCGTCGCGTCCTGGAAGTCTACAAGCCTCCTACTACCCCCTCACTTAAAACATATTCCAGCTTATAACAAATCCCTGTCCTTACATTACGTGTTACATACTTTAATTTTGTTTATTCTGTGATGTGTTTAAAAACACAAGATCTTATTTATACATTTTATCATATTTTGTATTTATATCCATGCCAGAAAATTGTAAACCTGATGATACTACTACGTCTTTGTAATTTAAGAACATTTTTGAATATTAGGAAAGTAGACTATTTACATGTAATTGCCTTAGCTCATAAACATGCCACCCACTGCAGTAAGACGAGATCTCGTCCCTCCAGAGTACCCACGCATTATTGTATAGCCACTTATTAAGTTTGTAGTACAACCTGACGATGGCCAATATGCAAGGCCGAAACATGTAGTTGTATGTACTATGTATAAGATAATAATACTTAGTTGTGTTCTGACCGTATATTTAATATATTCTTCTGATTAGATAAAGGTATATTAGCCAAGATGGGGTCGGGCTAAGTGAACTACATGTTTCGGCCTTCTGAAGCGGCCATCATCAGGTTACAAACACTTATAAGAGGTATACAAATATGCTAAATGTAAGTTTGATGATGAGATCTCATCCATCTAACAACTACAAACTAGTCTAATTAATCTGGTGCACATAGTGGAGGTGTGCAGGTGCTGTCCCTGTAGATGTGTTGTATGTTCCCTTTCCTATGCTGGGGGTATAGGGTATCGCTATGGTCTTGTATCGGCAGGTGAG
>Ga0268261_10003692_pt1 | contig 11304 bp, 7 predicted proteins | sample TergutNc150P1_FD_190353 | JGI IMG/M metagenome (GOLD analysis project Ga0268261, IMG submission 190353) | Nasutitermes corniger P1 segment gut microbial community from laboratory colony in Florida, USA - Nc150 P1 (SPAdes) (version 2) | ecosystem: Host-associated > Arthropoda: Insects > Digestive... | reverse complement strand
TTATCCTGCTAACGTAGAGAAAATGGTGAGCTCCTAATAATGCCAGCAAATAGCAGATGGGATTTAATTCGGCGTCTAAGGGTTAAAGGAATAACATCGGATCATGTATATGTCTTAGGGATTTCTGTAACGCGAAACGAGTAGATATATCACATGTTTCTGTACCATGATCCACGATCCCTGTTTACACTGTACAGAAACATGTGATATATCTACTCGTTTCGCGTTACAGAAATCCCTAAGACATATACATGATCCGATGTTATTCCTTTAAGGGAAGAATTGGTACGTGCTTTTGTTTCACTGATGCCCAGCGGCGGATGCGCGTCGATAAGAAGCAGCGGATGCGCGTAGTAGCCTCCAAGGTTATATGATTCATGTTGATGACGTATGAAGCTGCTGTCGATTGAAAGTTGAAACTAATAGACCCCCAAGCCCTAAGACATATACGTGTCAATATACTATAAAATTTGAACTAATTACAAAATGATATAGTTTTGTTGTTTATTACGTTCGTGCTGCGCCATAGGTTGCGTTGTCGGGGTTTACACCGTATGGATCGTCTTCTGCAACAGGGTTGTTGCTGTGAGTAAACTCCCTGTAGTTGGCGTGTTTTACATTGTTTGGTTAGGTGTGGCGCTGAAGTTGTATGGTTCTGCTTGAGAACAAACCAACCAACCACATTCTCAAGCAGAACCATACAACTTCAACGCCACACCTAACCAAACAATGTAAAACACGCCAACTACAGGGACTTTACTCACAGCAACAACCCCGTTGCAGAAGACGATCCAAACGGCGTAAACCCTGACAACACAACCTATGGCACAGCACGAACATAATAAACAACAAAACAATATCATTTTGTAATTAGTTCAAATTTTATAGTATATTTTAGCTCAACACTCCACTGTCTTCCATTTTAAACTCATTTTAACTAAATTTTAATACTGTACACAACAACACCCCAATAATGTAAACAATTGGGATCCCAATCGTACACCAAAAAAAACCAGAGAAGGATCTGTTCTTATATTAAAGGCCTGATGATAGCTCATTGTAGGTCAAACATGTCGCCTTAATGGTATGTATGTATTTTACAATAAAATGATATGTTAGACTGAATCACTCTCGCATTTATTAACATTGCTGGCCTTGATTTTTAAGGATGTATGTCCAAGCATCTCCTTTATTTAAACAACACACAACTGTTCATGTCACAACTACAAACTGTAGGCAGATTTTCTTGTAGTCTGAGTGTACATGCAGTGTTTAGAATAACATTCTTTTAACAGTGACTATGGTTCATGTACGAAGAAATGAAGTATGTCTGTACATTTCCAGTCAGATGATAAAAAGAATAAACACAAGGCACCTTTAAATAAATATTACAGTGACTAAATTCATACACCTGTTGTTTCAATCACATATTTCAGTAACATGTGGCATTTTTATCAGAGGGGGAGTGTCTTTTCACAGTTTTCTTTTAAATGGAGAATAGAGTACTGCCATCACTGGTCACGGTGAAGCGGTTGATTCTTACACTCTCTAGCAAGCAGTATCACATGAACACAAGGAGTCCTATATGGCAGGCAACATCACTGGTCTCAATACACCAGTGCAGCTATATGTGGGTGAGTATACTTTGTCAACAGGTTCCACATTTAGCTGGGCACCCTGTACAGCTGGCCATAAGCTGTGAATGTACACCATGAAGTACTTTTGTACAGGGAAATAATGAACACCCCATAAAGGTTAATGACATGTCTGTATAAGGTTCCACAGCAACAAAATTCAATAAAATCCCTGATAATGGAAATGGAGTCAGTCTCTGAAATTGTGGTGTACTTGACCCACCAGCCTGAGAAGATCTTATTGAACTGTCAAAATCACTTTAAGTAACAGTGCCATTACTACACACTGTGCTACTGACATGTGTACTTATTTGCTGAAGTATATACTGAGTTTGAAGGAATGTTCATTTTTCTGTGTATCACACATCATCATCTTGGTTCCAACCATCTTCATAAGACAAGAACCTTCGTTTTGCAGCTGTGTTCATATATGGCCTTAATGCCCATTCTGTATCAGCTGCATCTGCATGGTCCAATGTTCCCAATTTGATTTCATATAATTTCAACTGAAATCGTGGTCCGACTTCAGCTAACTCAACATCCTTTCCATTTACTTTCTTGTATGTATGATGTCTAAATGAGATGTAATCATCATGATTAGCAAAGGTGATCACTCGCCGACTATCGTCCTTAGGTACCGGGAACAAATACTTCAGTATATTTACAACACGACTGCCAAGAGCAGTTTTGAAGTTGTGAAAAATAAGATGTGGATACTGCTCCGACATTGTGCCAATGTCTGGTATATCATGCCTCATGACGACATCAGTCATGGTGAAGTATGCAGTTGGTCCATAGGGCAGATGACACACAACCAAGCTATCTGGAACACCACGATGTTCATGAACAACAATAAAGTCTGTAACATCATTAGCACGGCAGGCATGGAGAAGCTGCTTCATTTCATAGTTTCCACGATTCATGCGCTGGGAATTAGGAAAGATCAGCCTAAGCTCCTTCACAAACATTTTGAGACGAGATGAAGGATCACGTGAGGTTGTTATCATTATTTTCGGATCTTCAACGCCTGCCCATCTGTACTCGTCATCTTCATGTGTACCACCACTTCCACCGCCTTCTGTGCCCATTGTAACAGCAAGTTCTGGACCTTTGTCCTCCCATTCTAATTTTTTTTGAAGATCCAATGCATTCCTTTTCAAATCTGTGTGTAGTATGAGGTTTTCTTCCAAGCACAGTTTTAACCTATCTTTCTTGTCCTGAACTTTTCTTTTCTTTCCCTCGAGTGCCTTTCTATACAAATATTCACGCCTCAAACGTGCCTGGCGTCGTAACATTATTACGTAACAATGAAGGTGAACGAATGAATGGATTAATGAAAAGTTAATTCCACACTGTAAGAACGCAACGCAAGACACGGACTACGACAGCACGTGTCCGACAAGATGGCGAAGTCAACCTTGCTATCGATTGACACAAACTTCGATACATCAAACTCTTTCTGCAATAGTGAGGTTATAATTCAATCACTTATATTTCGTGACAGATGTATGTAATCAGTGATGAATAATTATACTCGTAAGTTTACATACCTTCTTGTTTCATGCGTTTTTGTTGGAAACTGTCGAATATATCGCTGCCATCGCTATTTTTCTTCCTCTTTGGCGTCTTGTCCATGTTTTAGATTTCAATTATATTCGACACACTAATTCCAAATGTCTTCCACAGCAGTTCCGTAATATTAATGTCTTGTAGCAGGAAAACTAACCCATAAGAGTGTAATACGTTAACTTTAGGCAATTATTCTTTCAGTCATCTACCTTACGCTTCCGCTCCAGCGCAATTCAACCACGGGTACCTAGATTGAGTTCTTCGAACGACGAATTTTCAAGCTCTTTTCCATGGACTGTTATCGGTGGCAAGGCCTCGCGGATCGGCACGAATATCTCGCATATTTCTACAGTTCTAACCAACGAATGCACATAATTGTTATTTAATTCACAATAATAGTTTTACAGACATCACACTCCTAAGCGTTTCGAATCTTACTGCTCCATCATAATGGAGTACCTTAATTATAGTATGAAACAGTTAAACCACACGCACTTCTCCGTGCTCCCTTGGACATACAGCAGCTACCATCCATGTTCAGTAGCAACTGTGGTCCTAGCCAAAAAATGTGCCATGGATGACAACGATCGGGAGCTGAAGTACCCAGACATTTATCTGTGCTCGGAAGTCCGCGATCATTTGAATTCTAGCGATCGGTTATGGCGTATGTTCTGAAGTACCCAGACATTTATCTGTGCTCGGAAGTCCGCGATCATTTGAATTCTAGCGATCGGTTATGGCGTATGTTCTGTGACACCAGCGGTTTTACTGTTACTAATCCCAGGTTACTTCTAAGTCTTAATAATGCTTAAATAGCTCGGTAATTTTAGTTCTGCATAACAGAATCAACGTCAGTTTTCCTTGTTTAGTTTATCACCAGTACCAAATTGTCTTTAATCCTTGGGATCATTTTCCTACATTTGGGTTTGTGCAAGTGTATGAGAATGGAATCCACTCACTGTGATAATAAAGTTCAAGAGGACTGTAAGAAGAGTATCTCAGAAGCATTAGATCGAAATGAAATACATCAAGTACGTCCAACCAGGATATATAGTTCCGTACAAGACAGACATGTAATCTCACCAATGCGGAGACTACCGTCAGGGCTGCTTGGTGCACAGCAAACAACTGGTCTGGAAGACATCCACGAAGAAGATAATGAAGATGATTGTGCTCATTCAACACTTCATCAGTCCTCTTGCACAACTTTTACAATTCTTCCTTCGCATACTACGCCGCCATCAAAACAAAACAAAGTTCGAAATCCATTTGATGCTGCATTAATTAAAAGGCTTCATCTTCCGATTTTTAGTCCATCTGTCTTTAAAAGAGTTATAAGTCCAACACAGGTAAAATATTGAGATACAAAGTTAAATAACCAAGTATTAAATAGCGAAGTGTTATGCCATTACCTGAGCCACTGCAGTTCACATTGCCACAGCCCTTGTTTTCTAACTTAATGCTATATTTCTTCTCCTCCCTACACTTTGAAATGGCAAATTGTGGGTCGTAATGTCTAATCCATTGCTTATTACATTTGCTTACTTTTAATATTATTTTTTGTAAGTACCTCTTCATCACTGTGTACCAAAATGATAAAGAGGTTAGTTAAGTTCAGAATAGTTGTGTGCCCTTCCGACATGGCAGCTACCCTCCCAACACATCTACGTACCAAAGCCGTGTGTGCTTCTCTGTATTTTCTGCATCCAAATAACTTTTCTAATTCCTTGTGACCTTCTAGGCTAATATTACAAGTCACGGTAGGAGTAGAGGGTGATTCTTTAATTTTTTGCATTGGTACATGTTTCTCATGTTACAAGTGTTTTCTTAGCAGTTTGTTTTAAAATACTTGAAATTTTTCTTTTGCTTTCATACTAAGAGATATATTTCACAACCTACATAATTATTGTACATGCCATAAACTGACTTGTGGAAAGTGAGATAGCAAAATAAGTAAATGGATTTTATGGTTTATTGGCCATGCTGGGCAAAGCTTGCTGATGAGATTTAAGTATCAGATTTTGAACGTTAACAACAGTTTCCTTAATTTCTTTGTGAAACTCATTTTTGTTCATTATTTCTTGTTCACCTAATAATTAATTGAACACACCACAAAGGCACCAAAAATGTTGCAGGTTACTCTAAGCAGCTATACTTTTTGTGCTTGCATCCACAGACAGAATGTGGCGAAAGGAGGAGAGTGTGTCTTTATCAGAAAGCATTATTAGATGGATGTAAGGCATGACTAACAAATGGAATTTAGAATGCTGCTGACTTCTTCAATATATAGGGAGGTACATTTAAAACTGAACCCAGACACACAGTAAGCTTAAGCCAGACATTTCATTATGAAATATGTTTAGTGTATAACTTAGCAGATGTTGGAGTAAGTGTTGGAAATGATCTCCTTCAGCTCTGAGACATTCTAGATGCCTGGTGATCTGATTATTAAATACTGTTTGAAGTTCTTGCCTGGATATTGTCAATACTGTGTGGCAAGTTTAACAGCAGCTGCGTGTAAATTTTATGTTGTTCAAAGCATGCATTTTCGTATATTCCACAGCCACAACATGTGAAGTCTTCATCTGTACCTATCATACCAACATACACTTTCTCAGTTGCAGTGTTACTGGAGATGAATCCTTAGTATTTCTATACTATCTAGCAAGAGACCTTTGGAGCATGGAGTGGGGAACAAAATCCTCATCTGGTCATGACAAATTTTGCTTTCAAAAGTCGAGGATCTGAATGATGTTGGTCACCTTTTATATAAACAGGGTGTGGCACACAGTGAATCAGTGCTGACAAATAAAGAGTGATAAGTGTATTCTATATACAGTTGTTGGAAAGGTTATTGATGTGGACTTCAAGAGTGAGGCCACAATTCTGAGAGAAAAACAGTTGATTTCTTTTGCATGACAGTGTCCTTGCTCATTCTGCCCTGACAGTGAAGGGCTTTCCTGGCAAATCACTTTGTGGTGCAGATCAGCCATTCAGCTTACACACTTGGCAACACACTAGGCATCGTTTTTGTTTTCCTGAAGTGAAAACTGCCCTCAGAGGAAGAAAACTTGCAGATATCAAGGACATCAGAAAGAATATAGCTCTTACAATAAATTCAATTCCTTTGGACACCTTTAATGACTGCTTTTGTAGAATTTTTAGAAAGATACTAGAAGTGTGTCACATTTGAAGGAAAGTATGTATTCCTCTTATTTCATGCATATTGCCTGTTATTGTAGACAGAGTCCCAGAACTTTACTGTTCTTCGTCATATAATTTAAATTGGAAAGCACAAATTTAAATTTGAAAGCACACATTGAATATGTGTTCCCTACATCGAGGGGTGTGCATGCTGTGCAGCGAGGACATTCAGAGCTTCCGTAAAAATAGGAAATCTAATTTTTTTTTTTTTTTTTTTTTTTTTTTTTTGGGAAGGGGAGGGGAGGCTGATTTCCATTCCATCACTGTCTATGGAATAATCTTTTGGGAAAATTTAACAGATACCAGGAAGGTATTTTACACTCAAAAGAAAATTGTTAGAATAACTGCAGGTGCTTACGGAAAGTAACTTGTAGAGAAGTATTGCCGAAGTTTTATATTCTTACTCTTGCCAATGAATTCTTACTCTCATTATTAACATATGTTGGGGACAACAAAGGAAGTTTCCAAGCTAATTTATATATACCCAATGTAAGCACAGCATACTCCAAGGACTGTCCTCAGTAAGTATCAATACATAATTTATCATACTGAAATCAAGTTATTCAGTAACTTTCCTCCAGGTTATCCAGTAACCTTCTCTACTCAGTAACATTTAAATCGCAATATAAAGTACATAAATCATTTCTATTGTATACAAGAATTTACCTGAAATGATAATTCTAAATTGTCTTAAAAGCATGCAAGAAAGGTGGTAATAGTTCCATGTTAAAAAAAACTCCTGTTGCTGTAGCATTAAACAGATATTGAACATGCTTTATGTTTGTGTCTGATATGAGTACTTTAACATTGTAAATAGTTATTATGCAGGGACAGGTGTATTTATTGTAACATGTTTTGCATCCTTGGGTTAGTTTGATGAAGGATATGTGTAGTGAAATAAACTGTGTTTTATTCTATTCTGTTCTCGTATTTAAACTTCTTACATTTTAAATTATTAATGTCATATTTGATACCTGTCACATGCTGTGGTTGAATGTTAGATCTTTTTATGTAATTGTGATTGATTTGTGGGTTATAGCTAATCAAATGTGCATGTTATATGTGGTGGGATTATTGTGAATAATGAATTAATGTTGTGTAAATAGCAAGCATGGTGAATTTTTTAAGGTACTCTCCCACATTTTGCACTTATGGACTGAGAGCAATTACAGAAACACTCAGAGTCTTGGGATTGAGATGTGAATCTGAGGCTTCTGTCATATGGTGCAAGAGTACTAACTATTCAAACATGGCTTTCAGTTTTGCTTATTTACTATATAATTTTTTATCAGGTGTTGATTTTTCCATGTGCTGAATATTAATCCCTTCTGTGATAGTTTTTGTGTAAAGGAGCATCTGCTGTTGGAATATTTTCTTGATAACATATAACTTTTGTTCCTGAAAAGCCATGGATAGTTACCTGGAACTGATGAGAAATGTTAGGAGATTTTTCTTTCAGTGATTGAAACACAAAATAAATCATGTTCTATAAAATGATTTTTGCTCTTGAGTAAAACAGCACATGTTTTGTAATGAAAAGTGCTAACATAGTGTCTGCTGATCAGTATGTTTGAACATGTTTATTATTTATGTTTTTGTGATTGTTTCTGAAGGTTTAATTTTGTTACAGCCAACATGTGTTATTTTCAGGAGGTGAATCCTATTCAGTTTTCTTTGTTGACAGTTATGGACTCTATTCATTCCATTTTTTATTTTGTTGATAACTGTGTAGGTTTAGATACCCCAAGCAACTGTAAAGATTTCAGTTTTTTGTAACTTTTTTTATGTGAGGCTGAGCAGTTCAACTCGAGATTTCACAGTCATATATATTGTTGAACACCTTACTTGCCTGCTTTCTTGAGACCTGTTTAATCAATTGATACTAGTTATAAGTATTGCTATTATGGACTAAAACACTTTTTTCACACTCTATTATCAAGTATGCACAAATATCCAATATTAAGAATAGTATAGGCTTATAACTTGTAAGTTTTAGGTGATGTACTCATGTTTTGTTGCAAGGTTCAGTTGCTTCTTTGTTGAATATGAAGACTTTATTTTCGTGAAAGGGTGACAAACCACCCAGCTTTCCACAAAATTGTGTCATTATCCAAAAGTGGAATTACACATCTCAGTAACTCACCATGACAATTAGTACACTTCAGCTGTAATGTGTGTTGTGTATGATATTGTAGGATACCCAGCAGTTTTCCTGGACTATTGAAGATGTAGCAAAGATTCAGCCAGCACCAATTGAAGAATATCAACTGCAACAATATGAACAGGCTGTTGATTCAGAGACAGAATTGAAAGCACAAGAAGCAATTGATCAGTAAGAATATGTAATATCCAAGCTTTATTGTGCCCAGTTCATTACACGTATATTATCCCAGGGCTTTTATTTTAATAGAATCTCTTGATTTGTTACTTTTGGGGTTTTTAGTATTGTAGGAAGTAATGTTTCAGGAATTGAGACATAAATATTGGGAGAAAGAAGCTGAAGATGACCATAATTGTTTCCTGCTTTAGTTCTTCATGTAATTTGCTATGTTTTGTAACAGTACAACGAACAAAATGGCTTAGATATACAGGGTTAATGACAATTCATGACCAAACTTACTTCAGGGGATAAATCTACACTACAATAAATAAAAAAATATGTTATATGAGTATAGGTCCTCTGTGGCATGGTTTCCTGCAGATTAAAAAAATCCTCAAAGTTCCCATCTTGAGCTACAATGTTGGATGTTGCACATGTAAACAGAGATTGCCTGACTTGCTGGAAAATTCTAGGTGTCATAGGAATTATCTGAAATCCATCCTGTATTTGTTGTTACAAGTCCTGGATGTTACTGATCACTGTAGCATAAACACTAGACTTTAGATGCCATGATAATACTCATTTTCTTGCAGAATTTCTTTCTCTGTCCATTTTCTTCCATGAATTTGTACAGTTTAGGCATATCGTGTGTTTGTAATTCTGAATTTCGGAATCATTATTTAGTACACTTTCATTGCATAATATTGAAATCTTCAAGTACTATAATTTCTTTTTCAGTTATTTCTGCAACACTCACGTTGTCTGTAGCCCTTGGGGCCCACAAGCACCAGAGAAGACATCATCATTATTGGTGGATACAAATGGCCATTACAGTTCAGATAAACAGACATCATTAAATAGCAGGGATGATGATGGAGAGGAAGCAATATCTGGAGACATCAGCTGCAGTGTGTCTGCAAAGAAAGAAGGTGAATCAGATTATTGTTAAGAATAGCCATTTCTTCTATATGATCATTGGATGTGCTGAATAAATTTATCCTCCTTTCACCATGACAAATATACATATTTTGGCCCTAAAGTGGAAAAATATATCATTCTGTGTGTGCCATTTTTTATTATTTCTAATCTAATTTACAGTTTGATTTGATTTTTTGTCCAGACACTGGTTATGCTGACATGTATTTGTGGTTTTTCTCAGTTCCTTTAGGCAAATGCTGAGATTTTACCTCAACATAAACCATGATCACTTCCTTCCATGTCCTTCCCCATTCACTAATCTCAATCCTGTCACCCCTTGATGCTTTGTAACTCAAACTTCCAACTGTACCATTAACTGTTTTGCACTGAGCATCAACCACATTAGACATGTAATGTGCAATTTCAGATTCTAAAGTCTACTGAAGTCTTAGCCAGTAACACGCACAGTAATGAGGGCCATCATATTCTTGTCTCTTTCAGAGTGCACCAGGCATTTAATTCCAGTGCAAAAGGGTTAAACAAAGTTCTTGTTGGCTATATTTAATGTGTATTGATTGATATGCATAAAGAAACACATATTTATGTTTAAATTTGAACTTAAACATTTGTGTTTGCACTTAATTTCAGTTTGATTTTCTTGGAGAAAATCCCTTATATTATATAAGGCTAAAAGGTTATTGGAGCCTTGATAGCATAGCCAGTATAGTGACTAGGTTATAAGCTGGACAACCAGGGAATCATGGTTCATTCCCCTGCTGGGGGGAGATTTTTCTTTCTCTCCTCAGCATCTAAAATGGCTCTGGGGCCTTCCCAGCCCTCTATTTAGTGGATACCAGCAGCTCTTTTCCCACAGTGAGAAGCGTACCACTTGCCTCCATGTTGGGCTGAGGTGAAGAAAAAGTGGCTTTATACAACACTATTCCATGTGCCTTATTGATGTGTGTAGGGACTAACTTTACCTTCAACAATGCCAGTAGTAAGGTGCTGGTAATCATCATTTTGCATCTGTAAATGTAGATTCCTATTCCACTATTTTGATGTATGTTCTGTGTGTCTTGTAAAGTTTATTATCCAGACCAACGAATGCAAATGACCAATTTTCAGTGGTTCTCTTTCAGTTCATGTAACAAGACTCTTGTGTTTTATGTTTTGCAGCTTCAACCCAGACTGTATTAACATTACCACCAGAATTGCCACCAGTATTGGAAAGTGCTTTGAAGCCATACTTCACATTTGCTGAGGTATGATTTGCTGTTCCGTCCTCATAGTGTGATATGGAGAGACATTGACATTCAGCAAATGTGGGCACTTCAACTTCAGCATAATTAGATTGGAACAATAATCAAAGACATTTGTCTATTTGGTGCCCCTTCACCTTCTTCTTTCCACTTAGAAGTAGACCTTTAATGTCTGAATGGGAAATTATTTTGTAATTACATGTAACTCTTATTGGATGAAAGGGAAAACATTGTTCCACTCAGGTGCTGGCAAGGACATTTAAAACAACACTAACCCTGGCAATCAGCGGCTTCATTGTGATGTAAAGGTCGGACTATAAAGGTTAATATATCTGTCATAGTAATGTGGAGCTTTACGAAAGCCCACATTTGCAGAGGTGGTAATCATGCAAATTGGGGG
>Ga0268261_10003691_pt1 | contig 11306 bp, 9 predicted proteins | sample TergutNc150P1_FD_190353 | JGI IMG/M metagenome (GOLD analysis project Ga0268261, IMG submission 190353) | Nasutitermes corniger P1 segment gut microbial community from laboratory colony in Florida, USA - Nc150 P1 (SPAdes) (version 2) | ecosystem: Host-associated > Arthropoda: Insects > Digestive... | reverse complement strand
GGGGTTCGTGCCCAGCCCTTGCCAGCATCTTCCTGACAAGGGTGAGTCGAAAATCTCTGTGTGAGATTTTCTTCCCACCACATGTAGACAGCAAGATGTAACTGTTGAGAATGGTCATGTCTAACGGGTGGAAAAAGAGTTTCTTTGTCCACTTCCATGTTCGATGGCTGGCCATATAGCTGTTAGCCATCCTGTCGGCCTTGTCGACATAGCCCACGTGGCGACTGTAATCAGCCACAATTGCCGGCTTTATTGCGTTTCCGTGTTCATCCCGAAAATTGCCTTCGCTGGGTAGATCGTGAATGTTTGTCAACATGCCCACGTCTTTCTTGTCCCTCCACACCACAGCTGTCAAGTCACCCCTGGTCCTTACCCGAATATCACCCCGTTTGAGTCTCAGTTTCTTGTGTTTTAGGTCCTTTGGCATCCCCCGTCTGTTTAGTCTCACAGTCCCACAGCAGTAAATTTTTTTCTGGATCAGGTCATCATATAGGTCAGGGGAGGAGAAGTTGTCCATGTACAGCTTATGACCAATTCCTCCTACTCTTCTTGTCAGATATGTCACTGTGGCATGGGTTGCTGTTAGGTGTTGTGCCGCCCTCTGTCCGTCTTTACCAAGATACATGTCCATGTCATAGGTGTAACCGCTGGAGTCGCAGAGTTTGTACATTTTGATGCCGAAACATTTGCGTTTTTTTAGGAATGTATTGTTTGAAAATGACCCTTCCCTTGAATTTCATTATTACTTCGTCTACCACCAAATGCTCGGAAGGACTGTAAAATTTTGCAAAGTTTGTCCTCAAAATTTCAAATAAGTCTCTTATTTTCCATAGTCTGTCATGACTGTCAACCGTCCTGTTATTGTCCGTGAAATGCAGAAACCGTAGTATGTGGTAAAATCTAGAACATGCCAACGTGCCACCCATTTACCGGGGCCCCTTTGGGGGCCCTGGTAAATGGGTGCAATACACGCATTCGGGGGTAAGGGGGCAGTGTCCACTGCGTGGATTGTGGCTGTTGACTTGCCACATTCTCAACAACATCCTCGTCCTCAGAGGTGCTCACGGAAAAGTCTGAGCTGGACACAGACTGCGAAAGGGGAGATTTTCGCGATGGTGGGCATGGCTCCATTTCTTCATCCTCCGTACCAGATGTGTTGTACTGCACCTCGTCGCTGTGGGAATCCATAACGAATTCACGTATTTGATTCACAGACAGCTGACGAGCCCGTTTAGCACACGAAGAAAAACTACGTTGCATTTTGCAAACAAACAAAACACAGCCACCACCTTACACAGCAAACTCTCAACTGTTTTCAAACGATTATCTGCAAGCTAGTGAATGGAAAAGTTGCCTGTCCCTCTTACAACCTCTGCGAGGGTGCTACTTGAACCCAAAAGGTTTTATGACTTACAAATTCCACTTGCTAAATGCAAGAATAACATACCTGTGCAGAGAATTTTTAAGAACTTAGGACACTTATGCACTGAAGGCTAATAAGGGCCTAACGTTGGGTTGACGAAGTAATCTTTGAAAGATACGAGTCCACAGATGTTGAAAAGTGTTTTCAGCGTTGCCACAATGTGCAGACAGAGACACAAAGTGGACCTTCAGTGTTGACACTTTTACCTCAACCAAAAGTACTCATTGGAAGAATTCAAATATATTAGCCACTCGACCAAAAGTACACAATAGTATACTAAAGGTTAAAAAGCAGAAAATGGCAAGGAAGTACTGTGCTGCATACCTTGAAAAGAAATACAATCAGCATACATTATTGCCTACATCATGTATGAGTAAAAATAAAATATTTTTCATAAATCCCATGTAGTGAAATGATATGGATTAAAACTGGTAAGAATAAACTACCAGATGCAGCAAGATGTGTTCAAACCAAAGGTAAACACAACCCCTCTATGCAGACTTGAGATAAAAAAAAGTTTTAAATGAATAACTATATTTCATAATTACCTTTGACAATCCTATGACAAATATTCGAATCAGGGTATTCTGCAAAACAGGTACATCCGACGCCAGTCGGAACATCAGAGCACGATCATTCTCGGGTGGCCACATGTCACGATTATAATACTGTTCAGGATGTTCCATAAATAATACCTACACAACATACAAATTTGTAAAGTCAATTCAAAATTATGTACACATCTATGTTTATGACACGTAATAACTTCAAAATAAAGCTACTTCTGAAAGTCATAAAATTTACCCAAATAAAACACTTCACATTTTTTAAGCATTCATTTACAAAACAGTCAACATTATTCACCCGGTGGAACTGGGATTGAATGCCCCGAGTGATCTGCGACAGACCCACTTTAAACAGGGGCTGCACAAGAGCAATCATAAATACATGACACTGTTTTCAGCATCACACTGCATGTAACAAATACACCATATTCTGCACCAAAGAATGAAGTGCTGTGGCTCTTCATGATAGTGTGTTGTGAAATGAAAAGTGAAACCCTCAGGCACTCTATTTATACATACCATGAACATGGATCCAGAACTGAAATAGCCCAAAAGTGATATGAGAAATAACTTTAAAACAAACTACTTCAAACAGATACCAATGGTACATTAAGCACTATAATTGTCCAACTATATTCATGTAATATGCAAAAAATGTCAAATTCCCACAGTTAAATGAGAAAAGAGTGGCTTGCAAAATACAAATATTTTCATTCATATCATAAAATTTCTGTATACCACATTTACAAGTTTAAAATTCTAAACTTTTTACAATAAAGGACTTGAAACATTTACATTTCTACAAAACTTGTGAATTGCCATTCCACTTCCAACTGTAGTAATATTTCAAGTAACACAGTAGGCTTATTTTAATACTTCATGCATCTTTTCTCATAAACACTTGATGACATCACCATTATATACCCAATAAGAAACATCTCTCTTGCGTATTTTATAGTTTCAAACATTTTTTTTTTATCTACTGCATGCTTACTTTAAATGCATACTTGTGGTTCAGCCCTTGGTGGGGAGGACAGTAAAGTGGTCATGGCATAAATTTGACCACTGACCTCCATCTAGAGCAAAAGCAAAGAACGAGTGAATCAACACATTTAATCCCGCTACGTCTTCATGGATTGCACAGCGAAAATTTTACTCAGTAGTGACTGAAATGCCTCTACATGTTAACTGTGACCCAAGAGCATAATTTTGGATTCAGTATTCATTAACTCGCTCTTACAAGTTCAAGGCTGTAATAATGACACATAGATACAACACAGCTGCTCCATAATGACAGATTCTTTGGCAGCCATTAACACATGGCATACATTCTAGTAATTACAAGAATGACCTGCTACATGGGGACATACTAACAGCAGACTTCAAAGTTTTACTGATTCCAAACAAACATCAGAATTTCCAATTTAACTTCTCTTCTGTTGAAGACTGCAGTTTAGATTATTAATGTGATATACTGGTTAGAGTTTCTTTCTTGTAGTCTGTCAAAACTGGTCGATGGTTCTCACAGTATGGTATGCACACAGAACATATAGGTACCTTACAAATTATCATAAGCTTGTGTACATATTCATGTGCATGTGCCCAAGGGTTCTGCCCCACACACACACATACAGTTGACTCCTAAGCCTTTCAGACTAAGGTTAAATTGAATTAAACAGTATTTAAAGATTCAGTTTGTATCACGCAATGAACATGCCACATCTTGGTAATAAGCACCACTTACTTAATGCTGTATATGGAAATAATTATTATTTGTTCCAAAAACCATTTAAAACATGTAAATACACTCTGTGAGCAAAATGTGGACTTTTATATGTTAAACTTGGTGGTACAAATAACCACTAAGCTGTAAAAGTTAATATGTTCAATCCCTATACCAAATTTCATCTGATTAGGACAGTTCTGTAACTAAGGGTGGTCCAAACTAACTATACAGGGACAAAATAAACTTCACTAACACTCTTAGTGCCACACTTTATTGTTATGTTATGCTAACAATTAATATCCCATCAAAATTGAGAAATATAAAGATATTTAACAAGTGAAAGTTACGTTATTAAATTATGTGATTGCCGCTGAAATCTCAAAGATGAAAAGGAAGTTTAGTGAACTGAAAATGGTGGCTGATAGATCACATAATGGCATAAAATACAAGAATACCAGTGGCAACACATCTTCCACCTGGCACTAGGAGGGTTAATTAATACTGGTAAATTTAAAAACATTAATTTCACAAAGATCAAGTTCACCAAAGTGGTGGTCTTCACATGCAGACACCTTCTAAAAGCACATAATCTTTATTCAAACTTTAAAATTTAAATGTTAACTAAGGTGCGAAATTCTCCAAGAAAGTAAAGTTCACCCTAACACAGGCCATGAAAACCCTGAGGGAAAGCAGAGGTCTAGGTCTACTCTTTCTTTAACCTCCATGCTAGGGTAATTAATGTCATGCCATGGCCGCTTTACGCCCGGGAAAGAAATTTTGTACCCATTGGACAGGAGGCTGGGCAGGCATCAGAGCTGTCTTGATGGACGTGGAAAATCTCGCCCCACTGAGAACAGATCCCTGGACTGTCCAGCCTGTAGCACCTCGCTATACTGACTACACTATCCTGGCCCACTCTGAAATTCTTTAAGATGTTAAAATTCAAACTGTCTAATATCAACAACTGTTGATCTGAACTACCTTGTGAAGTGCATGGACAAATTCAGTTGGACTGGGTCGATACATCCTAGGTACAGTTTCATGCAGCCACCACACAGCATCACGTTCAATTTTTGCCACAAGGAGCTGGAAATTCTGTAAATGTAATAATGGTAAAGAAAGATATGCTTCCATAATAACTGTTATTAACCATTAATAATACACTAAAACCAAAATATTTCTGATATTAATGTTCAGCTAAATAATTGGCTCATATACATGAAATAAATAGCCAATCCAAAGGACCTAAAGATTAAATACTAAGAATGGTGTTCTGCCACTCAAAACTACAATGACATAGTGATATTAAAATTAAGGGAGGACTGTTACCTTTTTATCTAACTTACATAATTCCAAATGACACAATGCACCTATGTTTTTGAAACCCAAAACTTTTTCAATAAATGATGATGTACATGTTCCAAAACTTGAAGGCAGAATGCACTGTGGACTGTTACACTGAAGAAATGAATCTGTAGTGGAGAATTCATGACATAGACACAATAGCATGGTTTCACGCTTGGATTTTGATGTGTGAACCAATTCCTGTATTTCAAAAATTTTAACTCTGAACATGTCAATGTCAGTGGCATTTTTATGCAATTTCACAATATTACCACAAAACAAACTGAAGCATAAGAACATGAAACTACCATATCACACAACCATATCATACAATTTGTACAGTACATGCAGGTTATCTTTACAGCTGGATAAGGGGTGAGCAGGAAAGAGAGTTGGAATGAAGTAGGATGCTATATTGAGTCTGGCAGGAAATATTACTAGGCTCTGATCATTCAACTCTTGCTCATAATGCTGTGTACTGCAGCACTGGTTGGTGATGGTTAACAACATATATGATGACAATAACGACATCAATGATAGCAGTGATGATGACAAAAACAACTTGCACTGACAGTACCAGCTGAATAGTGTTGCCACCTGCTGCATAGAAATATGTCTGTTTATTCAGTTTCAGATCATGTGCATATTGGACGATTTCTGTTTAGGTGGTAACTCCATAAAACAATCAAAAAATGCATTGCTGATAACTGAATAATCATAATTTTTCCGCTACATGCAAACAGCTCAGAAAGATTTAGTAGACATGATAGAAGACCACTACACCTCACTGAACAAATCATAATTATATGGGTATTCTTTCTATTTGAGAATATGGCTTTTGAATAAATATGTTATTTAGTAGTTTCAACATATAAAACATTAGTATTGCATGAATTCTGAGTTGGAGGTATACCAATGTAATAAACTGTGCATTCCTTACATTTAGCACAGCAATCTCTCTCTTATCTCCATGTGCCAGAAGAGCTGCTGCTTCCCTCACAGCAGGAGAGATGGCAAGAAGGCTAGACAGGGTGATCAGGTCTGTTATGGATACAAACATACGCTCCTGAAAATAACAGGCACCCATCAGTTGTAGAATAAACAATCCAAAGCTTTTGTGGTGAGTAAATTCAATAAACCTTTCTTGGGCGAGCAGCCATGTCAGGCAGCGGAAGAAGAAATAAACCAATGTTCCAAGAACTACCTGTGCCCTCTTCATCATGGAAAGCCCTGATGATCAGGCCATGGATGGTTCTTGAAAGGCTGGTTTATTCATTGTTCTACCCTGATGCAGCTGCTGGCCTAAGAAAGTTTTACTGAGGTGCAGAATAATGTAACAATTAAATAACTTCATAAACTAATTAATCTGTGTTATATTAGTCTCTCAAAGGTATTCCACTATTGCCAGAGCAACACAAAACTGGAAGCATTCTTTTGCTACCCTACATCAGTGTTCTCCAAATTCTTTCTGCAGCGCCCGTTCAGTTATGAAGAAATTGTATGGGTCCCAAGGTCAATAAACTGCATGTATTATAGGACATGTTTATATTAGTCTAAAATAAAAGCCAAATATAATTAAACACAATAAAGTAGAGCATGGTCAAAAGGAATTCAGCAGTCTGAAAAAAAGTTTACAAGATCAAGCAATAAAGTTCAGGGATTCAGTCTACAAGAAGAAACACATCAAATCCTATGAAAAGGTGTTTTATTTTTCTTCAAAGTAGGAATATGGAGCAATGGTGGAATGATCACATGGAAAAAAAGTTAAGTACCCTGAGAAAACACCTGTGTCAGTACAATATACACTTCACTGCTGCATAATAAGTACAAATTCTGCCTCTTTCATATAATTCTTAGATCTGTAATAATTTTTGTTGTCAGAATTTTTTGTGAGATACAAGCTTCCACATTAAAAAATGTCTGAGAAATACTGAACAATAGCACGTTTCTACATAATTGGAAATGCAGAACTGAGTCCGAGTCATTTCAGTCTCTCAAAAATCCATCCCTACAAGCTAATTCTATCTTATTTGATGACAATAACACACTATTCTGAATTGGGATCACCAAATTACAACATGAATGGAGAACAAGTCTCTATGAGTTTAACAGCTTCTCAGCGAGACAAAATGTCATTACATGATCATGTTGATGCCTACACTGCAGTCATAAATTAAATCATTTTCATAAGGAAAGCACTGTAGGTGACAGTCCAGCCCAAGACAGACATTATAAATGGTAGACATACAGTAGCCCCATATGTTTTCATTTACCCTGTTTGAAAAGAAACATAAAGAATAGGTATGCCTTTAATTTGTTGCCACTAAACCTACAAACAACTAAGTTAAAGATACACTATATGCTGTAAAATACAACACCTGTGTTATACTTACCTTAAATTCAAAATCTCGGAACTGTGGAGAGGAGTCTTTTCTGTCAAGCATTAGTCCCCTACAAAGAGCTGATATGTTGATATCATGCCTCAACACACGAACAATCTCCCTTAAAAGAGCACGAATAGGGCGAATATAATCTTCACGATTCATCAGCAAATCCTGTAAGGAAATGTTTCATAATATTTCCAAATATTAATCACATTCAGCCAAACATACAACACTCTGGCCATTGATGAAATGTATCCACAACCAGAACTTCTATACACATACTTCCATCACCACAAACAATTCCAGGATCTTGTATTATATAGTGCTGGTGTCACATGCATCACAGATGTGTGCAGTCACCATGCTGGTGTTCTGAATGCCAATGAACTATGACAGACAAACGGGGCCTCCAACAGCATGCTGTGCATATCAGTTTTCAAAACAAGAGAGTTATTATGGGCAAACACATAAAAAAGATGATGTCCATATCAATGCTTTTTTGTATAAAAGAAGTGGACTGAACATTTATTTATATACAGGAAATAAGTTTGTATGTTATTACATACAAAAGCTAACATTAACGTGTCCAGCAATTTGTAAAGGTACGTGATCTGTAACATTTTACAATATGATGGAATATACAGTGAAACCAAGTTCATTTGTCCCCACTTAAAAAAATTTTCCAACCTACGAAGTCAGAATCATTTAATACCAAAATTTTCCCATTTGATTAACACATAAACTGCCATGTTAATATGTTCTTGCTTAGAAGAATTTCCTGCCTAAGGAATATAAACATTTCATAATGCAACACATTTTTCACCCACTTAACACATTTTCACATCAAAATCTTAAACAACGGTCTGTGCATTGAATGTGTTACCAACATACCTTGGTGAAGTAATACTCTTAGTTTACAAAGGTTCATCTTTATGGTCATTTCCACCACAGACCAGAAGTGATGATGTTAAACTTCAGACAACAAGTTTAAATGACAAGTTTATCTCATGATGGCCAGAGTTTTTCTGGCTCAGCATGGATGGTGGAATTTCTGACATGCTGTACACAGTAACCAGCATTTGGCTCACTAGGACATTTGCCAGTACATTTACAGGAACAACATGCAGTCACTTACGATGAAACATATTAACCTGTTGAAATGTGGTGGAAAATGATGTCACATACTGAATGTGCAGCCATCTAATTCCACATGTGCATTTCACATTAAAAACCTTAATAACCAGTACATTAACATTTAAGTCATCCTGTAATCACCCATTTTCTGAAGGCAGACAACAACATACTTGGAATATCTCAGCAAGGAGAGTAGCAGCTACATCAGGTGCAGACTGAAACATCAAAGAGATCATTGCCATGTTGTTGGGATTACGAGCAGTTGACAGTTCATTGTAGATAGTGTGTTTCAGCACTGTAGCCAAGTTGTCTGGATGTGCATTTATCAGCTCCCTAACAACACACCACAAAGATAAAACACACCTTATGTACACACCATTAAACATGTCATACAGAGACATGGTCTGCACTGGATCGAGGACTGCAGTCATGTTGGAACATATACTGCCACAAATTAGAGTCTTGCCTCTAATTATACTTTATATTTTAAATACAATTTATATTCAAATGTGTTATAATAGGATATATACAGTGTCTACAATGTATTAGAAAATTCACATACTTTTATTCACGTACTAACTGGTATTAACAACAGAATTTGCGGAAGGTTCTGAAATTCATAGACATATTCCAGGTTCCTACAGATAGTTTTAAGCTCAGTATATACTCCCTGAAGATGGCAGTGTAATGCCGAAGCACGCTGGAGTGAAGTGACTCTACAACAGCATATATTACAAGTGCATTTAGTTGGTACATTGCATGAAAATATTGATTCAAAATGCAGGGAGGAAATTGTTTTAAAATAGAACATGTATAATTAAAGAAACACACAAGTGCATTAAAACTAATGGTCTAAATGGGAAAAAATATGCAAAGAATGCAATATCATATTGCTGGTCAAACAGTCATCAGTGATATAATGGCACAGTCATATTCAAAGATCAGAATATGTGGATGGAATGAGGTATTTTTTTTTATTAATTCAATATGTTTAGAACTAGCACAGGGAAATAGCAGTTCAAAGACAGATTTCAGACAATAGAAACCAATAATTATTTCAGAGCCTTCTTGAACTGTCCCATATATCAATTCAGTGACTTGGTATACAGTATTATATTTTCATACCTGTACATGTTACAAGAAAGCAATTCACAAGCAACTGTCAACCTCAGTTTTGAGGAACTTGTATACTTGTATACATGGTAACAATAACAGAATGCATTTGTGGTTATGATCCAGGGCCTTGAAACAAAATGTAACGCAAAGCTGAGTGTGCACACCAAGTCCCTAAGTTTTATATAGGTTGGGCCACGAAAAAGTAGCCCAGGTCCGTAGCATAGCGTAAATACAGAAATTAATACAGTAGCGATTGAGGATGACCAGCGGTGGGGGGAGAAATTGTGACAGCACAACTGCTGACTAACTGTTCAAACACCCTATGCAATACACATACTAAAGCCAGAGAGAATATCATAAGGACACGTGCAAAACGGAAGGCCGGCTACTTTTTCGTGGCCCACCCTGTATGTAGCTTACAGCATTGATATCATGATTACAGTGGATATCAAATAAAGAAAATCAGGTGGCTAAGATCAACAAGAAGACTTTTTTATGAAAACTGGTAAATTCTTTACTTGTGGGCTACTGAACAATTCTGTGAATAGTTCACATTATGTTGCTGTGAAGACAGATGAGTGGTAAATAATAAACTGGAAGAAATGTACAATAAACTTATCAATGTATAATTGGAGGTATTATCTTAGCATTTCCCTGACAGTACTGAATTAAACCATAAAAAACTGAAATTGGAAAGCCATTTTCCAGACTCATATCTGAACATAGAACCTGCTGGATAAAAAGCACAAGTACATCACACTTGGCCATGACATTTGGGTCAAAACTTGGATATAAGGGGACTTCTACAATACAGTATAAAAGTCTCTCAATGGGAACATAGATTTCAAATTTATTCGTCTCCTAGAGTGGGAGATGATATTTTGTGACCAACAAACCAAGGAACAGAGCTTACCTTCATGTACAAGCATCTGTCATAACATTTTAAATAACAATTAACAGAAAAGTAAAAGTTTCTGAATTAAGGAGTAATTTGAACTCCCGTTTATTCTCCTCTTAAATTTCCTGATGAACCCCCATCTCTACCAATTTATATCCTGTCTCCAAATATATAAATATTCAAATAAATCTAATAATTAATAAAGAATTAATCGGCCGTTTTACAAACAGTTCATTAAGTCACAGTACAATAATATCAAGATGAATTGTTGTTATGTAAGGGCACATTTGCACTTGAATTATTACAAGTAACACCACTCTCTCCCTGTACACAAAATGAAATTAATTTTGCTACACCTACTTTGGAGCAACAACAGAATATACTTACTTGAGTGTGAACATTGCTAAGGCTGAAAACCACCACAATCATATTATGCACAACTGTGCTCAGAAAAGGGACTAGAATTTATGTGACCTATACTGTTTGCATATTGCACCGCCATAGCTATATGTGATCAGTGCAGCCATTTTCCATACATTCACAAAAATATGCCATATGGTACAAAAGCAATGCCATATACATTTTCTCAGAAACTACAATGACAATTACAACAGAATTCACATCATTTACAACACACTCTGTCCACCTTTGCATTAGATGCTTTATGCCAGTTGTACAAAACTCTTTGTTGATATGCCAGTGATAAAAAAGAACA
>Ga0268261_10003690_pt1 | contig 11310 bp, 9 predicted proteins | sample TergutNc150P1_FD_190353 | JGI IMG/M metagenome (GOLD analysis project Ga0268261, IMG submission 190353) | Nasutitermes corniger P1 segment gut microbial community from laboratory colony in Florida, USA - Nc150 P1 (SPAdes) (version 2) | ecosystem: Host-associated > Arthropoda: Insects > Digestive... | reverse complement strand
CTCTTCGCGATGGCGCTTCAAAAGTTCTTCACAAATTTCAACACGTTTTTGTTTCTTTTCCGGCGTCAACATGCGTGGCACCCATCGAGAACAGACTTTTATGTAGCCAAGTAAACCAATGATATAGCCCACTCTTTCTTTAGACATTCCTAGCCTACCTGCTATATGCTTCTCGGTGATACGGCGGTCATGCTTGATCAGTTCATCAGCCTGTTTTTTATGCTTGTCATCTGTCACGGAAACCGGCCTTCCACTGCGAGGTTGGTCAACAACATTGGTACGACCTGGTTCACATTCACGAAATTTAATGGCTCAACGATTTACTGTAGTTCTGTTAACAGTGTTTTAACCATACACAGCCTGTAAACGGCGATGAATTTCAGCTGGCGTTACGTTTTCAGCACTTAAAAATTCAGTCACCGCACGCTGCTTCAATCTCGTTGACATACCACCATAACACGACTCCATGTTAACACGCACTGTTTTAGAACCGATGTAGAGAAAGGAATGAAACTTTGCACCGCTGTGCAGGAGGGTTGTGGTTACAAGGACACACTGCGCGCGCATCGCTACTTTGCTCCGTTGGCAAAATATTTCACTGTGTGCATTACTTATCAGCCGCCCCTCGTACAATTCTACGTGAATGGCTAAATAACAAATGGCGTTCAATGTCTTTTGCTCTTCCCCTGATGTGCAGGGAATCAACCGACCATTTCGCTATTTTTGTATAGTTCCGCCACTTCGGCAAGGAATTACAAAGAAAGAAAAAAAAGAGGACTGTCAATTATCCTAATATTTCGTCTGCTATTCGACCGGTACCCCACACTGAAGACCTCCCTGTTCCAGTACCGCCGCAGCAGTATATTTTAGATTCAGATGACGAGCCTACCGAAAACCGGGAGAAGACACCTCAACCTTCAATATCTACGGATGCTGATTTTACTGCTCATCTTCAATTTAACCAACTTCATCGAATTACACAAGAGGAATTAAATGATCTAATCATGGATCTCGACTTACCTAAAAGTAAGGCTGAACTGTAAGGTTCAAGACTGCAAAAATGGAAGCTTCTGAAAGAAAATGTCAGAATTTCTGTATGTCGTAAAAGGCACGAAGTTCTAGTTCAGTTCTTTAAAATGGGAAGGGGCCTTGTTGCTTGCACTGATACTGATGGCCTGATGCAAACACTCAATATTAATCACAATCCTCTGGAATGGCGACTCTTTATAGACTCGTCTAAGTTGAGTCTCAAAGCAGTTCCCCTTCACAATGGCAACACCCTACCTTCTATTCCTGTTGGTCATTCAGTGCATAATGAGTCATATGAGAACATGAAGATTCTGATGGAAGTCATTAATTACGATAAATTCAAATGGCAAATCTGTGGTGACCTAAAAGTAATTGCGTTACTACCTGGACTACAACAAGGATTCACAAAATATTGCTGCTTCATTTGTGAATGGGACAGCAGAGCTCGGTCTCTTCATTATTCAAGAAAAGGACTGGCCTGCCAGAAATTCTCTGGAAAACCAGGAATCATAAATGTGGAAAATCAACCACTAGTGGAACCGAGTAAAATTTTGTTGCCATCCATGCATTTAAAGCTTGGTCTGATGAAAAATTTTGTAAAGGCCATGGACCAAGAAAAAGCTGCCTTTACTTACGAGAAAAGTTCCCCAGACTAAGCAAGGCAAAATTGAAAGAAGGTATTTTCATTGGTCCACAAAGACGAGACCTTATCAAGGACGAATACTTCGACAGGCTCCTTCAAGGCGACGAAAAGGCGGCTTGGGACAGTTTTAAATTTGTAGTAAAAGGATTTTGGGGAAACAGAAGGGCTCAAAACTATGAGGAGCTTGTAAACAACCTTTTCCAGAGCTACCAGAAATTAGGCTGCAACATGTCACTAAAAATACACTTCCTTCACTCGCATTTGGATTTTTTTCCAAGAAAATTGTGGTGCAGTAAGTGATGAACACGGAGAACGTTTCCATCAAGCCATTTCTTCAATGGAGAAGAGATATCAAGGGAGATGGAACTGTGCTATGCTCGCCGACCACTGCTGGACTTTGGCAAGGGATACCCCTACCATGGAATACAAGCGACAGGCAAAATGGGGAGGGGAACATGATTTTGTTTGTGTTAAATAATGAAATTACATGAAAAAGACTTGCAGATGTTCAATTTTTGTTGTAGATATTATCCCTAAATAGAATAAGTCTACTAAACATTCTTTTCTACTGAATGGTATTTAGTTTTTTATTTAATCCACCGTTCCGTATAATATTTCGGCCTACTTCGTAAAATATCATAGTGGTAGCATAATTTTAAAACTACAGCCAAGTAATTTTTATGTCCCTTTTCTAACTTTATAGATGCAAAAAAATAAATTAACAACATATTCATCACAGACACTTTTTTTTTGGTCCAGTATTATAGAGGCATATCACTTTCGCCAACTACGTACACATTGTTATATAACATCCTGCTGCCAAGGTTAACTCCATATGCAGAGGAAATTATTGGGGATCATCAACGTGGATTTCGACGCAACAGATCAACTGCTGGTCATATATTCTGCATTCGTCAAATGCTTGAGAAAAAATGGGAATACAATGCAGCAGTTCATTAGCTATTGACAGACTTTAAGAAAGCCTATGATTCAGTTAGAGGGGATGTCTTGTACAATAAAAAAAAAAGAGTATCTGAATAAGACCTATAGCAGAGTCCGAATAGGCAACTATTTCATTGTTAATAACGGTCCAACTGGTGCAGCTACTTTCTTCCAACGTTGGAAGAAAGTAGCTGCACCAATATTATGACCTATACCAGAGGCAGCGGTTACAGTTTTTAGTACTCCTGATGATGGGCGCTGTGACGCCCGAAACATGTAGAGTGACTATGCAGTAAATAAATGTCTGCATACTGTTGCATCAAGTTGGACCTTTATTAACAATGAATCGTGATGCACGGAACCATGAGTTTAAAAAAAAAAAAGGCAACTATTTGTCTGACATGTTGCCTATTGGAAATGGTTTGAAAACAGAAGATGCTTTATCGCCATGGCTTCTCAACTTTGCTGTAGAGTATGCCATTAGGAGGGTTGAGGTAAACCAGGATGGTTTAAAATTAAATAGTACACATCAGCTTTTGGTTTATGCTGATGATGTTAATATATTGGGTGGAAGCGTACATACTATGAAAAAATAAAGAAGCTTTGTTAGTCCGTAGTAAGGAGATTGGTCTACAAGTAAATGCTGATAAAACTAAGTATATGGTAATGTGCCGAGATCAGAATGCAGGACCAAGTCACAATATAAAGATTTATAATAGCTCCTTTGAAATAGTTGAAGAGTTCAAATATTTGGACACAACCTTAACAAATCAAAATGTTATTCAGGAATAAATTAAAAGCAGACTGAAGTCAGGGAATGCCTGCTATCATTCGGTGCAGAATCTTTTGTCTTCCAGTTTATTATCCAAAAATTTAAACATTAAGGTATAAAGAACTCAAATTTTGCCTTCGTTTTGTATGGGTGTGAAACTGGGTCGCTGTCATTGAGGGAGGATCGTAGGCTGAGGGTGTTCGAGAACAGGGTGCTGAGGAGAATATTTGGGCCTAAGAGGGACGAGGTAAGAGGGTAATGGATAAAACCACATAACGAGGAACTTACTGATCTGTACTCGTCACCCAATATTGTTCGGGTGATCAAATCGAGAAGAATGAGATGGGCGGGGCAGTTAGCGCGTATGGGAGAGAGAAGAGGCGTATACAGGGTTTTGGTGCGGAAAAATGAAGGAAAGAGGCCACTTGGGAGACCCAGACGTAGATGGGAGGATAATATTAAGACGGATCTTCAGGAAGTGAAATGTGAGGGAATTGACTGGATCGATGTGGCTCAGGATAGGGACAGATGACGGGCACTTGTGAATGTGGTAATGAACCTTCGGGTTACATAAATTTCTTGACTAGCTCAGAACCGATTAACTTCTCAAGAAGGATTCTGCTCCATGGAGTAAGTATACCTATAATAAAGCATTATACATATATAAACATATGTACGTACATATGTGCAACCGCATTGGAAGTCGCTGCACCCACTGTATTCATGGTCTGGCTAGGGGCCTAATATAAAGTTATGTTCAGTTTGTATACAGTTTGTCTTCTGACGTCTCATAACCTTCACATTACAAGAAACCGTACCTAACGTTCTGTAAAAAAAAGTCCCAAATACATTTTTCTTTGTGAACGTGTTGATCATCCGCCATAAGCTGTCTCTGCTTATGTTTCACAGAATTGTTTGTGTAATTCTAAAATTAAATTGCTTAAATAGCACGCACGTAGCCTGAAGATGAAGCTATTGCGTCGAAAGCTTTGAGTACTGGTCGCGCAACACCGTCTTATATTGGAAAATGAAACACTACTGTCTGCTCTATAGCAACCTATCACCTCTGTGACACAAAGCAACTGCCACATGCAGATCGCAATGTACCAAGACCAAATGTCAACATAACATGCCAATATGGATCACAATATTTATCACGCTGTCGAAAGTAAACACAGAATCTGTCAGCTCTGTACCTACATACGAACGTTTAATACGCAACGTGTACTTACCCGGGCTTATGATGGTTACCTAAAGTCTGACTTACACACTGACCAAAGGAGCAGTAGCACCATTTATTCACGGACTACCATTTGAGTTCGAATCTAGGATTGTTTACTCACGGCAATAATTTCCGGGCTTTCCAAGTCGGACGGTGACTGAGATGTAGACATACTCTCCGTTGAGCGTATTAAAAACGGTTTGTGTCCAGTGAACACCAAAACACAAACGTTGTCGTTTTGTCCTCTAGTTAAAAGTTCTTCAGCTAGTACTGCACTTAAACACTCCACACACTAATGTTGCCTTCATCGACAGGCTTTTGAAGACACTTATGCCACACACTACCGCTTCTAAGAAAAGGCGGTACATTATCACGAAGGTCACAGATGAGTTGTCTTGCACAACCCTGCGACCATGCAGTAATCCATGCTCCTGGCAACAACAAAACAAATACGGGTTAGTAAGAGAGAGTTTCAATTTAGTACCAGTGATTACGTATTTCAGATGGTATGTGGTTATCTGACCAGTAGTCTTCCGCAGCTTGCATGGCAAAGCTCTAGGCGAAGGAATACCATGCACTGTAGCTTCACAATATCGCAAATAATAATTGCCCCGATGAATGAAATATCACGGCTCACCAGGACAAACAGCTGTTTGGTGCGGTCATGAGAGAGACTATAACCGTATCAGATAAAAGAAAAGAGGCGTTACATGCAGCATCGCCTACAAAATTGTAGGTTATTGTAATTATATCAGTATTGTTTCTTACGTCAAACTCAAGATTTCTTTCTACGTGTCCCTTCATTTCTCCACCCCCATCCTTCCCCCTTTCTACCTGACGTAAGAGAAATTGATTCTACTAAAGGCTTCGGTAATTATCTTTCCATATGTTGCCCTCACGGTTGCCTTGCTGCATTAACTCATTAACACTACCCATGTAAATAAAATTAAGACAATAAGACTACAGAGTAAACAGATCATGTTTACTGTTCATGCAGTGATATTAATAAAAAAACGTCACACCACACTCACGTATTCACGATGTCTTTCTGTATAAACTTTCCGTTTCAGAGTGCATCATCTGAGAAAATGCCCAAAGAACTGCACCACCAATGTCACGGACAACATACTATCAACATAACCTTTAGCTATATGTCCACTATACCCACATCAGAAACGGCAGACAGCTTCTCTTATTTGTTATCCAGAAACTAAGACATAACAGCATTGTTTTATAGCAGTCTGCCACAAAGAATGTTACTCATATATGTTCTTTCAGTCCTGGAAATATGCCCTTTTCAGCCAACATTTCTTCTTTACAGGGAACAGATTAGGTTTCACAACATTGTAGATGAACATTCTAACACAGTTGTCCAAATTGCTGCATAAAACCCTGTATTTTTCCTTTTGACAATACAGTCTCAATTTTCAGATAGTTTCAACACACACACAACTGCTGTTTCCATAAAGTTCACATCTCAGCTATGTGCAGGAGTATCCTTCAAATGGATAAATTGTCTTTGTGTTTTTGGATTGCTTGATGATGGCTTTCCACAAAAGTCAAAATATGTAGCAAGAATAAAATAATATAAACACAGCTGTGATTGACAATCTGTCCTTCCATACTACTGTTCATCTACCACAATAAGATGTCACACATAAATACAAAACCTGTATGATTGAGTCATGGGTGTAGGGACATTCTAGAAACTATCCTTTAATATTTTCAATAATACTCCAAAGAACTCTAGGCTAATAAGTGCCATTTTCCTACTGCAGAGGCCCAGATTCAATTCCAGGGCAATCAATGTTGGGATTAGTGGCAGGCAAACTGCCACTAGGACAGGTTTTTCTCCAAGTACTTCAATTTCCCATCACTATCATACCACCAACCCTCCATACTCATTCTCATCCATCTACCTTTGATGCTATTTAGTCTTACTGACAGCATCATTAAATCAAACATAAAATAGCATAACATAACTAGGACAGGATATACAATCAGGTAAAAGTATAGGAAGCCTAAGACATATACAAAGCCAAAAATCAGTAGAGGGTCAATCAGCACAAAATAACATAAAAGATATTACAGTAAGATGTGGAACAACAAACTTAATTATACACAATACCATAGAACAAAATACTAACAGAACTCCAAAGACACAAATGTATGAAGATGCCAAAATATTCATTCGATCACAATCAAAAGATAAAACAGACATAAGAGCTATTCATAATGGATAAAATATGGTAAATGAAAGTGACCATCATGGACTAACTTGGTACATCTGTAACACTTGAGGAATATGAAAGATGTGTAATACCAAATACTAGTTCACAGTATGCTACAATGAAATAGTCCATCAATACACAACAGTTTATTAAGTCTAAAAAGCTACATGTTTCAGCTGTATGAAACATCCAACATCAGGCCTCACAATTCAGAAATACAAAAAGGAAATTATACAGCCATAGCAGTAAAAACTTATGGTCGAAATCTCGGTCTTTTTACTGTTAAATGTATGGCTATGGCTATATGGTTTCCTTTTATATTTCTGAAACATGAAGCCTGATGATGGCTGCTTCATACAGCTGAAACATGTAGCTTTTTAGACTTAATACAGTGTTGTGTATGGACGGACTGTCCCATTGGTACGTACTGTATTGACACAATGACAATGACACATATTAAGACTGGTTCACAGTTTTACATATTCCTGCACAGAATACTACAAGTATATAATAACCATGCTACAGGTTGGATGGCCAAAGAATAGTGGTTCGGCTCCCAGCAAAAGCAATATACTTTGTCTTGCCTATAGCACCCATACTGGCTCTGGGGAACTTTCAACCTCCTATTCAGCAGGTACTGGGATCTCTTTCCTTAGGTGCAAAACACGGTCAGTGTGTGAAGCTGACAACTTGCCCCCATATCATGTCAAAGTTAAGGAAGTGTGAAGCTATCCTTTTAACCCCCATATGACTCCACGGTGTGTGCAAGGACAACTACATGCACACCTTTAAGTTTTAAATAAAGGTGAAGATTTCCCCATAACCTGCCATGAAGGCAGAGAAGAGGAGTAGAAGTACAGCTCTACCCTTTTTTCACCCTTGGCACTAGGTGAAAGTGGGTGGTTAACACCACACCCCAGCCGCTTTATCCCCTGGAATGAGCCCATACCTACTGTACAGGAGCTCAGTTGGGGCCCAGGGCTGGTCTGGACCAGTGAAGAAAATCTCACCCCCACTGAGATTTAATCCCCAGACTGTCCAGCCCACTAAACCGACTACACTATCCTGGCTCACGTTTTGAATATACCAGTAAAATATTAAAAATGGTAAGAATTTCTGCAAAATAAGAGGAATATGAGATAAGTTTTATATACATCTTAATGCCAAAAAACTCAATGGTAAAGCTATAGATAAAGGTATCACATACAGGCCTGGGCAGGCCCTGAGGGTTCCAGGAGGCTGAGCTGCCAGGATTTCTAGACAATCGGCACATGACGGTGGCAAGGTTGTCAGCCCTACGAAGCAGCTGCCTTAACTCCCAGGAGATATTCTTGGTACCCCAGAGCCACAGTATGGCCAAAAGGAATACGTAATGAAAAATCCAATGACCCCATCAGGAACGGAACCCGTGCCCTTCCGGCTTATAGCACAGTGTCTCAACCAATTGCACCACTGCATACCCCCCTGAAACAGGCAACAGTGAGGTTTAATCTGATCAAATTTACAAAACTACATTTTAAAATTATTCAAATGAATACATTAAACAAAATAAGTGAGCACAACAGTATTCTTGGAAGAATACAGCTGAGACTCACACATGTAATTTAATTAGGAAATACAATATGAAAATTAGAGGTGTATCACAAGATACTTACTTCTATTTGAAAAAAGAAGAGAATGTATACAAGTAAACATGAGAACTTCTGAAAATTTCCAACTCCTGGGAGGTGATGCTGTGTGCTCTGGTAGGAATTTCACATTTTAAAATTCTACAACCATATCACATTGTTTCGTATTTCTCTGTCACAATTCACAGTTTCTGCATATCAAAATTAGACACACATGTGCATGTGCTTGTGCATGCATGGGCACACATGCATACACCTATGCCTTGTACATTGCCATTTGCAAATCATCACTGAGAGTTTATACCGTATTTCACGACATTATCACAGCCTAAAATTTACATCATTTAACAAACATAATATGGAAGGTAGGTTATGCAATATTTTCCTCTGTAATATTTAAAAGTATGACTACATTAGCTAATTACTTGAATGAGACCTAAATATTCCATCTGCATTATTTAATTTGTGATAAAAATATAAAGCTTATTTATTTAATTTTATATTGTGGTAACTGCAACACATCCCCACATTAATTATTATGGGACACACTTCACTGCTCCAAACATTTTTCTATCTTAAAGTGTTGCATATTCTAGATATCTGCAATTCCGTGCTGAATAACCATCAACAAAATATCATAACCAGGTACTGTAGATACCTATTATTTTATATCATACTTTCTTCTCCCTCATTTTTCAGTTCTACCTGACCCATCATCAGGGACACTACTATTTTCAAGGAAAGTCAAGTATCTAATAACACAGCATTGATATGCATGTATGTGTCTTACTTACTTCACTTTAGGACTGTAATCTACCTAATGACTGTTCCATTTGAAACAAAACAAGTTGGAGATCATATGATATAAAATATTTATCTGCATTACCTGGAAAGTGTATATTGTTGGCAATTAATAAACATTTATATATATTTTGCTTTCCTGCTACATATCCCCGACATTCAATAGGACACAGCTATATACAATAAAAAAGAATGTGCTACTGAAATATACATTTGTGTACAGTGTGTCTACTTGTATGTATGCATATATATGTACATACGCAGAGACAGCACACATTATCTTTTTGACCAGCATCTTTTATTGTGAATCAACCATTAAAGTTTCAACATATTATTATTCATACATTAAGCTACAATTTATTTAGAACTCTGAAAGCTGTACTTTAACCATTTAAAGCCTAGCGGTTTCTTTACATACCACCAGGTTTAACATTCAAAAATTCTACATGGCGCTCGCTTTGCATTGAGTGTTTTGTACGGATCTCAGAACAGATAGCGACTTTTGCTTTATATGTCATTAACTGATAGGTTTTTATAACCGTGGTGGAAAGTGTTTACAGTGCGGTACGGACTGATTCCTTATATAAAGCAGATTGCGTTTAGTCTCTAAAAGGTTAATGCCGCAATGTTCAGATGTCTGTCTTCTGGTGTACCTCCCACCATCACATGTTAAGAACAGAAACAATTTTAACTTGCCACTTATCATTTTGTAAAACTGGGGAATGACAAGTTCTGGAGCCCACCCAGCCTCCTGCTCATTTGGTGGCAGTGGTTCTTTTGCTGAGGGCAAAGTGGCATGGGTGTGAAGTTAACCACTAACCTCCATCTAGTGCTGAGGTTAAGAATACGTGCAACTTCTTACTTCTGTTCCCTTGTATGACTGCATGGAGTGCACTGCGACAACTTTACCTTTAAGGTAACTGCATGTAAACCAGAAACAGCTGATAGAGTACAACTGGTATATTGACATACTTGAAAACAACACATTTCAAATTGGAAATGAAATGAGCATACCAAAACAAAACAAAACAAAACAAAAACACGAGTTCTTAATTAGCATGTATGATACTGCTTTCATTATGGCATGGCTTTAATGTTCATTTTTAACTGCGTGTGTACAGAGTGGAATGCAGATATAACAAAATATATATATAGAGGGCATATGACAACAACAAAAAAGAACAGAACATCTAATCCAGAAATGTTATTGTCAAAGTGTGATATTACACATTAACAGTTTACTGTTCCTGAATGGAAAACCTGTGTCATGTGACATGAACATAAATTAAATGTAATAGACATTTAAAATCTCATATATGTCAATATTCAAGACTTTCACAACCATCTGAACTTTACTAGAAGTATAAGAAAATAAATTTATAATTATTTTACTAGTGACACCCTAACAAATTTGACAATTTAATTCAATTCTGTGACACCAATACCTATGAATACTGAAACAAAAATCCATGTACCATATAAGCACAGTGGAGAAGAAAAATATGTTGCTAGCAATGTTACAGCTACAGTGTTGTATTCAGTTAATGCACAGGGCATAAGTATAAACATCAAAACTCACTATACACCTCATGGAATTGGTGGGCTGAAATACTTTGTATCGAATGCTTTTTTATGTAGCACATACATTACCGTACGGCACGAGTTTCAAAATATGAAAAACACTGTAAGTACCCTTACACAGAATTGGACAGAGTCCATGTCACTCTGAATTCTAACTGGCCAATTTTCTACCCCTAATGAGAAAAATCTCTTACAAACTGCACACATTCATTCCCTGCAAATAAAATCTGTTATAAACAAAGAATATGCAGACAGTAAGAATTCTACAACTACATGCCACAAATCTACACAAAACCATACTGTGGAAATTTGTAAAACGGAGGAAAACTATAAGGGGCAAAAACTGTTACAGCACATATAACCTGTAAATAAACTTAAATTCAAAAAATACAAAAGAATCAAGCAGAATTTATGCTAAAACCTGCAAACTGCACACCAGCGTTTCTGAACCCCCCCCCCCC
>Ga0268261_10003689_pt1 | contig 11310 bp, 12 predicted proteins | sample TergutNc150P1_FD_190353 | JGI IMG/M metagenome (GOLD analysis project Ga0268261, IMG submission 190353) | Nasutitermes corniger P1 segment gut microbial community from laboratory colony in Florida, USA - Nc150 P1 (SPAdes) (version 2) | ecosystem: Host-associated > Arthropoda: Insects >... | reverse complement strand
ACCCAAGATCTTAGCAGGCAAGCGGCAGGGCCGCTCGCCTGCTGAGATCTGGGGTTCGAATTCCACCGGCGGCATGGATATTTGTCTGTTGTGAGTGTCGTGTGTTGTCAGGTAGAGGTCTCTGCGACGAGCCGATCACTCGTCCAGAGGAGTCCTACCGACTGTGCTGCGTCGTTGTGTGTGATCTAGAAACATGAAGAATGGGTGCTCCATATATATATATATATATGACATTAGTAGCCTAAGGGTTAAACAGCCTTAGGCTGTGTTCTTTCATCACTGAGAGACCAAATTTCAACCATTGCAAAACAGATGAAGTTATGAAACAAATATTAGCAAGCATACCAGGAATTTAATCCACCCTTAATTTCTTTGTGAATGCAATTTTGGTTTGTTAGTGCTCTTCCAGAATATTTGTACTTGGACATATTTTTCAAATATTTATTAGCTAATTATTTATTATGTTCTAATTCTATCCTGCTTTCTGTTCAAAAGACATAAACAGATACTTAGTTCCCTGAATATTTATTTTTTGCCCAACCACTTTACTAGTGACTAATAAAGCTTCTTTATTTATTTATTTTTTTTTCAGTATTTATGTTTTCACCCAGTAAATTAACATTACCAGCATAAACCAGAAGTTGGTTTGTGGTATTTAATTTTAATCCATCCTGGTTTTCTTGGCCTTCTTCTCTTAGTTCAAAGTATTGCACTCAGCTCTTCTTATGGTGCCTTTTCTGTTATTCTGTTGTATCAGCTGCTGACCTGTTTGATGGTATGTCTGAATAGTGATCAGCATTGCTACAGTACCTGGAGACAGCTCTACACTAAGCATCTCCCTCAGTCAGCAGTTTTACTTGATCATATTGGTATGTATGCATACACAGGAGTTCTCAAAATTTTCAGTACTGTGACCGATAAAACAACAACAGGTGTTTTGAGGACCATTTATTGTCTGCTGCACATCTTGCAGTTCAAATACTGTCCTACAAATGTGATTATTTCCAGCATGCTCAGACACATTTATTTATAATCTGTGGAGAAGACATCCAGTTGTTTTTCATAAACTAAATAATAAAGGCAGTTATATTTTCTTGTAACAGGAATGTTTGCCTTTATAAAATGCTACATATTTCAACCCTTCATGGCTATCTTCAGGCATGAATGAATGAAAAGGAAGGCAGCCACATGCAGTACAGTTACATTACAAGACTTGACAAATTCGTATAGTCCTTAAATTAACCCTTTAAATGCCGAGTTAAATCCCATCTACCATCTGCTGGCATTATTAGGAGCTCACCATATTCTCCACGTTAGCAGGATAAGGGTTAACTGGACAACATGATCACCTGTATTGAAAATTTACTGTTAAAAACAATGAGTGTTCATGTATGAGATAATGTCACTTGTCGGAAATCTTCAGTACTGCCAGGTTGATATGAAAACTTAATACCTTATTTGCTCGAATGCAAGACAAATACTGTATTTACTCGAATGCAAGACTAGGTTTTTATCTTAAATTTGGTGCTTAAATATGTGAGGTTGTATTGAATTTGCATATGAAGTGCCAAACTGGATGGTTCTACGCTATACCGGATTGCTCTGAACCAGAACATGCAGAGCCAAACCAAGGTCTTTATCACCAAGTCATCGTTTGGAGACATACATGAGAACACAGCATGAATAAAGCCAACTGAAACAGTCTGATTTTTTTTTTTTTTTGACACCATGTAATTTGTTAAAGAAGCACAACGTTTGGTTTTGGAAGCTGGCTTTATGTCCATCTTCAGGCAAAGAAGCACCTAACCTGGTGGGCCCCTTACCTCGAGCTATTCTGTCACTGGGCGCCATAGAAACAGTAAACTTGTTAAGATATGCACCTGAGAACATATCTAGTCCAAGCGTTAGTAACAGGAAAATGACACTTGAAAAATTAACTACAAGACTCAAAAATAAAACATGAACCAGTCCTCAAATTAAAACCATTAAAACTCAGACTGATCAGACCACAGACATAACACAGAAATCCAAAATATAGACTATTTAAAATTCTTAATACCAATAACAATGTCTTTGGAAAAAACTGTGTATTTTCTTCATGGGTTGAAGTAAGTTTATAAATCAAGAATTATAAATGTATTATTTAGTCACTGTGGATCATAATTGCAAGGCAGCGCTTCTCACCAGAAGTGACTGGAGGGTTGTAAGAAGTACCGCATATCCAGTGCACTGGTTGAGACTGATGATAAATTGTTGTGGAATGACAGTGAAGAGGATGGGGATGTTAGGAGTCAGTGGGGGGGAAGAAGGCACTGACTGTGAAATGCAGAGAGGGACACTGATTGGTACAGGTAGATAGAATCTGACATGCTTTGTGTATTAAGTGTGTGAAATTAATAGTAAAATATTTTATCTTAGAAGATGTTTTATTTTTGGTGGGGTTGTCTTAGATTTGGATACAAACATTTTCCCTTGGCAGATGTGTTTTATTTTGGAGGTCATCTTAGATTAGTGTCATCTTGCATTTGGGTAAATATGGTTGTAAAAAATGTAATTATGATTAAATTAGGTAGTGAATCGTCTGGTGATAGGGAAAGTAAAATTCATGGTAACCTACCAGGGGCAAAGGAAGGGGAGGGTAGCAGCAATGGTGGTGGTAGTTGTAACAGGTGCTTCTTCCTCCTCCAGTGTAGCTGTTGCTGCTGTGTTCTTGTTGTTTTTGTTTCTGCTGGCACTGTGGTTTGTGAAGTAGACTGAAGTTGTTTGATACTTTTCAGACAGAAAATGGAGTACCATTAAAGGACAAGTGGCTGTAAAAGTTCTGAGGGAGACACTTTCTACTTTTCAAGTAACCAATGAAGAACTGAGAAGGAGCAAACAGAAGGATGAGCAGCATTTAATACATTGCCAACATTCCTGTGAGGTAAGTGTGTTTTGCTTGTAATTGTTGATTTTGTGGAGGGAAGGGGGGGGGGGGGGGTGTATTTTGTACTGTCAAATTTGGTTATTGTAATGACAGGAACTGAATATTTTGTGTCATTATAAATGAATGTTGCTGTAATGGAGGAGTGTGATGCTGTGGTTAACTGCGATGAATTAATTGGTGCCACAGAATATCTGATGGCTGAGACGAGGTGTCTCGTAAACCAGTGTTGTCATAACCAGGTTCCACTGCATTTGTCTGTTCAAGAATGTTTCACAAATGTGTACCCCTAAAACCAAACTCCATAACTTGTTTTAAAAAATAGATAATTTTACGAAATATTAACTTATTTTGCATTAAGATCTACAACTCTTGTCTGGTGTGTTTCTTAATATGGTGTATCATTCATCAAGTGCAATACAAAATTTTGTACCTCTCAACAAGAGGTGTGCTGCTTTACATGAGCTTTATTTTAGTGCTTATATCTGTGACTAGATTGAAGAAGAATTAATGTGTTCTTTGTCATTTCCAAACTATAAAGTCATCATTCCTTAAAATTTTACCAGCTCCTGATTTTTTGGGTCTAAAATTTGTAGTTCTTTAACTGTGCATTTACGTCACTAGAGTGCTGCCAGAGACAGAATTTCTTTTAGATATTTACGTGTTTTGTGCAAATGATCTCTACTAAAATAAACATCTCTTCTTCATGTACAGTTTTTTTATGTGTGTGTGCAAAATTGCACAAAGTAACTGTTAGTTTAATCATATCTGTCAGTCCTCATGCAAGAACTCTGCTCCCACTGGACAGATGGTCATGAAATGTGATATTTGATTATTTTTAGAAAATCTGTCAAGAAAATCCAAGTTTTATTAAAATCTGACAAGAATAAAGGGTGCTTTGCATGAAGACCTATGTATATTAATGATAATGTCTCTCTTAATGCCTCTTAGAAAGAGAAATGCTTCAGATAGAGTTTTGGAGAAAGTAAAAACACATATTATGGTCAGTAACATTATCTGAAAATTGTGCCATTTATGACATAATGTGGAAAAATATGCTACAGCCGAAAAGGCCAGATGACAATATAATACAGCACATTCAAAATATGTAAAGCTCTTTGCTTTTGCACATCAACAGTGGTTACATACACATGCGCCAATGGTATGTTTAGGTGTACATTATCTCTCTTGTTAAAAAATTGCTACAGGTGGCCTCTTACAATTTTACGTGCTGTGCAATATTTAATAAACAGAGCAATTTGTTTTGCATTTATGATATATATATGAGTATGCTTCACTTTATGCATCCTGTTGTGTTGGAGAATAAATAAAGGCAGTTTAACAGCCGTTATAAACACAGCTTTACGAAAATAATCAGTTAACCAGCTACATGTTTCGATCCTCCAGGGGTCATCTTCAGGCTGATATTGGAAACATACTAGAAAGTAAACAGATCATGTGCAGAAGGGAGATCTTGCATCTTACAGGTTTTTGTTACAAGTCTGGTCTTTACATATTATTTGATTTCAGCATTAAAATTGAAGATTAAAATTATGGATTAAAATTAAATTGAAATTAAATTAGTGAAGGCAGTTATTAAATTTTAAATTAGCAGCTGTTGCAAGTGGTATTTTGCTGGTAGATGTCATGTGGTTTCATTTTGGGTGTTTTGACATCGAGGTTTTTCATGTCGCTCTACAGCATATGTCATGTGCCCATCATAGTGCATGGCATACATTATCCATTATTGTATTAGTTGAATGTCTTCCTTTGTGTCATAAATTAGCATAGCTTGTAGACTGTATCTCTTACTGTACAGTCAGTTGTGCTACAATGCAATAGTTGTTCTCTTATAGAAAATTGCTGAATAAGAAGGTAATATATCATCATCATCATCATCATTATTATTATTATTATTATTATTATTATTATTATTATTATTATTATTATTATTATTATGTTTGGCAGGATATCTTGACACTGTGCACTGAATTTGCATTGTAGCCAATGTGTATGCAGCAGTTTACGTTCCACAAACCGCATTCACCTATTCATCAATCACGTTACACTCAATTTGTGTTAATGAACCATGTGTAATAGCAGAACCTACTGTACTGTACAGTTATGGATTTGAATCATCCTTGATATGCATTAGAGTCATATTATTATAGTAACTGATTGCCTTTTGCTGGCCCGTAACAGTTGTCCCTTGAATGAATGCGTTCTGATCTTGTAGCTGTAGGGTTTGTCCCAGGTTTTGCCCTCCTCGTCTGGTGTATGTTATCATAATAAGTCTCAAAATCTTGATGGGCATAGTTTGGCCTGCAGTAAAGGTAAAGTTAAGGTTTTCCCTGTCCACACCATGGAGGCATATGAGGAGTGGAGATGTATTCATCTTCAGCCGTGGCAGTACCCATTGAATAGGAGACTGGTATGTGTCCCAGAGCCAGTCTGGACACTTTCTTGTTTACTTGAAGTATGTCAATTGATGCAGTAGCTGTTTGCCCTCAGATCCATGTGCATGTTGTAGCTGGCTTCACAGCATTCCATTGTTCATCACAATTTTCCATCTGTAGGTTGTTGGTGCATGGTGAGCATGTGTATTTCTCCTTTTTCCTCTCATAAGATTTTCACGGTTGTAGCTCTTATGTCATTCTGACATGGTGCAGAGATTTAGTGAATAATGAGTTGGATGACATGTGGTTGAAAGCAGTTTTGGCTTAATTTGATTTGGAGAACTGAGAAAACAACAAAATGTATCAGTCAGAACAGTTTGTGTCGTTGCTGATATTCAAACTGGGCACATTCTAAAAAGAAGGAATTTCAACTGTCACAATATACACAACTACAATCAGGTGCTGTGAACAAAAGATAATTGATTTTTACAGTAAAAATTGTGTAATTGTATAATTGCCCCTGTAGTAGTGGTTGAACACTGTGCACTGCTTTGCTTTCCTGAAAGAATGACTAGTTAATAAGAAATTTGTAAGAATGTGGAAGTAAGCAGTCATGGCCTGCCATCCTGACAGTTATCTTAGCAGGAAAATCATAGCTCAGGTTAGCCTGTCCATGGGTCGATTTCAGCCTGGGACCTCACTGAATATAAAGCATTGGTACCTTCCACAAAGCCACAACATTCAGTCAGTTTAGTTATGTTCATTCAGCCTTTCTCTGATTATTTTATTATTATGTGAGAATGGGTTTTGGTATCAAAAGCATTTGTTTTAGTATTGTTGAATTTGGCATTTATGTAGGTCTCTATTAAAAGGGGCTGGTAATATTAGATCAGATTAACATTGGCACAAGTATTTTGACATCTGACTGTGGTTATGCATGTTTTTTTATGTTTGTACTACTAAATTTTTGAAGGGCACCTCAGAATTGGGTGGAATTGAATTCAGTCCAATTTACATTGGGTGGGTGGTGGCAGTTTTATTGTAACATGATTCTGAGTCACCATTTCATTGTTAGGTTAATATATGCACTTTTGCAACCAGCTGCAGATATGCCAGACCTGATTGTGATGTGTTTGTTCATCGAGATTGATGTTCAGTAGGTTATACATAACATTATAGAGTAATGAATATTATAATTTTACTGTTTTACTAATATAAATTGTACAGCTGGTGTTACATCATCACAGTGAATTTCTGACAAAAACATGGACTAAAATAACATTCAGTAGATGACGTTAGAAAGTTGCGTATGTGTGTCCAGGACGGTCACGTATACAGATCTGTACGGCAGTTCTTCCCTCAGCTCAACAGAACGCATTTCAAAGTGGCATATTGAATTACGTATCTTGATGTAATGATTTGAAGAGTGGGTGGTTTTTGAACTGAATAATATGCATATTTTGCATGTTATATATCATAATTGAAATCGTCGTCACGATAGGTATTACAAACTGCGCATAAGGGCGGTGTATTGGATGTCGAGACCTTTGAATTTCGCCAAAATCGATACCCAAGTATCACTATGGAGGCATTTTTCGGACGTGACTTCTAAGAATTATTCATATGCGCAAGTGGTGCCCGCAAGTACCCTACATTTGACTCCTTGTATTCATTTGTTTAACATTTTGTCACGAAAACAACGATCACGCTCAGTATCGATCGCCTACGGTTGTCAGCACACACACACACACACTGTAACACGGTTGTGGTGCAGCACGAGTGAAAGTTGATCGGATCATCGAATAAAGTAAGTAGTGCAAGGAGGCTGGCCGATGCTGCGAAAGAATGTCGTTTGGTGAGGGCAGTACTATGTTTAAGTGTGTATGTGTGCTGTATATGTATAATAATTGTTATTCCGTACTGTATTGATTCGTGGTCATTTGTATGCCCGTCACAGTGACCACAGGAGCTAAGAAAACGTAAAATTGACTTTGTTGCAGAGGTATTTTCTCTTATGGAAATGAAGTAAGCGTTATGAGATTATAGGGTTTGTTTTGTGTCCATTTCATTATATGTTCGGCGTGTATACACGAAAATTATGCTTTGTTGAAACTCGCGGTTATGACAAGTGGCTTCGTTCGGCAGTTGTTAAGTACGTAGTGACGTAGGGTATTACAGTGTTTCATGCAAGGCCGTTTATATACTGAATCATGTACATTTTGTAATATAGTAGTATTATATTTTGCAATGTAGTACAGTTTAGCAAACGATTCGGATCTTTGAAGTCTTTTTAAATCTTAAGCTTCGGCGTAGTACGTTAATATTGATCGCCAAATTCAAAGGTTTGTTGTGGTAATGACGGATATCCGGTTATTTTGATTTTTAGAAGGCTTGCTGGAGTAACCGCGTAGAAGTTGGCGTCGGAAGTGGTTAGGTGTATGTTATTGTTCACATTCATGAAGTGATTTTAGGTAGTAAAAGTATGGCCGGTCCACACGTCGCGCTGAAGGCCACATCGCTTCAGGATGCGGCTTAAAAGCAATGAAAACCTTAATTGAGGTTAGGTAGTCGTACTGTGACATGTTAGTAGTATGTGGATTGTTATTGCATTTTCTCGAACATAATATCGGGTTAATAAAGAGTACGTGCAAATGGCGTATTTTGTACGTTGATTAAATGAATTCACATACTTCTTTGTATTTATTAAAGTGTTTCCTGTTTCTATTTTATCGCAGTTGCGTTGTATCGGTTCTAGACATGGACCAAGACCATATTGTACGAGTCTCGCTCGAGACTTAAGTGTTTGTGTTGAGCATTGTTTTTCGTACGTTAAAGTTAATGCCTTAGCCTGTATAAAGCAGGTTCATTTACAGCAGCAGCCAGGGAATTGGCTAGATATAAATTAGATTTAGTGGGTGTGCAGGAGGTAAGGTGGGGCAGAGAGGGCACAGTAAGAGCAGGGGATTATAATTTTTTCTATGGAAAAGGAAATGAGAATCATCAATTGGGAACAGGATTCTTTGTACACCACAGAATAGTATCAGCAGTTGAGAGTAGAGTTTGTTAGCGATAGGGTGTCACATAGTTCTGAGAGGTCACTGGTGTAATATCATTGTTCTAAATGTGCATGTGCCAAGTGAGGAGAAAAGGGATGATTCAAAAGACAGTTTTTGCAAGGAATTAGAGCAGGTTTTTGATAATTTTCATAAGTACCATATGAAAATTCTATTAGATTTTAATGCAAAAGTGGGGAGAGAGAATATTTTCAAACTGACCGTTGGTAATGAGAGTCTACATCAGGATAATAATGATAATGGTGTTAGAATGGTAAACTTTGCCACATCAAAAAATGTAGTAGTTAGAGCACGATGTTCCCACACCGAAACATTCATAAGTACACCTGGACCTCTCCTGATGGGAAGACTCACAACCAGATTGATCACGCATTGATAGATAGGAGATGGCATTCAAGCGTACTAGATGTACGAAGTTACAGGGGAGCTGACTGTGATACTGATCACTATCTGGTGGTTGCAAAAGTTATGGAAAGCTTGGCAGTAAGTAAACAAGAAGCACAGAGGGTTTATGGGGAAATATATAATCTGAGGAAGCTAAATGAGCTGGAGGTTAGGAAACAATATCAGATTGAGATTACAAACAGGTGTGCAGCTTTAGAGAACTTAAGTGATGATGAGGACATAAATAGGGCTTGGGAGAACATCAAAACCTCAGCTAAAGGGAGTCGAGGTCTGCTAGAATTTAAGCAGCATAAACCATGGCTTTATGAAGAATGTTTAGGTTTTTTAAATTAAAGGAAGCAGGCTAAAATGCAGTGGATACACAACCAAAGCCAGAGCAGTCTGAACAATGTAAGACGTGATGCTAGTAGACATTTCAGGAACAAAAAGAAGGCATATCTGAAAGCTGAAATTGAACTTGAAACTAACAGTAAGATAAAATATATTAGGGACTTGTGTAGGGGCATCGATGACTTTAAGAAGGGTTACCAGCCTAGAACTAATATAGTGAAGGATGACAAAGGTGATGTGGTTGCAGGCTCCCACAGCATTTTGGCTAGGTAGAGGAACTATTTCTCCCACATATTGAATGTTGGGGTTAATGATGTTAGGCAGACAGAAATACACACAGCAGAACCACTAGTACCTGAGCCAAGTGCCTCTGTGGTTGAGTTGGCTTTTGAAAAGCTAAAAAGTCACAAATCACCAGGTATTGATCAAATACCAGCAGAAGTGATTAAAGCAGGGGGTAAGACAATTTGCTGTGAGATTCATAAACCTATTTCTATTTGGAATAAGGAGGAACTGCCTGAGGAGTGGAAGGAGGCAATCATAGTACCTATCTATAAGAAGGGAGATAAACAGATTGTAGTAATTACAGGGGCATATAATTTTTGCCAACTACATACAAAATTTTATGGAACATCCTGCTGTCAAAGTTAACTCCATATGCAGAGGAAATTATTGGGGATCATCAATGGGGATTTTGACACAGCAGTTCAACTACTGATCATATATTTTGCATTTGTCAAATACTTCATAAAAAATGGGAATACATTGAAGCAGTGCATCACCTCTTTATAGACTTCAAGAAAGCTTATGATTCAGTTAGGAGGGAGGTCTTGTATAATATTCTTATTGAGTTTGATATTCCCATGAAACCGGTAAGGCTAATAAAAATGTGTCTGATTGAAACATATAGCAGAGTCTGTGTAGGAAAGAATTTGTCTGACATATTTCCTATTAGGAATGGTTTGAAACAAGGAGATGCTCTGTCACCATTGCTTTTCAACTTTGCTTTAGGGTACGCCATTAGGAGGGTTCAGGTAAACCAGGATGGCTTGAAATTAAATGGTACACATCAGCTTCTGGTTTATGCTGATGATGTTAATATATTGGGAGGAAGCGTACATACTGTAAAGGAAAACACAGAAGCTTTGATAGTGGCTAGTAAGGAGATTGGACTATAAGTAAATGCGGATAAAACTAAGTACATGGTCATATCTCGAGATCAGAATGCAGGACAAAGTCACAGTATGAAAATTGATAATAGTTCCTTTGAAAGGGTGGAAGAGTTCAAATATTTGGGAACAATTTTAACAAATCAAAATTCTATTCAGGAAGAAATTAAGAGCAGATTGAAGTAAGGAAATGCTTGCTGTCATTCGGTGCAGAATATTTTGTCTTCCCGTTTGCTATCCAGAAATTTAAAGATTAAGATATACAGAACTATAATTTTGCCAGTTGTTTTATATGGGTGCGAAACTTGGTTGCTGTCAGTGAGGGAGGAATGTAGGCGGAGGGTGTTTGAGAATAGGGTGTTGAGGAGAATATTTGGGCCTAAGAGGGTTGAGGTAATGGGAGTTGAGGAAACTATATAATGAGGAACTCAATGATCTGTACTGCTCACCCAATATATTGTGAGTGATAAAATCAAGAAGAGTGAGATGGGCGGGGAATGTGGCACGTATGGGGGAGAGGAGAGGCGTGTACAGGGTTTTGGTGGGGAAACCTGAGGGAAAGAGACCACTGGGAAGACCTAGGTGCAGATAGGAGTGTAATATTAAGATGAATCTTCAGGAAGTGGGATGTGGGTGTGTGGACTGGATCGAACTGGCTTAGGATAGGGACAGGTGACGGGCACTTGTGAATTCGGTAATGAAGCTTCGGGTTGCATAAAATGCGGGGAATTTCTTGACTAGCTGCAAGAAGGACTCTGCTGCATGGAGTAAGTAAGTAAATTTAATGCCTTAAGCAGTTTCTAATGGATGTCCTATATGCTGATTGTGAACTTTGTAGCATACCTTTGCTCACTGTTCATTATGTATGACCATGTTTCATTATCAGTTAACCCTTAGACGCCGAATTAAATCCCATCTGCTATTTGCTGGCATTATTAGGAGCTCACCATTTTCTCCACGTTAGCAGGATAAGGGTTAAATTATTTACCCTTAGGCGACTAATGTTGTATATA
>Ga0268261_10003688_pt1 | contig 11310 bp, 9 predicted proteins | sample TergutNc150P1_FD_190353 | JGI IMG/M metagenome (GOLD analysis project Ga0268261, IMG submission 190353) | Nasutitermes corniger P1 segment gut microbial community from laboratory colony in Florida, USA - Nc150 P1 (SPAdes) (version 2) | ecosystem: Host-associated > Arthropoda: Insects > Digestive... | reverse complement strand
CTGTAAACACTTTTCATCTCGGTTATAAAAACCAATCAGTTTATGCTGTAAGTGGCACAAGTCGCTGTTTATTCTCAGATAAATACAAAACACATAAATGCAGTGGGGCAGAGCATACAGTTGTTGAATGTTAAACTTGTTGGTGCATCACGTAACCAGTAGGCTTTAAAAGGTTAATGTGGAGACCAATTTCTATGGGTGCTTCCTTAAGTTCCTGATACACATCTTTAACTGTCCTAACATTCCTAATCAGGAGACAGACATCATCTACATATCCTATAACTTGTGCGGTATGATGTCCAAGGGTTCCCTTAACATTGACTGCTAACTTCCTGATGACATTTCTTTTTATGTTTCGCACCATGCATTGTACTAGAATTATACAATATAAACCAAAAAATGCTCCTTGTCTAAATTAATACTTTAATTTATCATGTCTTCTATGTGTTTTGAACCCGAGGGTTTATCTACAGGAAGATGGTTGTATGTACAAGTATGGTATTGTATGTTTTTACATGCATGTAAATACATACTATACCATACCTTTATTTACATACATGTAAATACATACAATACCATACCTGTGTTTACATGTATGTAAATACATACTGTATCATACCTGTACGTACAACTCTCTTCCTGAGGATGAACCCTCGGGTTCGAAACGGGTAGAAGACATAAATTAAAATATTAATTTAGAAAAGTTTCATTTTGTTGGTTTATATTGTATAATTCGTGATGACATATTTGAGAGCCAAGATGGGGCCAGCCTATCACCTTGTTTAAGGCCCTGCCTTATTTTAAGTTGTTCAGTCCACTGAGCTTGAACCATCACTTGGGCTTCTGCATCTTTCATTGTAGCTTTAACTAACCTTACTTGTTTACCAGGTATCCCAGCATTACACATGATCGTACAGTGCTTGTCACCATTAATGCTGTCATAAGCTTGCTTGATATCTGCACATATTTGGTGTACCTTAATATTGATCTCCCAACATTTTGCGAGCATTTGTTTAACTGTAACCAGTTGCTTCTGCAGCCTCAGTATAGCTAAATTGTCCTAAAAGCTGTCTTGCCAGTTAAATTCTATACCAGATACACACTGACATAATTGCACCACGTCTACGAATGTGACTTGTTTGCCATGATACATTATTGTTCCTGCCTCAGTACAGTATTTAATTTGCTGGTTTATTTTGTTAGTGTGGAATGCACTGAGTGAGCTATGTCAATGTGTCATACACCTTTCAGCTCTTCAAGTACCAAAGGAATTTTAAAATCGTTCAGCCTGAAGAATTCTACATTAAAACTTGTCATGCCAATATAATTTTTGTCTGTATTAGTCGGATACATTATCACCAATACCTTACATAAGAAACTTTATTGATAGTTTAAAAAACTGGCATCTCATACAAATAAAACTGTGTGTGTGTGTGTGTGTGTGCGTGCGCGCGCCGCGCGTGTGTGCGCGCGCGTGTGGGCGCTCGTGCGTGTGGGCGCGCGCGCTTGTGCGCGCGTGTGCGCGTGCGCGTGCGTGTGTGCGCGCGCGCGCGTGTGTAATATACTTCCAGTTAATATTGACAGGCTATATTTAAAATATATATTTTTTGATGTGGTAAAAATTTAACATCATGCAGTACAAAATAACTTCTGATTCTAATTTTGATATCTGTTATGCGCTTACTATTTGGTTTGTAATGATAGATATGTATTTAAAGTCAACAAAAATACAGGAGTACAGGGAAGTGAGATGTGTAACAATCTGAAGATTTCATTATACATTACTGTCATTTTAAAGCCTGCCCATTGTTTCCATTAGCGACCCAACTGCATTTACAACTGACGATGGTCACAGATCCAGGTTCCAAAACACTGTGTCTGGAAAGCTGAAGGTGACAGACAGTGCCCAGAATTATAGTCATTGTCACACTGTAATGAGAAACCATTCGACTTAGGTCATATAGAGTACATTTGTGTAACTATGCTTTCTGAATGACACAGGTCATATGTTTCAAATCTTGTTAAACTCTTCTTTGGTGTGTTTTCTGGTGTATGCTTCTTTCAGGTCAGTCACAACATCTTCATCTTGGACAATTTGCATGTAGAAGTGGCATTTAAACCTACAGATCAGAAATATTCACACATGTGGCTGGTTGTTTATCTTCTCTATAATAACATAGAGATTTTCTTTGAACCACAAGGAATACAGGTCCAATCAAATGGTAAGTATTTATACTTTAAATGCTTCTCAGAGGAAAGAGCCATCAAACTTAGAGAATTTAGCTAAATGCAAAACTGTCATAGCCCACTAAACGCTGGCATAAAATCAATGTATTTATCCAATCAGTTTTGTACTGTTGGTAAAATCTGCATGATATTTAGTTGTAGTAGTGTATCTGTATCAGTGATGTGGCAGCAATGATAGAAATGACTGCTGCCTTGAGGTGTGAGGTTTTTGTGATACTTGAGTTGTTGGGTGAATGGTTGATTTCTAACATTCTGGAGGAACACACTGCCTCGATTTTCAAGGGTTATTTGGCACTGATAATTCTATATACAATAGAATCCCAATTTAAGTTTCTCAGTTGAAGATATTTCTGCATTTGTTGTTCTTTTTGTAGTCCTGGCCAAAACCCCATGTGAAAAATGCATAATTATTCTCAATTTAAGGTTTCTAGATTTTAAGTTTTTTTTACCATGTTTAGAACATGAAAATTCAGTCCCTACACCATTTTGGAATCTCAGTTTAGGGATCATGTTTAAAGCTTTGAGTTTGGTTTGCGTAAATAACACTGTTATTGTGCACAGTACAAGTGCAGCAGTGTCAGAATCAACTGTGAACTATTGCAGCAGTATACTAGTGACTGTCAGGAATCAGCGTGTGTGTAATTTGACACAAAGCCCATGGCAGGAGCCATTTACATAGAAGTTGGTTTATAACTCACCTCTTCTGTTACATGATCATGAATCAGGGATGTAAGCTGTCTTATGACCAGTCACTGTACACCACACTGCTGCGAAGTGCTACGCTGTCTAGGGTTATTTTCTTTGAAAATTGGCTTATGGCATAATGGAGTTACTGACTGTTTTGTGCCATACAACCCTAATGTTAGTTTATTTTTCAATTTTTTCTCTTTTGGTTCCCACAAAATAAACATAAGAATGTAAATCTAAGATTGTTTGAAGTAAAACATTATTAGGTTTAAGTTTAGAGTCTGTACAATATTTTTTCAAACACAGTTGTAACATTCTCATTGGTTTTGAGTCAAACTGTCAATCAAGTTTTTTTTTTGAGTTAATGTATAAAAAGCTGGTACCCCACATGTATCTTATATGGGAATCTATTGCACTTTGTTTCTTCATCACAGTATAGTGCTACATTAAGAATAACTTCACTTTCTTGGTTATGAATTACTTCAACTAATCATCAGACATATCTGGATGAATGATTGCTTTTACATATACATTCTTGGAAAGAAGGCGTGAGAAATGTTATACAGCACTAGTGATGGAGAATGGTAACTAACTGAGAGTTGGTTAATGTCTTCTGGAAGTGTATTAGAAAGGCTTTGTGTATGTGTACTGGACACTTGTGCTTCAAAGTCAGATCATATCTGTACTCAGACATAGATAGACAATACAAAAAAATAATTTGATTCTGTATTTTAATAAAGTATTACAATGAAAAGGGTTAGATCCGTCAGTCAAGTGCCTGGCTATGAAGGGGATGATGGATTCAGTATGTGGCATGAGCAGGGATGGTGTTTGTGTTTCACCATTCACAGATCAGGTTTGGTGCCCACTCAGAGCCAGTGAAGATGGTGAGGAGGGGCCTTCTATGAGGGATGAGTGGCCAGAGAAAGAAACTGACCCTTCATCTCCCCAAGTAACTGAAGTTAAGAATTCATTGAAATCCACCTTCACTTCCTTGTGTGTCTGTATGGTGTTGTGTTTAAACACAGGGATATCTTTACCTTACCTTTAGCCAAGTGGTACATGGATGCTTGTTTTGGCATGCTCATTGAAAAAGAGGTTGAGTGTGTAATGTGACATTAACCACTTTGGTACTCAAAATCTCAGAAGTAAAAGATGCGGATTAAGAATGCTTAGCGCACATTCCATCAAAGGTGCCTGTGTAATTACATCAGGCTGAGTACATACACAGAACACCAAGTTAGTGGTGTCTCCATATAAAAGTGCCAAATTCAGTGACATAATGTTCCAGCTTGGGCAGTGGTGTTGTTGAAACATTATAACAAACACTATGGATATCACAATCCAGCTTTTTGTATGGTGGTTCTGTTCTCTAAGATGCCATGGTTTGGCTCTTTCAGTAATTACTTTGAGCCTGAAATAGTCATTTTATCAAACCTAGAGCCTATATTTAGAAGGAGAATGATGCCAAGGTCAATTAGGCAGTAAAGTGTGATGTAGACAGACTGCTTCAACCTCTTCAGTTAATGTGCAAGGTCCTCAGTTTATGTGTTTTGTATCCTTGGTCACGATGATGACTGTTTTGCATGATAATGGGCAGCACACTATGAACCACAACTTACGTTTTCCATCTGCCAGGGTCCATACCTTTCAGGGCAATGCATTGCAGTGAATATTTTTATTCGCTGTATTTACCGAGGGTGCTGGAAGGCTGTAGTTCAACCCATTGCAACTCATATTAGATTCATACTCACCATATGTAAAGAAGGTACTGCAGATGGTTCCATTTGGCTTGCAAACACATGGTAGACTTAAAAACACATTTTTCATTGCATTATCAAAATTATACTGGTGAAACTGAACACATTATGTTTAAATGCCTTTGTTTAGACTGTCTTCAGCGCATGAATTATTGGCTATACACTTTAACCAAGAGTGAACAAACCATGGGTGCCAGGTTGCCATGGCAACTAAATTTTATATTATGGTGTCTACTATTTATGGATCCTCAGTATGGAACTTGCTTCATATTACCTTTCTTACATCCAGAATTTTGAGCAGAGAAATATGTACATCCCGATTTATCATTTAGCATGCCTTGCAGTTTTGAATTACATGGGTTTAGATCTGGTGAACCATGAGGCCACATTTCCCTGATTATTACCCTGTCATCTGAAACACTTTGTAAACATTGCATAGAATTTAATTGAAGTCATAGCACCGTAGCATAAATTGCATCAAAATGTGTGTAACATGTCAGTATGGATTTGTGGTCTCAAAAAAATAGTCTCAGTAATAGTAGTGTGATTTTTTAATTGTGGAGCATTGGGTATGATCCTCGCACAGAATATTGTCTGAAATAAAGTATGTAGAATGGTGTGTTGTGCCATTTAGGTACAGTAGTTAATTAAATAACAGGGGAATGGAGAAAGCTGCATAACAAGGAGCTGAATGATCTGTACTCCTTATCCAATATTGTGCGGGTGGTAAAATCGAGACGAATGAGATGGGCAGGGCATGTGGCACGTATGGGGGAGGATAGAGGTGTGCACAGGGTGTTGGTGGGGAAGCCTGAGGGACAGAGGCCATTGGGGAGATCAAGACATAGATGGGAGGATAATGTTAAGATGGATCTTCAGGAAGTTGGAGGGGGTCATGGGGACTGGATGGAGTTGGCTCAGGATAGGGACAGGTGGCAGGCACTTGTGGGTACAGTGAGGAACTTTCGGGTTCCATAAATGTGGGGAATTTCTTGACTAGCTGCAAAGTTTACTGGTTAGCTTCTCAAGAAGGACTCTGCTCCATGGAGTAAGTAAGTAAGTTGATTAAATATGTTCTGCTATGATGGTATGATCTTTAATCCAGTTAAGATTTAGTATAAAGTAAACAAATACTAAAAAAAGCTATGAGCTCTTGCACTCTCTCTTTAAAAGCAGCCACTCTTGATTCATGGTCTGTGTTGCGCAGCCTGTGTGCCACAGTTGCCTTATATGGATGTACATGCAGCAGTTTTTTTTTGGGGGGGGGGGCATTACATTGATAACATAGACACACTTTTCCGCTCTGCAAGTCAAGCCAATGATATCGTTAGAGATGTCTCCAACATAACACCAACTGTATCTGGTTGTTTCTTAGTCAGTAATGTGTGTTCTGCATGTTTTCTTCATGTCTGGAATGTAACTTGTAGCCCACATCCTTTCAGTGTCTTAAATTGTCATGTTTGGAACAGGTACATACCATATACATTATACAGAAACATGTGATGTCACACTGATATTTGCATTGTGACTGGACATTGACTTAATGACTACAGACATGTAACAACATCTGTATGACAGATTGGGTTAAGGTCAACCAATCAAGTGCCCTGTGATAAGGTAGCTGACAGGAAGAGACCAGTAATACAGGCCAGATAAAGTAAGGATCCTGTTTATAAATCTAATATAGTGTACATAGCAAACTAAGAGTCTTATTTCATTAGATGTGTGTGAACTCTTGTTTTTACGCTGATCCACGTATGAGATTCAAAACTGTAAGCCTAAACTATAGCCAGGCCCAGACCCTGATGTGAGGTAAATGCTACATTGGTGGTGAATAGTATAGAGAATACACAATCAGCCATGACCCTTATACCATGGTCGAACTGTTCAACTGAATAACCAGGGTGTAGCAGGATGTTTTGGAATAAAGTGCTAGGAAGAATATTTGGGCTGAAGCAACACATGTAACATACTTGCAAACAGCTAAGAATTTATTCCAGATTAAGTTAAAAACCACACAGAACACTGCTACATATGGTGTCATAGCATCAGTTTACTCTGTACAAAAATGTGACCTTAACAAATGCTGTATATCCTTCGAAGTTCCATTACCACAGGAAATATAAAGGTCCTGTAGCAAATGATTTTACTGTTGGTCCCATGTCATATGTCCCAAAGGCCATCGTTTTGGTACTTTAAAAGTTATGGTGGTTATGTGGTCTCCAGTTGCAGAATTTTCATACAAAATTTCATGAAATTGCATCTGTTATTTGATAACAATAGCAAGGGTAGACATATGGATGTACATGTACATGATAGCATATGATACACAGAACTATGGTAATGCTTATTCAAACCTGTGGAAAGTAATCTAAAAACACTTGATGTTCTGAATGCTTTTAAATTGTCTTTTGAATGCTGGTTATTCTCTGAGCACCACCGAGAATGCTAGTATCCATTATGTATTTCCTCATTGTCTATGACCCAGAAAGTACCATTGAATGATAGGAAGAAATGAGTGATGAATTGGAAAATATGTGACTTGTCTTAGCATTTGCCTGGAGGAACCATGGGAAAAACCACAAAAAGCTTGTCAACATGGTCAATGTCCCATTCACACATCAAACTGTGTACTTCCTGATTACAAGTGTGGCTGAAGCAAAAATTTGAAAATGTATTGTACTGGTTACATCTGTAAAGGGCAGTGGTAACTGCTTTAACATTAGGTCTCTTGTAGTCTACAGTTAGTTTCTTATGATTCTCAGAAAGAACACACATTTTCCCTAAACACAAGTAAAAGTGTTACTTCAACTGTGTGTCCATTTCCTTGGAGGTGGGTACTGAATTCTAAAATATTATTTTTACAATTCATATTATGGCCTGGATTGACTGATTTACGATTAGGTTCGAGACCTTATGGTCCTGATGCACCTAGGCCTTAATTGATGGGCCCTTTGTGTCCCATATCAATTCATGGGGGCCCTGTTGCTTTACTAAAGTTCCGGATGGCCCCCAGACTTATACTTTTGATGTCCTCTGGCTCCAAGAAGAAGGAGCCCATATACAAATGTCTGAGTGAAGCCACAGCTTCACATTCACAAAGAATGTGGGCCAAGGTTTCATCCTCTGCTCCACACCTCTTATACAAAGGACTGTCTGACAGCCCCATTAGATGAAGATGTCTCCTAAGGGTATTATGCCCAGTAAGAAGGCCAGTAGCAACCCTGGATTATGGCCTGGATAATGGAAGTTGAAAGAGCAAGAACTAGATTGCACTCTCTGAAGAACTTGTTTTGAGAGAGGCTACGGACTTGTCATAAGGTGGACTATGTGATGGTGGTGGTTATTATTATTATTATGGTCTCATTTATGACAGCATGTAGTCTCATAGGTGGTTATCAGCAGTAATGACTTCTGCCATAAGAATGGAAGCAGTATTTGTCCCCAGAATAATGGTACCCATGTACCAAAGTGCATGGTGTCATAACCTGACAGATCACAGCATGAATCCTTTTCACTACGAGAATTTTATGTCTCATTTAAGATTTTTGAAGCTTTCAGTGTGACAGTCTTGGCCAATCAGAGACTCCAGCTGGGAGATGATGTCCAACATTTCAGAGACCTGCTGTCTCAGGAGTGTTGGACTTCAACTCTGAATGATGTGTCTGGTAACTCAGTAATATTTTATCACTTATGTATGTAGACTAGTTTTGTCCTCTGTGCAGTTAAACGTACATAATTACCCTTCTTGTGTTCAATTCATTATGAAAATTAAGAGTCTCTGTCTCTTCCAGGGTTTAGTCAGAAAACACAGCAAAAGCTGAAGGAGTTGTTTGTGGAAGGATGTTGCCAAGAGCTGAAGTTTACAGTGTACGAGGCAAAGAACTTCATTTCAGATGTGCTTGATTACATGTATGAACAGGAACGTTACTATGAATGTGTGGACCTTGATAGTAACTAATCAGTGTCCCTTCCTGCACTTCTGTGAGTCAGAATTTACTAACTCCTTGATAAAACTGCTGTGTGACTCTCCTTTAAACAAAAATAACTGCACTGGTATTCAAATATAACTGACTATCAAATAATACTGTTTTTCTTATAAAAGTGATAATGCAGTAGTGTTTCAAGATGCACTAGGGAAACATAGGATTGGAACTTCATCCCTTTTATTCCATGCACTGATATCACTATATCGAATAAACACCAACACTTGCACTCATATATTGTTATATCAGCACTTTATTAATACTTTACTTACTCCATTATGCTTCAATCCGGAGGGTCATCTTCAGGGAGTATAATGGATACATTTCAGCAATGTGGGTCAAGACAATTTGTTACCAGTTGTAAAATTCAAGTTAGTGTGTATCATGTAATGTGTTATGCAGCAGCAGCTAGTGTGTATCGTGTAACACATTACACTACTGTTTTTGTGTAACAGCTAAATAATGGCACAGATGTGTGACGATTGAATAAAACGTATTAAATGGAATGCAGAGAGGCCCATTTTGAATATGAGAACCACATAAATCTGCCCTTTAACCAGTTTCTTCTGAAACATCTAGTAAAGTTGCAGATGTTTGTTGGATAATCATAGTATGATTTAATATTATATAGGCCTATGGAGGAAGTGTTCCATTGAAATATCTGCTGCACTTTCCATGTTAATGGCCTCATGATTAAATAATTTACATCCAGTAACTTTTTTTAAATGAGGGTGAAATGATGGATTACAATCTGTATGAAAAGGGTTAATATACATACTTGGTTGTGTGTGTTGTTTATTTTGACTGTATAGATATTAGGATACTTAGTCATGAAAAACGAAAGAATCTGGGGTAGATTGGTCATTTCATAGTGCAAGTACAATCCTGGCAGCCTGAGGAAAAACACAAACCTCGGAGATAATCTGTATTCTGGCCAAGAGTGTAACTCCCTCTTGAATGTGTCACAGGCATTACCACATACCAACTTGCTTGTTTATTTCGTGGCAGTGTTATTTCCTCCACTTACAAGGGTGGTATTTCCAAATTGACTGAAGATAACTTGTGAAAACGCAGTGCACTGTGTGAGGGCGAAGCTGGAATCTTTACATGCACCTACCATTCATTACTCTCATGTGATGTTAGTTACCAACACTAATTAGTAACCTAGTTCAAAATATTTACTGTATTGTACACAAAAGTACCCCAGCACAAATAAATTGACATTTTATCTAAATGTACTTTAAATCTACAGTACTGTAAGCACCGTGAATTTTACAGTTCACCAATAAGCATGTAGGTACCTGCAACTGTGAAAGTTCATTCGCAATTTTGGTAGCAGCATACGTACGAATTATGTAGATATTCGATTAACAGTGATAAATTTGGCCACAAATTTTAGTTTGAATGCAGAATTTTTTGATCCTAATTCATAAAACTGTTGTTTGAGTTAATGATCGAAATCGTAATTTTCGCCGTGTAGTAAAAATTTATCCTACCATTAACAATTCGCCATTTTGAAATATCTCATTAACACAAAACCCACGAGATGATACTGCATGTGCATTTGACTGTTAGTGACCTCTGTAGGAGTCTGTGGAAAGTTGAAGTAACACAAAACTGTCAGTTGGCGTGCAAGTTTTAATGCACATCGCAATTCTGCTTACAGCGCGCGTCGTGTATTACTTTTGTGTGAAGTTAAGAAATGTATGGCGCATCCTTAGGTTGCGGATGGAGGAAGGGCTTCCAATATGGAGGGTAGCCGCGAATATATTGACTAAACAGTCGCGGACAGCTGGTAAGGGGTGGTCCTTCAGCTTGGGGTTGGGCGAGGTGCTAACAACTCCTCACCGTAAAAAGATATCACGTTACGAAATATTCACACAGAGAGCCCCGGATCTGGACTGATACTTTGGTACGACCTAAGCAATGAAAAAGGGACGTGAGATTTGGTACATGGAATGTCAGGAGCCTGTAGAGGTCAGGTTTCCTTACAGGAGCAGCCAGGGAATTAAGCAGTGCGTCAGCTGTTTATAGTCTTCAGGAGAGCTTATGATTTAGTTAGGAGGGAGGCCTTGTACGTGTATAACATTCTCATTGAGTTTGGTATTCCCATGAAACTGGTAAGGCTAATAAAAATGTGCCTGAATGAAACCTATACCAGAGTCCAGGAAAGCAAACATCTGTCTGACATGTTTCCTATTAGGAGTGGTTTGAAACAAGGAGATGCTTTATCACCATTGTTTTTCAGCTGCGCTTTAGAGTGCACCATTAGGAGGGTTAGGGTAAACCAGGATGGCTTGAAATTAAATTGTGCACATCAGGTTTTGGTTTATGATGATATTGTTAATATATTGGGCAGACACACACATACCGTTAAAAAATGCAGAAGCTTTAGTAATTGTTAGTAAGGAGATTGGACTAGAAGTAAATGCTGATATGACTAAGTACATGGTTATTACTCAAGATCAGGATGCAGGGCGAAGTCACAGTATAAATATTGATAACACTAGCCTGCAAAAAAAAACTTTTTTTCTGCGGTAAAAACCAAAATAGGTGGGTTTTACTAATTTCGTTGTGCTGAATTCAAAAATGCATTTTGTTTTGCCTTATCACGTCTGGTTAATTGGCAA
>Ga0268261_10003687_pt1 | contig 11311 bp, 8 predicted proteins | sample TergutNc150P1_FD_190353 | JGI IMG/M metagenome (GOLD analysis project Ga0268261, IMG submission 190353) | Nasutitermes corniger P1 segment gut microbial community from laboratory colony in Florida, USA - Nc150 P1 (SPAdes) (version 2) | ecosystem: Host-associated > Arthropoda: Insects > Digestive... | reverse complement strand
TGGTAATTCTTTTGAACCAACAGTGATCCCCACCGCTCAGGCTTCAAGCTTCACACTGCAGTACTTTCCGTATTATGTGTGATGTTCCAAGTATAGCTGTCTTTTGTAGTGAATCTATCGAATGCTTTCCTGGTTCCGCTTCCAAATTTTTCCTTGAGATTCTCGTTACCATTCCAGTGGCTCTAATTATTACTGGTATAATCATACATTTCAGGTTCCACATTCGTTATATCTGTATACATAAACTCTTGTATTTCAACTTCTTTTCCGCTTCCTTTTGCACAACATTTCTGTCTGCGGGTATTGGCACATCTATCAGTGTGCATGTTTTCTCTTTATTATTATTATTATTATTATTATTATTATTATTATTATTATTATTATTATTATTATTATCTCAATTTTTATCAGTAGGTCGTAATTTTGATCTCGGTTACCTAGCTGTAGCAATGCTAATTATTTTGCTCTCTTACTGAGTAATTGTTTAAAAATTTGGTCCCCTCTCCCGTCCCACCTAAATGTTATGAGGTGTCCCAATTTTGTGTCTTTAAGAAGAAGGAATTCCCACCTACCAACAGCCAAAGGAATTAATAAAATGTAATTATAAGATAATAAGATTACATTAATAAGATGTAATTATAAGATATCATTAATATGATATAATTCGTCATAGGGCCTGCAACAAAAATACTGTCCTCATATATAATATGATATAGTGCGAATTAGTGAATGAGTGAGTCCCCGGCTCAATTATTATCAATAACAATTTATAATAATCGATAAGAACCGATAACAATATTCAATAGTAATAGACAGTAAACCATCGTAGGTGGCGTAGATTTTTTCTCCCTATGTAGGAACATAATACCGGATGTGAGTAACATGAAGCATGGTTGATAGGTTTACCGCTGTGTTTTCTATAACGTCGCGTCAAGACAGAGGAAGCAGGTGAGAACTGAACGTAGGTCTCAGCACTCCCACAAGAGATTAACGCTTGGTTTGCTCTAACAAGAATAAAGAAAATACCGATAGAAGAAGGTACGGAGTAGCGCGTAAATATTGTGGCTGACCATCATACGATGGTTTACCGGATGCATTTCCTGTGAGATATGCGCTGTGGAGAGAAGGTTAAACATAGTGTATGGCGTGATTATTACGGACGAAGATAAATTAAGTATGTTGCTCAGATGCAACAAGAAAGGCAATGTACGTGGTGCGTTCAAGGTCTAAGGTCTCCTAATTGTTTTCTCGGGAATGGAAGCAGGTAGAAACGTGAAAGTTGTTGGAAAAGACGTGGCTCTTCTTTAGGTTGGGTGAGGCCAAATGGCAACACTGTCCTACGCGTTGAATGCTTGTGACGTCGCAGAGTGACAGTAGTGTTTTAGATGCTGAAAATGGCGACGTTTACATTCGAAGAGCAGCGCGTCATTATCCGATTCCTCCACTTCCGTGGCATGGAACCCATCGAAATTCATCAACAATTGAGTGAGGCATGCAATGATGGCGTTATGGACGTGGAAAATGTGCGTTCGTGGGTACGACAGTTCACAGAAGGCCCAACGTCGTGTGAAAACAAACCGAAGGAGCCTCCGCCACGTGGAACCCATCTCACAGAAACTTTCGGCAATTTCAGGTCGTCATGCAAGATGGTTTCCACAGATACAACGGATATGCCGGCATTGGCAGCTATCTGTCTCACCGTCAAGCGGCGGTCTTCCATAACCATTTGTTCCACTCGCACAATCATGTCTTCAGATCGGCTAGTGCGTGGCGGAGGCTCCTTCGGTTTGCTTTCACACGACGTTCGGCCTTCTGTGGACTGTCGTACCCACGAACGCACATTTTTCACGTCCATAACGCCATCATTGCATGTCTCACTCAACTGTTGATGAATTTCGATGGGTTTCATGTGACGCAAGTGGAGGAATCAGATAATCACTCGCTGCTCTTCGAATGTAAACGTCGCCATTTTCAGTATCTAAAACACTACTGTCACTCTGCGACGTCACAAGCATTCAACGCGTAGGAAAGTGTTGCCATTTGGCCTCACCCAACCTAAAGAACAGCAAAGTCTTCTCCAAGAACTTTCACGTTTCTACCTTCTTCCATTCCCGAGAAAAAAATTAGGAGACCTTAGACCTTGAACGTACCACGTACGTACGGTGTAAGGCACAGGCGCGTTCGCGTAACAATTGTTGCCGTGAAAAAGCAATGCGTATTAAATATTCTGGGCGCGTGTCTGTATTTCTGCCTTAGTTATAAGAAATACAAATTGCATCTCTTCTGCGTCGTATACTTTGTCGTCTGTGGCCTCTTCCACATTATCTCATAAACTGCATGACTTTCGGGAATAAATGTACTAAACATAAATTGTGTGCTTTTATTTCCTCTACAACTTCTGGCTGAAAAAATCTTATTCTAACAAGAATTGAGTGATATATTATAAATAAATAGAGATATAAATATATATATATATATCTTCACCTCAAGAACCCGTTTTTCTTGTACTATTTATTTAGCTTAAATTTCTTTACATATTTTGGAAAAATCCTTAAATATTAAATTTAATGAAAATTCATGCAGTGAAAGCCAACTTGTTCCAGGCGGATGGACACACAAAAACGACGAAGCTTTTCGCAATATTGCAAACGCGCCTGAAAAAGGATTACGATCAACCTAAAGCTGTTATCAGGACAGGGAAAAAAGTTTAGTGCTGTATCCGGCCACAGCCTCGTGCTCGAACATCGGGCAGTTCCTCCAAATGTATTACCCGAACTGCAGGTTGCGACCACTAATCCGGTTTCTACAAATTAAACGAAAAGTGCAGTCAAGCCCTTGACAACAGCCCACTGCTCTTCTTTGGTGTTCATTAATAAAACCTGTAACTTTTTCGAACAGCAAAATGCAGATAGTGTTTGTATTTTCGACATTTCTAAAAAGAGGACAAAATTTTAAGCAGAACCACAAGCAAGGTTCCGATCAGTAAAAACTGGATCAGTTGTTGCACGCGGCAGCCAATCAAATTTAATCGAGCTGTTCCTCGCAGATGCGGGATTCTAGAATATGGAGGTCAGGAACCAAAGACAAATTTCGCTTTGAATTTATGTTCACACCAGAACGATATGCTTCATTACACAAGACGACGTCAGAACGAGGCGCGGTTCATTCTGAATTCATTCTAGTACATTCTTCAGTCAGCCTATTTCCTTCGCGATTCATTTTCAGTTCATTGTAGTGTACTGTTATCAAAGTATCTTAACCCGGCTTTCTAAATTTAAGCAGCGAATTCGTTTTCGAAGTGAATCTGGACATAACCGACCATCAGGTGCTTACAGCTTCTGATTAACATAGAAAAGTGAATAAAGTTAAGATAATGAAAGAAAGTGAGTACCTGCCGTATCCAGCACCTTAACGTCTGTACAATGGTTTTTTAGTTCCGTCTGATGTTCCATTGTACGAGTAACTAATCTCCGTGAACCGACAAACTAACCTACATAAGCAGAGTCTGGGGAATCACCGGTCCCTGTATGGGAACGGTTACACATAACGTAATACTAAGGCTCGTTCGTGTAACCATTTTTGCTTTGGAAGAGCAGAAAACATTACATATTCTGGGTGTGTGTCTGTAGCCTTAATTATCAAGCATGTAATAAGCATCCACCGTAATATACTGTCACCTGTGTCCTGCCTGGCTCTACCGTAATTTTCCAAGTGATTTCCTGGTAACATATAATTGAACATAAAATGTGTATTTTGATTTTGTCTACAGAGTTTTTCAAAAATATTTCTCATTCTAAGAATGACTGAGCGAGATATTATAATATATGGAGATAGGTTTTCATGTAAAGCGGTCTTGTCAGCCTTTAACATAATTTTAATTTTCTCGACACAGTATAGAAAAATACTCAAATATAAACATTTTATGAAATTCCGTTAAGTGGGAGCCGAGTTTTTCCATATGGATGGACAAACGGACGAACAGACAGAAATTTTGCGAAAACCCCTAAAAATTGAGAGGCGTTAGAAGTTGTCATATGTAAGTCATACCACTGGGCAGGTGGGGTAGGTGAATATGAAATACCGTGTGAAAAATGAAAGTGACATTAACAAGACAGACAATGTACGTATAACGTAATATTGTGGCGCGTTCGCGAATCCATTTTTGTTGTTGAAAAGCAATAAGTATTACATATTGCGAGTGTGTGTTTGTAGCCTTAGGTATACAGCATGCAAAGCGCATGCGCCGTATTATATTATCATCTGTGGCCTGCCCGGCTGTAGAACATTTTTCCACATTATCTAAAACAATGGGCCGGGTAGCGCAGTCAGTATAACGACTGGCTACGGGCTGGAAGATCCGGGGATCGAATCCCGCTAGGGGCGAGATTTTCCGCACCTGTCCAGACCGGCCCTAGGGCCCACCCTGCCACCTGTGCAATGGGTACCGGGCTTTTACCGGGGTAAATAGCGGCCGGGGCGTGACGCTGGCCCCTCACCCCTTCTAGTGCTTTGGTCAAGAAAGGGTAGAGTTATACCTCTACTCCCCCTATGGACCGTACAGAGCCTCAGTTTCTGTACAAGGGTACACTTTACCTTTTCCTTACTTTATCTCAAAAACGGCACGATTTTCGGAAAAAATATACTGAACACCAAATGTGTTTTGATTTTCTCTACAATTTTTATTCTGAAACGTTTCTCATTCTGAGAAGAACTAAGTTCGATATTGTTATAAATGTACGAACATCTTCATGTACAACACCTGTTATTCTTTTAATATTTCAATGAAACCTTAATTTTCTCGGCAGATTTTGGAAAAGTACTCAAATATAAAATTTCATGAATATCCGTTCAGTGGAAACCAAGTTGTTCCATGCGGATAGACGAACGGACGGACAGACAGGACGAAGCTAATAGTAGCTTTTCACAATTTTGCGAACACGCCTAAAAAATAACAAGAAAGTTCAAGTATACTTAAAATAAAACCACACAAATAAATATTAGCGTAATGAGTTCATAAACACCACGAACCAAGAACAATTATGAAAGTGGCCGTGGGGAGAAGCGTGAATATTATGAGAGGCCTTCATATTACGAGGGTCACTTTGCTGCTAGATAATCTTTGTAATACGATACCCTATATTGTGGGTGAGTGAGTCACACTGCGAGCACGCGCTGAGACAGAAGAAATAGTCTCCAGGATTGAGAATGAGTGTATTTCCTTCCACGAAACATGTTGTATCCCGAGTGTGATGCTCGAAGTCAGGTATGCCGGTGTTGACTGAGCGGCTGGTTCACTGAGGGAGACTGGTATAAGGTTCGTGTGGACACTTGAGAATTGATATTTACGAATCCAATCACAACCTTTATGGGAAGAAATTTGTGATTTATTGTAGCTTGTTGACTGAAGGTAACAAAGTAACTGCTCGTAGTGCGCTGTGGTGATAAATGAAGCAGTGCGCTGTTAAATAAATTTGGATTTCGGCTTGCAGAGAAACTTCAATCATACAAAGAAATTTGGCGATGTGTTCAGACAGCGATTCCAGCAGCAAGTGATGACCAAGAATGTCCCCCGAGGCTTCCAAGCCTCCTCATTATATAACATCAAAATGTTGGTTGGAGTGACGTAACAGGGCGTGTCACGGGCCCCAAGCATGAACAAATATGGTCATAGATCCAGCAACTGAAAGCATGGCAAGTTTTTCAAGCATGACCAAATATGGTCGTAGATCCAGTGTGGCCTCAGCTGTTTCAACAGGATATGTAAATCTAGCAACATTTAGGGGTGACTTTTAAAATAAAGGGTACCTGAGAATTCTCTCTAGGAAGCAGATGTGGGGTGGGTGTGCGTGTCTTATCCGGTAGCTTGTAGCAAGGAAACATTGCACGACACACCCACATCTTTATCTCATGCCTTAGTTAAAATTAAATTGTCGCTTGGCGCAATTAAAGTCGCCGGACGAGACAAACAGCCGAGGTTGAATAAAGAGTTGAGAATGCAGCGCATAATACAACACAGCACAGACACGTTGCAGCGCTCCTCAGTAAGGTTTGGTTTGCTGCATATGGGGATGATGATGATGGTTATGACAATAATAATAATAAACCACATTATCCGGGAAATTTTATTCGACAAAATGTATCATAACTTTGGTAATATACGTATCTGTAAATTAGATCGAGGAGTGCGACACGTGGTAGATACATACAGCAATAATAATAATAATAATAATAATAATAATAATAATAATAATAATAACTTCAAATTTATGAATAGTCTCTAAGACTTGAGCACCACGCCATGAGAACGTACGTACGTGTAAGAGGGAGTGGAAGTGTAGCTGTACCGAACTTTAACCTCTAGATTAGACGCACTTTGGTCGTCAACTTTTCGCCTTGAACGCTTTAGCTCAACAGAAAGATCCCCCGGCACTCAGGGGATAAGATATTGGATTGACCACAGAAGTTGGTCTGGACGCTGTGGATAATAACGCTGCCCCGCAGGGATTCTGACCTCAAGTCCGTCATCATCCTGCCCGCATCCGTCTGCTGGTACAGCCAGTGTTGGAACGAGGACTGTGACTTAAAGTGGAACTACTTTGATTGGAAGATGCTAGAGCACACACAAATTTGTATAAGAATACGTACAAGCCAAATTTCTTTTTATGCTAAATTATGGAACAAACAATTACAAAATATTGAGCTTCATATTTGCCCGATTAAACAGAACTGCTGGTACCAACAGAAGGAATTCCACATCAACAAATTAAAATCTGTGTGCCAGTTAGGAGCAGGCAACCGTTTGAATTTGCACCAGTGTTTATTATTCAAAGGGATAACCATTTAAATCGCAGCCAATATGTGTCTGTATACATTGTATGTCCCAGTACCCGGCTACCCTGCACAACTCAACGTTTACAACATATATTCCAGGACATGGCCACTGTTTGACAACTAATGCTTACAATGTATGTGCCAGTACCCTGCAACCTTTGCATTTAGTGGCAGTAAAAAGCTACTCTTTGACAGTGAATATTAGCAATTTACGTGACACCACCCTCCTACCAGCTGTTAGGATATTGGAGACCAGAGCAGTATTCGTAGTTACTGAGCTAGTATACGTTTACGACCCAATCCCACTCTTCCGTTTTTGCCCAAAACGATGGAGGAACGTAGCTTTACACAGCACGTCTATTGTTTATCATGGGCTGACGGGCAGATTACGTAATAAGGAAAACATGAATAATACTTACTGCATGGAGCGCAGTCCTTCTTGAGAAGCTAACCGGTTTCCAGCTAGTCAAGAAACTCCTCGCATTTTATGGACCCCGAAGGTTCATTACCGCACCCACAAGTTTCCTCCATCTGTCCTTATCCTGAGCCTGCTCGATCCAGTCCATACCCCCACATCCCAATTCCTGAAGATCAATCTTAATATTATCCTCCCACCTACGCCTGGGATACATGAAAAAATTTCTGACTCAAAAGTCTCCTATCAGTACACATAAGAACCATACCGGAAGTCCAGTAAATGTATTAATAGGAAAACACCACATGCCAGCCAAATCTGTGTACAGTATTCGCTTCTCTGCAAAATCCCCGCCCCGATCAATGCATTTTTGCCTCCATTCTAGAAGAATAAAAATCCCTTTGCCGCAGAACTCCGTTTCAGCAGTTCGTGAACAACGACGGACTGCTGCCTGGACTCCCTCATTAGTCGTCTACCACTTGCCTCTCATCCCATTATTATTTACAAACCCGAACAGAACAAGTCCAAGGGGGCTAGATTCGGAGTGTGGGGTAGACGGAAAAGTTCCCAGTCGTTCGTCAGAATACTTTGCACGTACTATGTAGCTGTGCGTTGGCGTGTTGCAGAACGACCTGTTTCTTCCCTTGACGTTTGTCACTCAGTGCACGACAAAGCTTTTAGCGTGTCTGATGGTCAGGAGCGGCATCGGTTGTTTCTCCTTGTGGCAGAACATTGAAAAATATGTTTTTCCACCCCAAAAGATAGTTTCCATGGTGTTTTTTTTTTCTTGGGCGATATCGTATGAAGCTGTTTCATGCTCTGTCGTTTTATTTCCGGATTAAAGTGATGGAATCAGCTTTTATCGCCTGTAACGATGCTGTGAAGGTAGCATATCGTTCCATCGACTAAAAAGAAACTTTTTACTGTTTGTGGCTCTCAGTCAGAAAGCGAGGAACCAAGCGGGCACAAACTTCCCGGTATCCTAAGCTTCCCACCGTCTCCTGGACATGACGTTGCCCTATTCTAGTCTCTACTGCCACTTCCCAGTCACGCCCCATTTCTCTCTGAGAAACTCATTGACCTCTCCTTCGTTTCCCGTGGTAGGGGCATTTCGCGGGCTGACCGGCGTCGTGTTTAAAAAGTTTTACCTGACGTCTGACACTATTAGCGCTCGTGCAGGCGTATTCGTATGACCTTTGAAGTCGTGCATCAACATGCGATCAGCTGATCTTAACAAGGAAGTCCATTACTCCGCTTTGCCTGAACGAAGTACCCTGCCGCTCTCTCGCCCTGATTCATGACCACGTGACGGGGGTAGACTACTTGAGTTTCATTGTGGTGTGAGGTGATAGATGGAACTAGTCATCATGTATGGCGCAATGCAATGTTTACACATGCTGTTGTGAATATGATTTGCAACATTCCAACTTTTACAACGGAACCAGAATTTGGTGTAAGATTATCCAGCAAATGTTCGTAATTCCACAATGCTCATGACGTTTGGTATGACCTTCTTGTATGCAGTATAAAATTTCCGTGACTGTCAAATACGGAATGATAAAAACGAACGTTTTGATGTCCTTGAAGAAAGCGAGTTCATGTTTTTGAGAACCGGAATACATTCTGCCTGAACGCAAGCAAAGGTAAATACGCAACAACGCCGATGGTTTTGATTGGTTGTCGTTAAGCTAAGGATTCAGGTATGTACGACCACATTCCTGGAAATCACACGTTTGAACCCATGAAGCCCAGAGGCGAGCTGACGGAGGACAAGTATTATCGATGTTTGTAGAGTCTACTTTATTTACTGTGAAATTACTGGGCGTTCTTTAGGAAGTAAAAAAGGCTTTATGTGGTGACCACGCCCTCCAACGGTCTGTGACATAGTATTAGTAGTTAAGCTGTATGTCAGATTTTCGTGAAATTCAATGGAGGAATTCGTCACAAAATTTTCTAATAAGTTTCGTGAAATTCGGCTCAGTACTAGTCATGCTTTACTTCAGGGCCTAAATGAAGTTCTATCTCTGCTTTCCATATTTATTGACCGATGTGCATGAAATTCGATGTAGAAACCGCGGTGTCGTTCAATTATTATGAATTTCGTAACAATCTGTTTAGCTAAGGGCGTAAATAAAATTTTGTTCGTACTTTCCACACTATTTGTCCGATTTGGATAAAATTCGATGCAAGGTATATCATAAAAGTATAAGATAATTGTGTTTTTCATAAAAATCGACTAAGTGAGAGCCGCATTGTACTCAAATGCAAAAATGAATTTCTATCCGTACTTTCCACATTTTTTCCTATTCGGGTTAAATTCGTTAGAATAGATTTGGACGTAAAACTGTTGAGTGCTTGCGAACTTTGTGAAAAGAGGCAAATAGAAAGGCTTTACTTGCCTCAAGGGTGTAAATGAAACGTGTGGACCGCAAAACCGAATGACGCGTAGTAAGTAAGTAAGGAACTCCTTGGTAAAATCTGTGTACTACGTCATGGTACACAATTTGCGGTCCTGTTCATAGTATTGCGTAGATGTGGCTTAACTGGTGGACTGCATTTTGAACTAACAAACTTGTTTTTGTGATCAGGGCTGTTAGAGGCTAGCTAATGTCGGATGTTAGAAAAATTAGTAAATAAAAAGTGAGAAAGAATATGAGTGGAAGTTAAAGTGGTTCAATTACATAGTTCTGTTCTTGTATTTGCCTAGAATTGTTGATTAAAACCATGAAAATGTCAGTAAAGTCGGCATCCCAGAAAAGTTCCGAACCGGGCACCTTCCGAGTGAAATCTACTGGAGCTAACATGTTGGGATTCCCGTCCGAAATGTCTTGCCAAAAACGTATTAGAATTTACAACGCTTACTGACAGCGGAACAGGAGTGTATACGAATCGGATAACCAGATGCCAACCCCTTTTCATAAAGCAAGACTGAAAAGCTGTACTCCATTTTAGAGTACACACTGCTTCCAAGTGTGTTCTTTGCCATGTTACCACATCAGTGATTTTCATATCCCTTTATTGCACAACCAATTTTGAAACTCGTATCTAAGGTAATAATAATAATAATAATAATACTACAGACCTGAAATTATGAGTCAGAAAATATTTTCCCCCGAATTCCTCCTAGCATTGATAATGTCGATGGCTTTTCTTCGTCTTTACAAGTACTGAAGAAAAAACACGAGATAGATTCGGAAAAGAAACGTTTAGAAAAGAAAGTGGTATGTAAATTTTTTAATTATGTTGAAAGGTTTGCTGATATAATAAAAATGGCCGAAACAGGGATCTTGTGAAGGGCATTAACATGAAAATTTGAAGGAAAGAGAGTTGTGTGATGACAAGAAGAGTATAAATAGATGGGAAGAAAGGGAAGAGGGAAGATTGCAGGAAAGCAGAAGGCGTATGTCCATATTTATGTGTATGATGGACAGGTTCTTAAAAATTGAGTATCATTACTATTACTATTGTTATTCAATCATATTTCTTTCCTTTTTTCTCGGTCTGACCTATTCTACCTACTCATTTTACGTATAGAGTGTTATTGTTGCATAGGATCACACAAAAAGGAATGCACTCATTAATTCATTCACACACAGTCCATAGAAATCCCCTGGACGAGGGATCGGCGCATCGTAGAACCCTCTACCTGGCAACACAACATTCAGAAGGCAGGCATTTCTGACCCCGGCGGGACTCGAACCCGCAATTCCCGCAAATGAGTGACCATAGACCCACTCCTTAGATCGCGCGGTCACCGAAATCTGCAGTAATGTGTAATCCTGCAAAACTAATCAGCTCTAAGGTCCAGTCAACACCGAACTTGAGAATATCCCTGCGGTTGGAAGGGTGGGAGATCTGGTGCGGCACGGCAAGGTGTTTAGTCCAAGCTTGACTAATTGCGCAGATAATCTAGGACACTGGTTCACAAAGTATGCTCCTGTAACGAACGCATAATTTATGGGTATATATTGTAATATTGTAATTCCTTAGTTACACTGAAACAGTGCACAGCTACCAGCGTTAACCTCAATAGTGCTTAGTTGTCAAGCCAGTGCACTGCGAAAA
>Ga0268261_10003686_pt1 | contig 11313 bp, 10 predicted proteins | sample TergutNc150P1_FD_190353 | JGI IMG/M metagenome (GOLD analysis project Ga0268261, IMG submission 190353) | Nasutitermes corniger P1 segment gut microbial community from laboratory colony in Florida, USA - Nc150 P1 (SPAdes) (version 2) | ecosystem: Host-associated > Arthropoda: Insects >... | reverse complement strand
TGTTTCGCTGATTATCATACAAAGGACACACTATAATAATTATTTCGGCCCATCCTCCGTACAAATAGCTGAAGTCTCGACCAAAATGTAAGTAAAAATACATGCATATTCACTAATTTCTAGGAACCTATCTTCTGTATAACGCACTAAGGACATTTACGGCACTTTTAAGGCATTCTGACCAATGTTTGTACCTTTTTTAACAAAATGTCTTTTATTTCGTAAATGTATGTCACTTGGTTCGCGAAATATTTACGTTTTTCGAAAGGCATGCACAAAATTTAAATGCCCACTCAGAAAAACTCGGCTAGCTGGGACTTACAGGTGGGATTTAACTTGGCATTTAAGAGGCTATGGCCCTACGGACGACTCAGCCTCTAACAAAAATGAGTGCCATGGGTATTTCCTAGGGGTGAAGGCGACTGGTGCGTAGGGTTGACAGCCCTACTACTTTTATGTGCCGACTTTTTAGAAATTCCAGAAACTTCAACGTCGTGGAGCCCTACGGGCCAGGCCTGTAATGGGATAGCTTTAAGTTTTACAGTATTTTACGCAGGACGAGTTGGGATCTGTGCTTGAGAAACAAACTTTATTACCAGATTCTGGTAAGTGACCTACTTGACGCACAGTTCCTTACTGACCTGCACATCGGACGGAGTAATTATACCAGAAGGTGTATTAATACAATTGTCCTCCTCAAGATGAGCACAGAGTTGCTCAAAACATGTAGAGGATTCAAATAAACATTATAGAAGAAACTGTGCGACAGGTTGGTCACTTACCAGAATTATACGAAGATGCACGGTCGAAAAAATATAAAACTTTTTTATGGAAAACAAGCAAAACAAGTATACAAATACAAGAACATCAAAACAAAATTGTATAAGAACAATGCAGCTATCTGGTTGAATCAAGCAATTAATCCCGAACTAGGTCAGCATATAAGTTAACGTCAACAACCTAGGAGAAGAGTCCCTTATTGACCTGCACTCCGGACGGCCACTAATGCATAGTAATTATACCAGAAAATGTATTAATACAATTGTCCTCCTGAATATGAGCACAAAGTTGCTCGAAAAATATAGAGGATTAAAATAAACATATTATTGAAGAAATTGTGCGTCAAATTGGCCATTTACCAGAATTATACGAAGATGCACGGTCAGAAAAAATATAAAACTCATTACCAGAGTCAATATTCTTTGTAACCATGCTACAAACGGTCAGTTTCGCAAGACTTTCTTACTGGTATGCCGTTTTGTTTCCGCGGGCTGTAAAATTCTTGTTTATCCATACACTGTGGCTTGTAAGTCGTTAAAGGTAAGCACGATGTCAATATGCGTTAGTGATCAATTCTCTGTTGAGTGTAATCTTGAACCATTTGTCGGGTTGGTAAGTAGAAAGAAGGCTTTCCTATTCAGTCACGTTTTCCAGCAAGTGTTTTCGTTATTGTGCTGCGCCTAAAACCTAATATGGGGCTGTTCGTATTAAGAAATGCGTATCGCCATACTATGATATCAGTTTCTTATTACATCTTTTGGGTTTTTTAATATTACATGTGACTCCAAGGAGAAAATTTGACCCCGAAAGAATGAAGACAGCTATTGGAGTTATGTAGAAAATGGAGATGTGGGGCAATAAGAGTCAAATATGTTTAGCATACCGTACGGGCATAAATCACCATAATCCTACTTGTCTTTACAACACTGCCGAGATTGATATCACTGCTGTGCAGCGTAAACACAACAGACTTTTACGATTACACGACAAACGTCAGATTTTTCCTTTCAATCAAAAAAAAAAAAAAGGAAATTGACTGTAACAATAGTCACTTGTATGATTCCAACTGGACACCTCATTCCTCCGCTTATTTTATTTCCAGAGAAAAATATGAAGCTCGAAATGATGAATGGCACACCGTTTGCATCAGTGTACATTTGTCATCCCTCGGAGTGGGTATAAAGCGAGCTTTTCATCCAGTGTTTTCTTCATTTTCTTAAAAACACAAACCCGGAGAAAGAAGATACTGTAATCCCAGCATTAGACGGTCAGTATTCACACACAAGGAACCGCGGGATCATTAATATAACTGAAGCGAACCATTTTGACATAATTTGCCTTCTACCTTACGGCAGCTGCAAAACACAACCATCGAATAAAGCTTTCCTGGAACCCGTGAATACTTTCTACTGTCGAGTAGTCACCGTCTACCGATTTGAACCACTTGGCAATATGTGCAAGGTGTCTCCAACAAAGAGACGGCCACTAATGGTTTTGACTTGTGACAGGAACATCTTTAGGCAACAGTGTTCTCTTATGATTGCATAAAACAAAGCTGCTATAACTGTGAACCATGCTGCTACAAGGAAGAACAGTGACTAACCATCATCCAGTTTTTCAAAATATCCTCCATTCACTTCTGCTGCTGCTGTTTGAGGATCGAATATGAACCCCATGCCAAACTCGGATTTAAAACCAATTTATCGCGGTGGAACAACAAAGAAATAGAGTTATCTTTAAAAAATATTGTTGAGAAAACTTATAAACAGGAAACGACAACAGGTCTGATTTAAAAAACTGTGCTGGCTGTGTTGAATGCTCTTCCTCCAAATAAAAAAAGGGATGTTAAAGTTCCGCGGGGCTCCAGCTCCATCTGACTCTCCATCAGTTTCTGAAAGTGAAGTAGCTGTTCCTGACTCTGATGATTCGATTGACGAGGATTACGAAAACTACCCAGCGTGTCTGTATTGTGCTGGTCCTTTCTCTGAAGACAACAGTAGAGAAGACTAGAAACGACATGCAAAATGCACGGATGGGAGCCCAACGTGCGTGCTGCATGAAAGAAGTTTTTGTTCGTGAACTTTCAGCAATCAAAGCGTTATTTTCTCAAATTGTTCTTTTTATGTTCGTTGTTTCCTTATGTAACTATGTTTGTGTGTTCAGTGTAAATTACTGCCCTCACAAAAATAGGAAGACGGAACGCTTAATTAGTTAATACGCAGCCTTAAGTAAATGAAGCGTACAAGCATTCTTCTTTTTACAGTGCCTAATATTTGTGTAATAACAACCACGTTATAATATAAAGCAAATAAAATTATATTTGTTTCCAATTCCTTCCTGCATTTTTTCAGTTTAACTACAGTTTTGAAACCATGGCAATAATAGACAACTTCCTGCTATATCGCCGAAGTTATTGGTTTTGCATTACTTGAATATTTATAACTGTAGATAACAATTTAAAAAAATGTGCTGGTCCTACTTTTTCTGTTTTATCAATGGAGGAACAGAGATAGTCGACCGCGCTACTTTATGTTTTTTATGGTTCTTATACAGGATGTTTACAACGTTTGAATAAAATTCAAGTGTGACCCACAGTATAACGAAGAAAAATTTTCGTACAAACTCGTGTAATGAGAGTAAAATGTAAATTACTGTATGTTATATTTCTTATATTAATTTTGGTACTTTCTGGAATTGTATGTTGAAAGAGTTACAGTTAGGTTTCGTACACTTCAGCATTTCGAAACAAGCGATCGCTCACAGTTGCAACTAAACACTTAATTGACAGTTCCCAATTCTTTCGAAGTGCTTAACCCCAACTCTGACGCGATCAGTTTGTCTCAACTAGAAATTCTGTCTAGGTATCATTTTGCTCTAATATAAACCCCCGCTTTTTGCTGACTCGAGATTCACTCTAAGGAATCGCTGTTCGCCGGTAACTACGTATCTACGAGACTCTGAGAATAATAATTATTATACAAAGTGTAATATCGATAACGATGTGGCAGTTTCATCATACTACAAGGTAAGCCGAATTGACTGAATTAACTTTCCGTATTCCAAATTAATTCGAATGGAACACTTTAGTACTATCATTCGGACGATTTGAACTAAATTCTAAATTCGTATTATTCGGGTTTATACGAGAGCATGATAATCATTTTATCTTTCTTGTTTTATTAATTACCATCCCTTCATTTCTGTACTATATCATCTTTATTTACTGAGTTACAATAGATTTAGACTGCCTACAGTCAAGTGTGTGTTTGATCAGTTATTTGTCAATACTACTCCTTTACAGCGCACTGTCAGTATTTACTGGCTGGTGGCAGTTCTACCCTTTATCAGTGTATCAACGTTACGAACCCCTCACGCCACTTGTATACTTATGTCCCATAGGGTGCTCTAGTAAAACCTAGTCCCCTACAATTTAGGACATTACAAATGGTTGGTAGCGCTGGGATTTAACTAAATTTGATAGCGGCGGTGCATTTATCATACAGGATAGCATCACGCGGGTTAAGTGTGCGCAGTACGGTAGTACAGGACCTGTAATTAAGTGGTTTATATATGTACTTTAACGGGAGAGTGAAGGAAGAGATACGTAAACGAAATTAGACCGCGAACAGAGCAAATTTTTTTGCTTTCCTTTTGTGGTTGGTTTATCAATTTTTTTACTCGATTATTGTTGAACGATGGCTTACGCACAACTACAACAAGAACTAGAAGAGTCTAAATCAGAAATCCAAAGACTTAGATAGCGGATGTCCCTAGGAACACCGACAGTTCACAAGGACCTTTCATTAATCTCACTTATCCCGAGGTGGTCAGGTTCGGATTCGACGAATCCTTTAGAAGAATTCATTTCAACCCTCGAAGCTTCCGCACGAATTGGCAGGTGGAAACCAAAAGATACAGTTGAAATAGCAGCATTAAAATTAGAGGAATCAGCTCGAGTATTTTATCAGGGATGCACAGAACTCCACACGCGAGACGCATCGTGGAATACTTTTAAAGAGGTATTCAGGAAACGGTACAAGAACGTCCATACGGACCAGTATCACTACGCGTGGCTACAGATGACCCGGCAAGGCAAAAATGAAAGCCCGCAGGAATTCGCAGCACAGGTGTAGGACGTTAGCTCTGAGGATAACGTGTCAGTCTGACGATCCTGTAGCTCAAAGAGTGCATCCAGAAAATGTGGACGCATGCTTTTAGCAAGCTATGTGGCGGGTTTAATTGGGATCCCGGGTAGGCAAGTTCATTTTGCATCTCCAGTTTCAGTAGAGGAGGCTATACGAATTGCGGTTTCGGTACAGGAAGCCGAAAGACAGGAGAAATTTAATAATAGTTTCTATGCGCGCCACGATGGCAGAAAGCGTAGCGACAGCAGTTCGCGACACGCGGTCGGTTCACGTACGGCCAGCCAAGCAGAGGTTCGACGCACCGAGATTCCAAGGAGTGCCGACAAGGCAAGATCCTCGAGCACTAAGAACGCGCAGACCAAGTTTGCCTTGCGCTGTTAGGAATGCGAAGGGATAGGGCACTTCGCTAGGGAGTGTCCTACCATGTTAAAAAAGGAACAAAGCAACTCCCTACAGCCCGGGAGAAAGAACCAGACCGAGCGTTCAAGACGTTTCGGGTCTCCAGGTGAAAAAACCCCAACCCCTACCAGACAAGATTCGAGGAGCGAATGAAATAATTCGGGAAACGGCATAAAGGCGTGAAGGAAGACAACTCTTCCCGCCTTGAAGCCACAGTAAATGCTGTTCGGTCGCGTTGGAGCACGGTACTCCCTCTATTTCGGTGCGAATAGGAGAGGTTAGGGTCATGATTATTGACACCGACTCTAACATTTCGATAGTGCAACCAGGCATATCGAAAAGTGAAATAAAACACACTGATATGCGACCATACGGTGTAACGGGAGAAACCCTAGACGTTAAGGGACGTCAAGCAGTCTCTTTGTGTTAGGTAGGCGTGAATTCATTCACCAGTTTTTGGTGTGTTCTCTCCCCACTGACGCGGATGGTCTTCTAGGCATGGACCTCTTGAAAGAGTCTGGGCCCATAGTGCATCTAGAGTGCAAGAAAATGTCACTTACAGATATTGGGAAAGTGCCCAGAGCGAAAGACATGACGCTCAATACAGGCACTGCACTCACGGTCTTTATGGAGGATAAAGAGGGACACAGCCCTCAACCAACCCGAGAGGAAGTTCGGTGTATGGACAAACAGGTCCCAGCCGACTCCCCCGCGAGGGAACTTCTAACCCAGTTAGAGCTTGGCTAGTGAAAGCCAAGGGTAATATCACCATGGCACCTAGGACCCAACAAGTAGTGATAGGTAAATTAGAACTCGAGTAAGAGCTAGAACTATCACCCCTTGTGTGCACTGAGCCCGCACACATCCCCATTGAAGAAGTCCTCCTTATACGCGCGCTCACACGTGTAGAGTACAGCCCCAATAAAACGTCACTCATGAAGTCATGGGCCGACCAGAAGGCTGTCAGGTCGCGTAACACGAGTGCATACGTCATGCTAGTTACCTTCAGCGACCAAACGCTGACCGTCCCCAAGTCGACCGTTCTTGGTATAGCGGAAGAAGCGTCAGAGCCGCTGATAGACAGGATAAATTAAAGAAAGAACCAAATTCCGATTCGCCACTTAGGCCTCAGAGGAAAAAGAAAAACGAAGCTTTATATCGCAAGCTGCTAAACAGTAAATTAGATCATTTGAATCAGGAAGACAGAGTGCTGATTGAGCCGATACTACTAAAGTATGCCCATGTCTTCCACGATGAGGAAACAAATGATTTCAAAGGGACTAACGTCATTGAACATGAGATACCAATAGGCGACGCGCGACCCATTAGGCGTCCCCAATACAGAACTCCGTACGCCCTGAGGAAAGAAATGCAAACGCAGGTCTTGATCATGCTCGAAAAAGGCGTCATAAGACCAAGCAAATCCCCCTGGTCAGTGCCTGCCATCTTGGTACCCAAGAAAAGCGCAGACGGTACCCCGAAGTACCGGTTCTGTGTAGACTTCAGAGCACTGAATTCTGTGACGAAATTCGATACCTACCCGATCCCTGTTTTCGAGGAAGCAACGGCCTCCTTACACGGATCCAGGAACTTCGCGACCCTCGACTATCAAAGTGGATTTTGGCAGGTATCCATTACAGAGGAACACCGGGAACGAACAGGGTTCACTGTCCCTTCTGGACACTACGAGTTTACGAGACTTCAGTTCGGATTATCAAATTCTCCGTCCAACTTCAAGAGGTAAATGGATATCGGCTTGAGAAACCTCATAGGTACCCATTGTTGGATTTTCATTAACGATTTGATAATGTTTTCAAACACATCTGAGGAGCACGCGCAGCGATTACAGGAGGTACTACGTAGACTCGATGAGGCAAATTTACAGCTGCACCCTGGGAAATGTGAAATTGCCCAGCCCGAGGTGCCTACCTAAGCTATGTGTTGTCAGAGAAAGGCGTCTCCGCCTCTCCTGACAAAGTGACGGCCGTCAGACAATACCCGGTATCCAAAAACGTCAAGGACGTTAGTGCATTCCCTGGTTTAGCTTCATTTTGCAGAAGGCTTGTGCCAAATTTTGCCGAAATTGCTAAACCATTGACGGCCCTAACTAGGAAGACCGTTAGTTCACATGGGGCCCGCAACAGCATCAGGCTATCCAGAGTATGAAGGATAGTTTATGTACCACGCTCGTACTCGCCTTCCCAAATTTTGAGTTACTGTTTATACTAACTACGGATGCCTCAAAGGTGGCCATTACCGCCATCTTGTCGCAAGTACAAGAGGGAAAAGCGGTCGATCGCATACGCAAGTAGGCAGCTTAACACAGCGGAACAAAATTATAGTTTCCGGACAGGAAATGTTAGCCTTGGTGTGGGCAACCAGGTACTTCCGCTGTTACCTGTATGGCGAGCGTTTCCTAGTTAGGAAAGACCATGCAGCGTTAACCTACTTGCAGAAATTTGCTGACCACAACAGTCGCCTCTTAAGATGGTCTCTAAAACTGTCCGAATTGGATTTTGTAGTCGAGCACAGAGCAGGGTCTAAGATGGGCCACGTAGACGCTCTGAGGCGGCACGTGGGAGCCATCACAAACCCAGATCCCCTAAGTCGACAGAATGTCCAACAGGAACAAAGAAAGGATGCTTTCTGTCGCACACAAACCCCACGGACTTATCACAGTAAGAGTGAATACTTCCCGGATAGCCATAACGTCGTGTACAGACGTCAGCAAAACGGTAAACATCAGCTAGTGGTCCCGCAGAGTTTAATACAAGATGTCATTAGAGAAAACCACGATCCAAAGTACGTGGTACATCCTGGGATTAAGCGAACGTACAGCCTAATTTCACTAAATTACTGGTGGCCTAAAAAAGAGGGAAATCATAGAGCAATACATAAGAAGGTCGACCCTTGCCAGAGAAAGAAAGAGAACCGGGAAATGATTGTCCCACTTGACGATGCAGAGGGGCCCAAATTTCCCTTCGAATTTACTTCGATGGATATAACTGGCCCCTACCCAACAACACCGCGAGGTAACAAGTATCTCCTCACTTTTATTGATCACCTGACAACGTATGTTGAGGCGTTTCCAATCCCCAACCACACGGCCGAAACATGTGCGAGGGTGTACTCAAGCCAAATCGTTACGCTCCAAGGTTCAGGTTCAACCTTGATCACAGACCAAGGCAGAGAATTTATGTCATCCTTCTTCCAAAGAACATGCGAAATATTAGGCGTCCGCAGTGTGCGTATTTCCAGCTATCATGCGTCCTCGAATGGGGTAGTGTAAAGGCTCCACCGTTCCCTCCATTCAGGCCTCTCGCATTACGTAAATGCAAATCATAAAAATTGGGAAGAAGTGTCTTTCTACCTCATGTCACACAGAGCAACCCCTCACACAACCACGGGTTACAGTCCATTTACTTGCTGCATGGGAGGGAAATGGTTCTGCCCATTACCGAATATTTAAAGACTCGCCTCCCTAAGGACAACACAGACGTAGACCAACGCTTGGAAAACCTGAAATTGAATCTGAGATTAGCTTAGAAGCTAGCAGCGAAAGCCAATAGGAAGTCACATCTAAACAATATACGGCTTTATGATCGAAAAGCCAAACCACGGGAATTTGAAATACCGTATTTGGTGTACCTGTATAACCCTGCCCTTAAGCCAGCTTTGACCAGGAAGTTTGCAAAACCGTGGATAGGCCCTTGTCAGATTACCAAGAAAATTTCAGAACTGAATTATGAAATAGTGGATTTAAAGGGCAAACTTCAAGTTGTGCACATTAACCGTCTTAAAGAAGTCATTTAATCCGGAATTATGGAATCCCAAACCGAGGCAAAAACCTGAGAGAAATGCGCCCAGGAGATTAGCAAAACCTCAGAACGCAAACGGAAATTCACAGGATGATTTTAAAATTGGACCATACCCACTAGTATGCTCACAAAACTCGGAAGCTAGAGCCGAACACGAACCACTAGTTGACCACAGTCCAGACACCCCTGACCTCACCCAACAGCCTACCGATACACCAATTTCCGACAGAAACGATCCCAGGTATCAGGCTCCCAACACGCCCCGCTCTAGGCGCGAAATCCAGACTTCCAGGACACACCCCCCGCTCACTAGGTTGCGTGTGAAGACCCTGTCTCAAGACGCTGAAAACATGTAATATATGTGTTAACTTTATGCGACTTTGTATGATTTATATTGTATTCTCTTTCATCCTCATTTGTACATTCATTACAGGGTTATATCTTTTCTGATTGTTAGGATTTGATGTGTGTAACTTTCAACCCCAAATCTTACTCTTACCACGGGCGACTGTAACGAATGTAAAATGTAAATTATGATGTGTTAGATTTTACATATTAATTTTGGTATTTTCTGGATTGGTATGTCGAAACGGTTACAGTTAGGTTTCATTCACTTCCTCATTACGAAACAAACGAACACTCACAGTTGCAACTCAGCGCTTATTTGTCAATTCCCCATTCTTTCGAAGCGCTTAACCCCAACTCCGACGAGATCAGTTTGTCTCAACTGTAAATTATGTTTATGTATCATTTTGCTCTAATATAAACCCCCGCTTTTTGCTGACGTGCAATTCACTCGAAGGAATCGCTGTTCGCCAGTCACTACGTACCTGCAAGACTCTGAGAACGATAATTATTATACAAAGTTCAATATTGATTACGATGTGGCATTGTTTCTTCATATTACAAGGTAAGCCGAATTGACTGAGTTAATTTTCTGTATTCCAAATTAATTCGAGTGAAACATTTTCGTAATATAATTCGGACGATCTGAACTAAATTCTAAATTCGTATTTACTCCGGTTTATGCAAGAGCAAGATAATCATTTTATCTTTCTTGCTGTATTATTTATCATCCCCTTCATATATATATTATAGCATCAACATCATTGATTTACAATGTATAGGCTATCTACATTCAAGTGTGATTTTTATCAGTTACTTGTCTCCAGTACTACACTCTTATAGCGCACTGTCAGTATTTACTGACTGGTGGCAGATTTCTATCGTTTATCAGGATATCCACGTTACGAACCCCTCACGCTACTTGTGTATTTATGTCCCATATAATATCACTAGTAAAACCCAGTCCCCTCCATATTGGGCATTACAATAATAATAATAATAATAATAATAAATGGCTTAAGGCTTTTCCAGCTACTCACAGGCATATTACAAAAAACTTCAATGCAATACTAGAAGAACCGGACAAGGCACCTGAATGGCTGACTACAGGCGTAACTTACTTGATACCAAAATCCGGAGACAGCAAGGATGTTAGAAACTACCGACCCATTACATGCTTAACGACCATGTACAAAATTCTAACAGGAGTAATAGCCAAAAGAATCTCCGACATTTGGAAGAGCAGAGTTTACTACCAGCAGAGCAAAAAGGATGTCATCCTGGAAGTAAAGTTTGCAAAGATCAATTAATGATATCAGAGGCAATATATGAGGACTGCAGGAGAAGGAACAAGAATTTAAATATAGCTTTGATTGATTACCAGAAAGCATTTGATAGCGTTCCTCATAGCTGGGTGGAAAAGTCAATAGAAATGGGAGGAGTGAACAGTAAAATTGTTAGATTTTGTAAACTATCAATGGAGAAATGGAACACAAGGCTTTATTAACCCTTTAAACGCTGAATTAAATCCCATCTGCCATTTGCTGGCATTATTAGAACCTCACCATTTTCTCCACGTTAGCAGGATAAGGGTTAAAAGACAAAGCAGAAAGTAATGCAGTCACAGCCCATTCAAATACGAAGATGAATATTCCAAGGGGACTCTCTCTCGCCATTACTCTTTTGCATAGCACTCCTTCCATTAACCTTTATCGTACGGCATTTAAATCCCGTCTTCGTGCTCACGGTACGGAGTTTTCTCCGCGACGGCCCTTTAAATGCTCAGTGCGCATGCAGAGGCTTAGAAAGATAGCCCCACTCGTTGC
>Ga0268261_10003685_pt1 | contig 11314 bp, 6 predicted proteins | sample TergutNc150P1_FD_190353 | JGI IMG/M metagenome (GOLD analysis project Ga0268261, IMG submission 190353) | Nasutitermes corniger P1 segment gut microbial community from laboratory colony in Florida, USA - Nc150 P1 (SPAdes) (version 2) | ecosystem: Host-associated > Arthropoda: Insects > Digestive... | reverse complement strand
CATTCTGGAGGGCCACCCCTTGTCGGCCGTCCGCTACTGCTTATTCAATCTATTCGCAGCTACCCTCCACAATGGAGACAGTTCCTCCATCCGTAACCGGAGGACGTGCCATGCCTTTGTAACAGGGACCCACTTATTATGGCACTCTGAGCATAAAAATGGAAAATCTATAATCACTCTGTAGCAGGTGTAAGCATGGGTTCATTATCAATACAGACTACACACGCTCCGCTGCACTAATTCCATTCCGGAAATTATGATTCATTTGTTACCGACAGATGGGTAGGCGAAATGTAAACAAATGTATCACATCACTACCTGACCACAAATTTGCAGATCCCACTTTTGTAGCTCGTAACATTTTCAAGGAAAGCAAGTTCCACCGATTTTCACCAAAATTTTATATTTCTGTTTCCGTTTATGTGGAAGTAATTTATTCTTCTGCTGTATTTGGGCAAATAACGTGTTCTCCATAGCCAATTCTGTTACCAGCATCACAAGAAACTTATTTCGATACGTTTCCGAAAAGGGTTCATAATTTCCGGGAACCGCGTCCCTCGTGATCCAATGAGATCATTTAAAGTACCCCTCCAATTAAATTCTACACCTTCAAGTACCCCGTTTCCAAAACACGTCTGAATGATCACACTTCACACTATACAGACACTTCTAAATAACACCCACAATTCTCTAGTGGCAAAAGAAACAGTGAGCATTCTACCTTTCTTGCGTACGAAAACGTGCTTCGATATTCACGCATCTGATGAAAATAACATTCAAGTATGCTTATCTTTCACACGAATACACTCGTCTTTGGTAATTACGTCTATACACAAGCGCATACAACCGAAATAAACTTCTCAACAGCTTGGTATTAACAACTAATAAAGCCTTCACATTCTCTTATGACTTTTAAACTAAAACTGAGAACCCCTCTTGCTATGATACAACCTACCTTACAGTACGTACACTGTATAAATATAGAGTGGCCAGTCATCAAATACTGTGTACGCGTATAATGGAACATTGTTTCGCATACTACACTAACTTCAATTTTGAGCCCTAAACTGTACCAGCAGATAAAACACAGTGTAACAGTGTCAATAAACACGTCTACTTCCTAGTTATGGAATGTAGGTTAAATTATAAATACTTTCACATTACACAGTACACAGCCGGGTGCATGCATTCTTTCTGTGGGGGAGTGGCTGTGCAATGCACAATTCCACCACGCACGCACGTAGTTGGAAGGGCAAGAGCATCGTCTCACTAATACACTGATCCATTTCTATGGACAAACCTAACAAATCAACCCCTGCTTACCTGCTATCACAACCTCAAAATACCATGCATTGTGGCAGGAAATAAAAATGTTGACGTCTGACCCGAAAGGACTACGCATCAAGATATTCATGTCGACTTATCTTATCGCCAATGTATAAGGTATGACTTATGTTAGTCGTCGATCTGGAAATAGCATAACAAGGAAACAGGTAATTCATATCTGAACTTGACAGAAGGTCATTGCAATGGGACACGACACATTCTTCATCAATTAGCCTGTGCCAGATCAATCCACATGAACTGTGGAATATGACAAAACATGTACATTATAGTATAACTATTACCCAGAAGAAAATTTTGCTGTGTACATTACCCATCAATTTATTTTGTGCACTGCACTGTCAATATATTATTGATTAAAGAGGCATGAATATCCTCGTTCAGTATGACGAATTCGTGAAACCAAAACGAACTTTGCTTACCTTCCGATAATTCCAGGTCCAATTCTGCTAATTTGTCCCTCACGTCCTCTGGGAGTTTCGATATGTCAATATTAAATTCAGCCATGGTCAATCCATTCAAAAACACACATAAATTAAACAGATTATCACTCCACACACACACGATACATCAACATCGTTGGCCTATGGCCATCTTGAATTTACGAGGAATGACTTCTGATAGTGTCTTCAGATGTCACTACAAGGCAGTAATGACGCACACTAGTGCTATCGACACGGGCAAGTTCAACCACTATCGACTTTCCAACGACATGAGATTGGCCGGCGCCGCAACATCACGCGAATTGTCATGCCCTCTATGGAAACCGACTACATACTATTACAGTAGTTGGTCATACAGCTGTTACTCAACCGACATCTATTATGAACAATATAAATGACTGCTCACTATTCAGGTGTACTAATCGTACTGATGTAAATACGCATTGCAACGGCAGATGAATATTCAGCAGTATTATAAGTAATTCTGGACCATGTTTAATTCCTGATCCCACTGCACTAACCCAACTTAGCTCCAAGGCGATAAAGTGCATTACATTACATGGCCATTGAACTAAAAAGTGTTTTGGTGCCTCACCCCATGGGAAGGGGGTACTACTAAAATCCTAGTCAGTGAATATGATTCGTGGCAAACGTATTTAATTAACGGGCACAGGTACAATTTTATGACACAAGACACTGATTACAATTATTTTCTGATTCAGTGTAAAAATTCCTAATCTCTTCCGTGAATTAGGAATTGGCTTAAATTGCACTGACGAATATTGTTTTCGGAATAGTTTCTTGGAGCACTGTGTTTGATTGCTGATGACATATTTCGGGAATTGTTATTCCGATACGATCATAAGAATACCTTACTATACTTTCTGAGGTAACAAATGCGCGACCCGCGAAGTGGAAACTGTCTTTAAATAAGTCAAGTATAGCCTCAGAATTACATTTCTTGTTTAACGTTTATAAAAATAAGAATAAATGTTGAAAGGTGATTTCATACCAGGGTTAGCTATTTATTATGATCACGTGCCATCATTCGAATACCCAAAATCGTATTAAAGACTAGTGCATATTTCAATCGTCACTTGCCAGTAATTGCAACATGTATTACATTGCATACTTGTCCCAAGACCGTACATTTGAAAATTAAGGCGTATTGCAATTACATAATACACAGTTACATGAGAATAATGTCTTATGGCATGTGAGTGTAGTCTCATACACATGTTTTTGGAGGAACGATACTAAAGTTGATACCAGACCAGACGGCAAGAAAGCTTTTAGGGTACAGCCAGACAGGACAGCAAGTGAGGGACTTGGCTTTAGAATGTATACACACATACATAAGGTTTCTATTGATAGCACCATGCATGTATCTTACTCTGTAATATGACTACCTAAGTATGGTTCATGATGAACCGCAACACGTTTCTAAAATGAACAATGAACTCAAGTACAGCTGACAAGTTATGACGTGACTATATATGTGTCCTCTAATGGTCCATTTTTGAATACAGCATGCCAGTCTTTTAAAAATACTTACCACTTGTCATAATACACATTGCGGCCACTTCTTCTGACTGCTTATTTGTGACATCCTTACGTCTGAAATTAACATCATCTTCTTTCCATAAAGAACGTATGGAAAAAAAAACTTCGGATATCAACACCTCTTTACTAGCTTACACCATTCCCGCCATTCATGAACGTAATACACTGCAACCATCCGTGGCTGTGAAATTGCACTGCAATTATCCGTGTCAGCTTCACAACCACGGATCCCCCAAGTTGAGCGATGTTGCTCGCGCGCTTAGCAACATCGCTAACGCGCACGCATAATAATGGCAACTTCCATGTGATAACAGATGTTTTGTTACTCGCTCTCCTTTCTGCCTGGCCGTACCCTTACGATATTGCCCATATTCAAGCTTCGTATTTATTGAAGAATAAAATTCAACAGTTCCGTGGACTTTAAGTCGGCGCGGTGATCGTGATCACTGACATCCCACAAATTATTTCGATAGATCAAATGTGGTACTGAGGCGTAATTCGATTAGAGGATAAACCTCCTCCATTCGATATGCGCGGGAACTCTTTAACCTCAAATTCGCAGTTACGTGTATAGGACTCGTAGCTTTAAAAAACGAGTAAATATTAGCAATTGACAATGGATTTACTGAAAGATCCATCATTTAGACTGAAATATCAGAAATCAAAGTTGAAGGTCAAACTTTGGGAAAGTGAATTTAGGAAAACGCATGGACGAAATCCTTCAAAGGTAGTATATGATTATTCATTTCGCCTCATACTGTGTGCACAGTGTTGTAGTATTTTTTTGCATGTTTAAAATAGGCGAGGTCAGGTTATCGTGATGTAGAGCCCACACTTTCTTGTTCACACAAAATACTATCACACTGTGATGGTATTTTGTATAAATTATCACTTACCTTCTATTTTCTTAATGAATCGGTGTGTTACTAAGAAAAGACGAACATGCTTCAAAGTGTCTCATTGTGAATTTAATATGCATGTATATGTTCTTGTATATGAACGGAGAAATTAGCTAGGGATTTATATGTATTATTTACTTGGTAAAAAACATATTTTTAAGGTATGTATAAATGCGGTGTAGCAGCAGTCCTGCCGTTTCCACTGTTCAACTCATGTACAAAACGCATGTCAGCATAGTCTATATCCGTAAATGTTAAGAGACATGTAAAACACACACTTCTGCACAACAAAGCCAACTAGACAGTCCAAAAACCACAACCAGATTAAGAACTGAATAGTTAGAGCTGTACCAGTTTACTGCAGCAGGGCTTAACTCTAACAACATTGCATCTTCAGTATTTCAAGTTATCTCTAGAGCTAAAGTTTGTGTTTAATTTCAATTTTTCAATATGAAATAATATGCTGTTTCTTGGTTTTTAATCTATATGAATGGTTTTTAAAGTTGTCACTGTGAGTTATGGACTTACTTTCTTCCTGCATTCCTCAATGTGTATTAATGCAAAACTTCTTTATTTCAGGTGGATATTCGTACTGCATCTCAGAAAGTGAGAGAGGCATACAAATCATACTACCAACTAAAAACACTGGTACTTCAAGACTCCCTGATGGACATCACCTTTTCAGATGATAGAGAAAACAGTATATCTTTAGATACATCACAAGCTGAATTCTCTGTCACACCAGTTGAGAGTGACAAAGGTCTAAGTCAAAGTGATGCAAGTGTGCAGCATAGGGTTGTATTAGCAGATATTCAAAATGACAAAGATATTGATAATGGTGCATGTGACAGTGAAAAGCAGGTGCCAAATGTGGAAGGATGTGGCAAAGATATACAGCAAAAACAGAGTTCTGAAGATCTGAAAGTTGTATGGGGTTCACATTTAAATATCAACACACATAAAGTATTAGATTGTAGAACAAAGACACTTAATAAACGCTCTAGCTCTTTTCACTTCTCTGAGAAACTCTTTGTGGGATCAAAATTTAGCAAAAAGAATCCAAGGAAATCACGTTCATTTTCACGCCATAACAAATCAATTGAAAATGATGGCTTTCCAGTTTCTGCTGATTTTGAGGTTAAAAAAATTTCTTCTGAGCATCTGCCACATGACTGTCAAGAAAATTTCGATTTACAACTTTCCGATAATGATAGAAGTCTTGCTGACTTCACCAGAAGCCCAAATTCAGAACTCCCTTTCAAGGGTCTGCTGGAAGGAAAGATGAGAGTTGTTACCAACTCTACTCCTATTACAAACCAAGCTGTCAGTGCTATCCACAGAGCTGTATCGACAACTGAGTCGTGTGAGCAGAAATGGACCCCATCAAGGATAATTGATAAGGGTTGGCTGGATAGATGTACAAAATCAAATAGTTTAGAATTTCATGTACTGCCAATGAATGATTCAGGTATTGAATCAATGGATGGAATCACAGTTACTGATCATTGTTCAAGTACAGAACACAAACCAAAACCTTTAGAGCCTGACTGTGATATTGTGCCAGAACTGGTTTGTACCAAGTCTGAAGAGAATTTGGCTCTCCCAAATATTAGCGGAAATGAAACTACAATGACGTTGGTGCTGACGTCTGATGACAGTGATGCTGATGTTGTTTGTAATAGTGAGGAATCTGAGAATGAAGGTCAAACAGTAAGGATGAGGAGAATAACTTGTGGCAAGAGAAGAGCAATTTGTTCCAGTGATTTGGTTTTACCTGAGCCTTCAGCCAAAAAGCAGAAGTTATGCCCACAGGATGAACCCAAATTAGTGGCATCAAATGAGAAACTGATAGAAATTCCATCTGCTATAGATATTGACAAAATAGCTGATGCTATCGTATCGGTTGAAAAAGACGCTAAAATAAAAAAAAGTGCTACATCAGTCAAGTTAACCAAGAGAGAAATACTGGAGAGAAAGGTGTGTACAGGCGAAGCAAATGATAATTTTGTTCGTATTAATATAAAGAAGAAAGTTTATGTACGAGGGAGAAAGACTAATAATTACTCAAAGTACAAGAAAGCTGAATGGAAGAAGAAAAAGAAGATGGCTTGCTCAGAAGGTGATGATAAAGCTGACAGCACTGGCATGCTGAAATGCTTTAAATGTGGTGATGTGGGACATTTTGCCCGCAACTGTCTCAGTGTTCAAGGTCAGTAATTTAGTTAAAATTTGTGGACAACAATTACTTATTGTTCATCATAAAATATTAGTTTTTGTCAGGGTGTCAACTTTGTTCAGGACTGCAGTTTGGCTCCGTCATTTACAGTATTTATGGTGGTAAATACTGTAAGCTAGTAACAAATCACTGACCAGATTGTTATAGTCATAACACTATAGACTTGTATTTGGGAGACAACTGGTTAGATTGTTGCCCAGGACACATGTAGTCCTTGCCAGTTTTTGTACTTTCCCCCAGGTCCTATAGCAACTATGAGGATACTTCCTCAGTTGCACCATGATTGCATACTTCCAACCTTTCACCAGTCATCCCACAGTTGACAAACACACTCTGAGATACAGCACTGTAAAGTAAATGTAAATATAAGAAATTGTAGGGTAAACTGTACAATAGGTCAAGGGAGACGTGTCTGAGGGCAGATACTGTCAATTGTTTGGACCATTCACAGCACTGCGACATGCATCACATTAATACGTACAAGAAATGTAGGGTAGCTTCTTTCTCACAAAATTTTATAGTCCGCTGATAAAACCAGCCGTCAAGTGTCAGTGGGTGTCATGTGTGCTTTTTAAAGCTCCTGATAGTAGAAGCATTTAGTTATGTGGAATAATGCCCTACCCAATAAGCTGATAATGGTTGGTCAGTATGTCCCTGCTTAATGGAACCCAAAGGTTCATTACCATGTTAGCTGTGTTCAGTCCCAAGCCAGGTGAATATGTCCTATCCTTACCTTCTGTTTTTTTAATAGATCTCTTTTTGTATCCTTCCATCCATGTTTAGTTCCCCCACACAATTTCTACCATTCAGTTTTTCGTAGCTGAAGTGTGCAAGTTGCATTCCCTGCTTAATTAATCCTTGTTTTTATCGCTGTATGACATTCAGCAAAGAGTACAAATTATCAAATTCCTCACTATACAGTTTTCATCATCTTCTAGTTAATTTCTTTCTTTCCAAGTCTGGATATTCTTTTTAGCACCTGTAATCAATGTGTGATCTTCCTTGAAATTTAGATAGTAAGGTTCAAATGTGAAGAGCCTAAATTCTGTGTAAAATGTCTCTGTGACAGGGCTGCACTGGGAAGCAGTAATTGTAATCCCCACCCACCACAGAAAATAAAATGCTTGAGCATTGTAAGGAAGTATTTTTTTACAGAATTAATTGTAGAATTGACACTTGTTTATTAAAGTAGTCTAGTTTCTCTCATAATGTGTTATATATGTATAATTCTTTTATTGATTTATAAAGATGCCCTTGTCAGAAATCTCACTAATGTTTCTGTCTGTGGTGTTTTCTTTCCACAGGAGACAAGCTGTTACCACAGGATGAGGCAGAACAGGATGACAGTCCATATCCAACGCTGGAGGAGGTTGAAACAATGGCTTCTGAACCAATATATGCAAGGAGAAAAAAAGTGACAGCATCATATTTGTTGGCATCTCAACATGGAAATGACCAGAGTACAGAAACATGTTACAGCTTAGACTCACTTCCAGCCAATGTTATAAAGCCTCTATATGAGCTGAAAGAAGATGGAACAGTAATTGGTGAGTCCCAAATAGTACTGTTGTCTATGGCAAAGGTTGTCATTGCCTGTTGACCGACAATGGGAAAATGACTGTAGTTTCCTCCTCCTCTCTATAATCCTGTTATGGCTCTGAAATTTATAGTTTGTTTGGTCATCTATTTAGAATTATTACTAAGGCATTCTGACTGTACTATCCATCATCTGATAAAATACAGTGTTCTAAAAACTTTATGTTTAAGAGACTGGCTTTGTCTGTTTTCTCAGGGGAAAAAAGGGAGAAAGCTTCCTCTGGTAGGCCCATTAGATAAAGTTATAGTGGCCAGGGTGTGAAGTTGACCATCAACCTTCATCTAATGTTGAGGTTAAGAATGAGTGGAACCATACTTTCTCTCTCCTTCTATGCCTTCATGGCATGGAGATGGACAAGTACCACTTTACCTTTTCCTTTATCTTAATTATAATTTCTGGTTACTTTACTTTGCTTTATTACATTCTAAGGGCCTGCAAGTTTCTCCTGAATAACAAAAGTCTTGTAGAGAGGAGTCAAGTAAGATGCCCTGGAAAGTGATCTTCCACTTTTTTTGATGTGATTATCTATAATAAAGGGAAAAGTATACAACTGAATCTCAGCCATCCAGAACATATGTATAATTGTATTCTTTTATTAGTTTTATTTCAGCATTTTTGAAGTTTTCTAATTGGCATTTTGACTGGACTCCTGCAAACTAATTCTCTCATCTACTCCATATTATTGATTAACATATTTGGCTCATAAGTAGATTGTTTGCTACTTACTGGTGTGTCAGTACAGTTCACTGTTTGGTATACTGTGTATATTTGATTTCAAGATACTCCACCTGAAGTGTATGAAGCATTGGAACGGTTTGGCCACGCTGGATTCCGGCCAGGTCAGGAGGAAGCTGTGATGCGTATCCTGTCGGGGATGTCAACTCTTGTTACACTGTCCACTGGTGCAGGCAAGAGTCTCTGCTATCAGCTTCCTGCCTACCTATTTGCTCAGCACTACAAATGTATAACACTAGTTATATCTCCCCTCGTTTCCCTTATGGAAGATCAGGTATGTCTAACTCTTCAGTAGATCTGAATAAGCACATAAACTTACATTGCCCATATAGAGAAATTTCATTCTAAAATGTGTATGATAATGTACTGTATTTACGTGAATACGAGAAGAATTTTTCCTTAAATCTTAATCTTAAAATGGAAGAGGTGGAGGCAGGTGCTGTATAATTGTGCACAAAATTAGACGTGTACTGTATAGATATTTGCCTGAAAATTCGGAGTTTGTGGAAGGGTTGTCATATTATTTGGGCAAATGAAGTATGTGGGACATAAGTAAATCTTTTTCAACACAAGTGACCTTAAGAAATGCATTCTTTTAACCCTTTTGTGACCAGCAGGACATATATGTCCCACTTACAAAGAGTCTTTTCAAGTCCACTGGGATAACAGTATCCCACTTTTTCTTCATGCTGCCATCTACCTTGAAGTATCTCTATTCTGTTGAACCAGTCAGAATGCATTTTCCCACGAAACAGCCGTGTACAAATGATACTGTGTGCAATGCTGCTATGCAGCATTGCACACAGTATAATTTGTATCGTGTGTACATGGCTGTTTCGCGGGAAAATGCATTCTGACTGGTTCAACGGAATAGAGATACTTCAAGGTAGATGGCAGCATGGAGAAAAAGTGGGATACTGTTATCCCAGTGGACTTGAAAAGACTCTTTGTAAGTGGGACATATATGTCCCGCTGGTCATGAAAGAGTTAATTCATTGTCCTAGACTATTATGCAATTTTGACACCAGAAAATACAGTAGGTTATGCTGTACATGTAATTGGATAATAATTTTTATAGATTCATGTAATATTTAATGTGTAAGTAGTTAGAATTGAGCTGTGTAATACAAAAGTGAAAGCAGGCCAAAACCCACCAAGGGTTGTAGTGCCAATTGAAGAAGAAGAATACAAAAGTGACTGATGTGAAGTTTTTTGAAACATTTTTCTCCTCTAGGTAACTGGAGTCGCACCTTGTCTTCAGGCTGCTTGCTTGCACACTAACCAATCTCAACTACAACGTCAGAAGGTGGCGGATTTGGCAAAGTCTGGAAAATTAAATATCTTGTTGGTTTCTCCAGAGGCAGTCATATCTGGAGACAGAGCTACAGGATTTGGCAGTATATTGAAAGAACTTCCTGGAATTGCCTTTGCTTGTATTGATGAAGCACACTGCGTTTCACAGTGGTCACACAATTTCCGTCCTTCCTACCTTATGATATGCAAGGCTAGTATTTCTTCTCCAATTTGACTTTAAGTGTGAAGTTAGTTAATGCCCTAAATGACTAACAAACCAACCAACCATTCCCATGGAGCAGAGTCCTTTTTGAGAAACTAATAGTTTTTTAGGTGGTCAAGAACTTCTCCAAATTTTAGAGAAAATCAGAAGGTTCTTAACTGTGGTTACAAGAGCCCACCTCTTGTCCCTATTCTGAGCCAGATCAAAGTTGTGCACAGTAGCAGGGGCTCTGCGCACAACGTTACTTATTCGGCAGTATGAGAATCACCTATACACATCCGCTAAGCAATATAAACACAACCTGTTTTATTATATTTTAACAAGAATGTAAACTTATAATACAGTCTTGATGTTTTATGACCATGGGATTCTTCATAGAGAATTGAGTGTAACAGTGAGTGGTTTTATCATACATTTTTGTACTACGATTGTATACTAATAGTATTCTTGTTATAAGATACCCTGATGAGGGTTGCAGAGGGTGACTGAAACATGTTGGTGAAGAATAGTAATATGTGATTGAACATATTTATAAATGTGTATTTGTTAATTTATCATATAAACAACAATGACAGCCCAAGTTTCAAACCCATATAGAACAACAGGCAAAACTGTAGTTCTGTGTATTGTACGCTATGTGTTTTTAGGTAGTTAATACCATTCCTTTCTGTTTCAAATGAAGGACATCTTAAATCATTGTTGTACACCATGCTATAAATACACAACTTAATCAAGTGGTAATGAAGGAGCCCTAGGAATAGGTTTTGGTGGGCAGGGATCTAACAGAAATGGTACTGGTATGTAGAGGTGATAACTAGATTCATCTAGGTCAACATAAGGGTCACTGAACACATTAACCCTTAGATGACTAATGTCATATATATATATATATATATATATATATGGAGCACCCATTCTTGATGTTTCTAGATCACACACGACGACGCAGCACAGTCGGTAGGACTCCTCTGGACGAGCGAT
>Ga0268261_10003684_pt1 | contig 11314 bp, 5 predicted proteins | sample TergutNc150P1_FD_190353 | JGI IMG/M metagenome (GOLD analysis project Ga0268261, IMG submission 190353) | Nasutitermes corniger P1 segment gut microbial community from laboratory colony in Florida, USA - Nc150 P1 (SPAdes) (version 2) | ecosystem: Host-associated > Arthropoda: Insects > Digestive... | reverse complement strand
TAACATTTGTCCTGTTACCTCTAATTATTTTCAGACTACTTCACTTCTATATATCTATAACAAAGAAAACCTTCACTTATGATTCCATACAGGAATAGAGTAACAAAAAACTATTTTCTAAATAATTTATCTGGTAGTTGCCTGAAATATTTTCATGACATGTGGTAACACTGTGTTTCAAACACTGCTATTTCCTTCCAAAAACGTGGCAATTGTTGCTCATCAGAATCATAAGGGGCCCAAGAGAATATGTGTGGATAACATTTATTGAAGTTAGTGAAGAGACTAACTAAAAGAAACTGCTTTATATACTTTGTATTATTTCAGTAAATTAATGAAATACTTTCAAATTTGAAAAAAATCATCACTTCCTATACGAACATTTGTTACCTGCATATGGATATATATATAATGATATTAGAAATATGATACTTCATTTATAACTATATTTCTCAATGAGATATCACAGTTCGTTCACATGCATTGCTATAACATTTGTCCTGTTACCTCTAATTATTTTCAGACTACTTCACTTCTATATATCTATAACAAAGAAAACCTTCACTTATGATTCCATACAGGAATAGAGTAACAAAAAACTATTTTCTAAATAATTTATCTGGTAGTTGCCTGAAATATTTTCATGACATGTGGTAACACTGTGTTTCAAACACTGCTATTTCCTTCCAAAAACGTGGCAATTGTTGCTCATCAGAATCATAAGGGGCCCAAGAGAATATGTGTGGATAACATTTATTGAAGTTAGTGAAGAGACTAACTAAAAGAAACTGCTTTATATACTTTGTATTATTTCAGTAAATTAATGAAATACTTTCAAATTTGAAAAAAATCTTAAAACCACACTGTGATTAAATTGCCACAGATGTGACTTAAAAAGTACATTCTAAACAAGGAAAAGCTTGAATGATGCACACTTGGATCTAGATTACTTGTGTAAAATGTAATTGAATGAAGGTTGGCCAACCTCTGGCATGTAAGACATATTTAATTAATTTTACTCTTTCTGTAGCTCAAATGTTTTTAGCCAGAACAGACTTGATGCCTGTCGCATGAAGATAGAAGCATTGTAGTCTTCTACAATTAGGAAAATTTTCCAGAACAGGCTCCTAATTTTTGCAATGTGTGTATAGGCATTTCTCAGTAAATAAGCTGACCGACTCTTTTCCTTCCAACAATAATTTCTCCAGCTGGCCCTCACTGCTTTCTAATTGTTTCTCAAGCAATGTTCTGTTGCTCATGTCCACAAGATCCTGGTTTGCATCAGAATGCTGCTGTCTGCAACAACAAAATTTGAATATTTACCAGTTATCAAGCATGGGATTTAGACATTCTGCCATTAGAGTAAATGATGTGATGCAAAAATAAGTGCTTTAATAAATACCATGTTTAGAGGAAGGTACTTCAAGGATAAGAAGACAATACTTATACAAGCAAAACTGATTTCCAAATGTTAATGCAAATGAATGTTTTTTAATTTTTTTTATTTCTCCCCAGCCTCACATTAAATATAACTTCACTGTTCGGGTTACACATCAAATTCATATTGCAGTTACGTGTGTAAAATGACTACATTATATTTGATCTTGATGTTTGCTGAAGGAATGCTGTAAGCTACTGTGTTGCATTAATTACATGGAAGAGTACAGGTACAGTTATAAGTACTGTTTAACATGGCACTAAGAAATGAGTAGAACTTTCATACCATGGTCACTTTACATCCCCCCTCTAACCCTCAGGAAAGAGAACCCCCCCCCATCAACACATTAGATAGTAGCCTGGGTGGGTTCCAGGATCAATCTCAGCACTATTGCTGCAACAAATTCTACTATCCCTTCAAGGTACTTACTTTCACATTGCACTCCATGCCATTCTACCAAATATCATCAAAGCAACAATAAAACATCAAAGTACAGCCCTGATATTATAACAAAGGTGATACAATTAAACAGTCCAAACATGTGTCGACTTGATCACTCATCACTGGAAGAGTTACTTAGCTGAAACACATATAACCAGGCTTAGGAACAGTTGCATTCTGCATACTGCATATGTAAAACACAACTACTTGTATACTTGCATGTAGCATGAGTCCTATAAATCATGAAGTGTATTTCATTCCTTATGGGACTGGCACTATGTGAAAGTCTAAATGTAGTTTAATTTTATATATACAACATGCATATAATCCTAAGCCTACACATAACCACTATGTGTCCACACTCATTTTACATGGTTATACAACTTATTATGTTTGAATCTGAGTTAACAACACTCTTAGATCCTTTAACTATTTACAAATATTCCAAACATTGGATGTTTAAAATATATATTTCCAAAAAAAATTTTTTTAACAGCAACAGCATACATTTAATAATCTCATAACCTCATTAAAGATATTTCTTTTTGGTTTTGTAGAATGTCCATCCAAATTTGTCATAATAGCTTTTGTTTACCTCAATTGCAGTATTAAAAAATTAATGTAAAATTCTGGTAGCTGTACGTGTTTTGTAAGTAATTCCTAACTATGACAGAATCAGGTCAGAATATAAGGTGCTATTTTAAAAATTAGCAAAACATTGTATTTGTGATATTGTTGTTGTACTTTGATAGTTCTGTAGTTGGATCTTTTTTCTTTTATTTTGTGTACTTCATGCCATTAAATTTACAGTACGTACGCCATAACTGCTACGTCAAACCGTCTTGTCTGTTATATGACTGTATTTTCTGTAAATTAATTTTTGGTTTGCAGATATTGATTAATAGTCTTACTGCTCTGCTTTCTGTAGGCAACTCTGAAATCTCAAGCGGCGGGCACATTTTCGTTCATTAAAATCCAAATAATTTGTCTGGGGTTCGAATCCCTCTTCATCGTCCGTATTTTGCTTCATTCCGAAAGATTTCTTATACAACCATACTTGTTCACTGTAAACTGGCATTCAAACATGCACAAATCAGCAGACGACGTTTCAACAAACAACCGGAAGAAGAGCTGTCGTTAAGTTGCTGCGTGAAGCCCACAATGCTATGCGTTTCCTTTAGCCTGACACAATGGCTGTAAGTGTTGAGTTGGGGTCATGGTAAAAGTAATATCTAAGCTCATCTGCCGTATTTGTTTATGATTAGGGACATTTTAGTGAAACAAGGACTTCGTTGTACAATTCTGGTGTCCTAGCATAGGGGACGATTCAAAATAGTTCGCGAATATGTATGTATTTGTGGATTCGGCGGGGTAACCTCTCAAGCATGGACATGCTGAAACATGTTTCGGTATTCGATACGAATAAATGATTGTTTGTTGAATTCGGAGTGTTGAATTCTAGCAGTTATTTCTTTCTACAGGAGAAAACTGCGGAACCTGCAAAAGCCAAGAAACCTCGTAAGGAACCAAAAGATAAGAGCAAGAATCCGATGCGGGAAGTTCGCATACGGAAACTATGCCTAAATATTTGTGTCGGTGAGTCTGGTGATCGATTGACACGAGCGGCAAAGGTAAATTAACACTTTAAGTGGTTGATAAATAATTGCACATAAATCGGTACCAAGTGATACCAGACTAATAGCCACGGGTGTTGCTTAGTCAAAGTGTGCAAGAATAAACCTTACCCAACCTGCACCATACTTTGTTACGGTGGTGTGATGCAAATGGGCAAGAACAAAAAATACTGTTATAGTACTGAGGAGACAAACGTGAAGTCAGTGATTAGAAATAAATTGCATTTGTGTTTTAAGGTACTGGAATCCCTTACTGGTCAACAGCCTGTCTTTTCCAAAGCAAGATACACTGTTAGGTCATTTGGTATCCGCCGTAATGAGAAGATCGCCGTTCATTGCACTGTGCGGGGTGCCAAGGCAGAAGAAATTCTGGAGCGAGGACTAAAGGTGATTTTTGTTACTGTGTGTGGTTAACGACAGCATCTGCAGCCAGCCTTTGTATGCTATGTTATGACTTCGCACCAATCAGTCAGCATAATCAGTAATTAGTCTGTATTGACACAAGGGGGGGGGGAGCATGGATGAAAGGGTATTCTCGTAAATTTTTACAAAGTCGTTCTATGTTGTCATTCTATGTATGTAGTCAAGACCACTTCTTTTGTAATCAGGTCCGAGAGTATGAGTTGAGGAAAGACAACTTCTCAGACACTGGCAACTTTGGATTTGGCATCCAGGAACACATTGACTTGGGTATCAAGTATGACCCTAGTGTTGGAATCTATGGTCTTGATTTCTATGTTGTGCTTGGTCGACCAGGTAAGTGTACATCGTTTCCTTAAGGTGTTGAAGTTGTAAGCATCAGCCACTGTGGTGAAGAAAGCTTGGCTGGAATTGTTTGCACTACTTGAGAATAGTGCTGTCACGGGAATGGTGGATCCTTCGACGTGACTGAAGGAATTGCTTGTTTAGCGTACTTATGTCCGTTTGAGACGGACAAAGGTTAGGGGTGACGGGTAGTGTTAATGTCAGAGTGAAGTGTCGTGTGTCTCATACACAGTGAGGTGTGCCGGCCGAGCTACCGATTCTGGTCACTCACCAGCCGCCATGTTGAGAGATTGGTGACAGCACTATTCTGAAGTAGATCCGAATTGTTTTTTGTGCATTCCACTACAGGTGATGCAGATGCATGTTGTGGATCCTAGAAAGGGTGTAGGACAGGTCAGGGTATGGTATGTCATTAGGAAGTAGATAGAAATATGGTGCATTTACAGAATGTTTCTAGACACAATACCTTAAAGGTGACTTGCATATGTAATTGCATTATTGCGTGTAGTGTAGCTGCATTACTGTTAGGTTGTTGTAGTACCCTCTATACACTTAGTATCATATCAGTGCCTATATATGAAAACAGGTTATGTCCATATATATGTAAAATATACACACACGTATACATATGCATATATACATATATGTGTGCGTGCGTGTGGGCGCTTGTGTATATATGCAGAACTTGAAAGCCAGACACATAATTGCACTAATTAAATATTTCTTATCAGTACAGATTCATCTACCAAGTAGGTATGGGTAGAAAGGATTTTTGGGGGATGGGTTTAAGAATTGGTAAGTCAGAGAGCTACCAAACTCAGCCTTAGTATCACTTGTGTCATGCACTAGATGACAGTATATATAACCTGCTAATGTTAAAAATGCCCATTACCCTATTCTTACTGAGACCTTGCGTTTGTCACTTGGTGTGTGCCTGTGTATCACAGTTTCCATTTTTGTGTGTTGTGCTGTAAATGCCAGAATTCACTGAGACTCAAAAATGAGCTGCAGTCCATAGTTCTAAGTCAATAACAAGGTGACCACGGTTAAAATACTTGAGGTTATTGTGGAAATATGTCCTTGGTCATTCTGTTATTATACCACTGCTATTAATTGTGGATGATGTCACAGGACCAGCAGTTCTACTGTAAAGGTAAAGTTTACCTTATAACAGGCCACAAAGACCCAGGGGTGGAGTAGAGGTTTAGCTCTACTCTTTCTTTAACCTCAGCATTAGATGGGGTGGGTGGTTAGCGCCACACCCCGGCCACTTTACCCCTGGGAAAGGCCTGGTACCCATTGTATAGGAGCCTGGGTGGGCCCCAGGGCAGATCTGGATGGGTGCAGGGTCTTGCCCCCCACCAGGATTCAATCCCCGGATCGTCCAGCCTGTAGCGAGTCGCTATACTGACTGAGCTATCCCTGCAATTCTATTATACCTGTAACAAGTGTCCTGTTTTATTGTAGCAGTGGGAATTAACAGTGTGTGAACAAAGTTTTAGGATTAGATTAATAAAAAATTGAAATCTCAAGAAAACTACTTTATTACTCCTTAACCTACAGCATACATTCCTCCTGTACACCTAGTGACTGGCGCTGTGGCGCTGCGTGAGGAGGTATTTGGTATTGGTAATTGTGGATTCTTCAGCATTCCCCCTCACATTGTTCTGTAAGATCCTTTCATAAGTTATGTAAGAAATATCATGTACTGAGAATTTGGTCAATGCACTCTTGTTCAAGTATGCCCCATATTTTGGGGTGTTACTTAGTAAAGCGTGCTACAGTAAAGTCACTTTATTGCAACCCATGTCCACGTTACTACTGGGTGTGTTACTTAAGGGGTGACACAGTAAACAAAAAATGTTCTAATATCAAATGATGCAGGTTTGCGTAGTATGTAAGGTAATATACCACTTGAGAAGTGATGTAAAGTGTGGCTTATCATGTTGGCTTCAACACTTTAATGGATCAAAATTGATGATCTTGCACCAAAAATCATAACATGAACCCGGAAAGGGAGTTCTGTTCATTTGGACAGGATTATACAAATGGTCAAGGCTGTTTTATTGAATGATATTCCAGGGATGTAGTGAGTGAGTTGGAGGTTTGCTTTTGTGTAGAGCAAATTGTCTTGTCAATATTGTACTGCACTTTGAAGTACAAAGAATGAAGCTGCTACTGCTTCTGCTACCATCCATGCAAACAGGTCCTATGATTTTTTATGCCAAGTTTAATGAAAATTTAGATGATTTTGTTCATTTGGCCTACAAGTTCCATTTTCTTCAGTGTCTGCTCTAAAAATGGCTTTGTGAATGAATTTGAATATTTCAGGTTTCAATGTGGCGCACAGACGAAGGAAAACTGGCATGGTTGGTTTTCAGCACCGTCTGACTAAGGAAGATGCTATGAAGTGGTTTCAACAGAAGGTCTGTGTAACCAAAATGTAATATTGTATGTAATTTGCTGACACATGTAGGAGGATTCTGGTTGTCTGGGATGTGTGGCTGCGTTACTGGATAAGTGTTTCATGGCATTGTGAAGGACGTATCACTTTCCTCTCTGCAAGGATTCCAGGTCCATTCTTCATTCTTCATGGACCTTGAGCTCTTGAACATGAGGGAAACATGTTCATTCAAAATGGCAGGAACCATTTAGTCATCGACATAGCGTCACATCCAAGAAGACCAGAATCATCAATTACACCTTTGTGGAAGTTTCCAAATTTGCCGAACACATGTTTTTGCTCATGGATCTTGCATCACGTGGGCTTGTGCTTAAGTCCCATTTCACCTGTATGAAGTGTGTAGGTAGGGGTTGCATTTACTAATTTGTTGGTATTCTTTATTAGAGGATCCAACTGAGATCATGAACTGCTGAAAATACACACACACCTCTAAGTATGCCATGTCTCACATATTGTTATTGGAAAATATTGCACTTGCATGTTTAATTTTGGAGAACTTTGTATTTTAAGGATTATTATTGTATGCTTTTCCCTTCAAGTTAGTACATAGGTATTAGTAACTAAAACTAAGATGGGGGAAATCAAGAAGGCAAGGGTCCTTTACTGATTCATTAATTTTTCTTGGATTTTTCCCTTTGTATCAAAGGGAACCTACACATTGCCACTTTTGGATGAATGCCCATGCACACAACTGTCAAGAGTTTTTTCTGTGGGTGTTTATAAGTGAACCAACAAATGTGATATCTGTTAGGTTTTTTTCCTCCTATTTAATTATGAATACTTGTGGAATTGTTCATTTCATTGCAAGAGTAATGGATTTCAGACTAAAATGTCATGAATGAATGTAATATTCATTTGTTGCCTTACTGGTTACCAAATTATGTTTGTTATTCTTGCACTTGGTTAAAATTTAAGTGGAACTTCTGTTTGAGTTAAGTGACCATTTAACTGCATTTCACCAAAAAGTTTGATTTTGTGAGACATTTTCTGCCATGACATAGATGAGATCTGCACTTGTCTGGGATAATATTATGCAGCGTAGAGTGTTATTTCCTTACCAGCGTTTTGGGACAACCTATAAGTCCCATCTTAAAGGGTCAACCCTTGAAGATGGGACCAGTTGGTTGTACTGCAACATGTGTAAGGAATGACCCCTTTATGCTCTGTAATATCCCAGAAGAACACTTACCTCAAGTTTGATACAACAGATATTTTACTTTTTTTTTTTTTTTTTACGAATAATATCAGTAGGGTCCCCCCTCCCCCTCCCCTTCAATATTCAGTATGGATAGCAGAACTGCTCTTAGGAAGTTAAGGTGCTTCATTAAAAAGAATGTTAACAATGAATTAACAAATTCATGAACTGTATGAAACAAATTATTCATCTGATATGTGTTATGTCTTTCCAGTATGATGGTGTCATTTTGGCTGGCAAGAAGAGTTAAAGATGCTGGCAACTGGATATTGGAAGTTTGATTCATTATTAATAATAAACATAATTAAAAACTGAATGTTTTTTTATTCACTGTAATGGGAACCTATTTGATACACTGAAATGTCAAATGAACACTGGTGGATCTTGATTTGTGTTCGAAATTTTCATAGAATATGATATAATTGTATGAAAATGAAATGATTTATCATTGAGATTCCATTCTTCTGGGATATGAAAATGCAACAACAGGTAATTGGATCCTATCATTTCAAGACAACATACCGCCCTCTTCTTTGAGCAGCACTGTGTCCTAGAAAAACGGAATGCTTGGCTATGCTGTTGCAAAATCCCCAAAACTCATTTTGATCTTTGTTTCGTAGGATTCCTAGCTGTGGAATAATTGTTACTTCTCAGCTTTAAATTTTTGTAACTTCACTGTTGACATTTCAGTGTATTCTGTGAACCACTGATATTTGGGTCTTCTGTAAGGCTGAATCCATAAATTCTAAAATGTGAAAGAGCAGCTTCAACTTAGTTGTGTATATTATAAAGAGATAGTGATATCATGGTCTTAAGTTTCTTTATAATTTGCACACACACACACACACACATTGAGGAAGTAACTGAATTTTTATTCTACTGTTCTTCATCTCATCATAAGCCCTCAATACCTTTTTAGTCTAATTTGGAATGTTAACCTCTGTAATGAGCAACTTGGATATGTGAAAGTATTCAGGTTTATACAAAGACTGAACATCATTAAGAGCTTGTATTTACATAACTCATTCATTTTTACAAGTTCCATGTACAGCTTAAAATTGGTGAAAAATGGTAACTAAGTGAAAACAGGAAGCTTGACAGGGACATACTCATATATTGGGTTTGAGGTTCTAGCCAACACTGTCCTGTATCTAGTCCCATCCAAAAGCACCATAATGTTAGACTCTCAATGACACTACTTATCACAGCTTCACAACTTATTTTGTCCTTATTCTAGCAGAATTTACCATGCAGAGAATTTTCATTTTGCATCATTTGTAATTCTCGTACATTGGTAAAGAACACATTCTGAAATACTGTACACCAAGCCCATGTTTTACAACCTAATTGTGTTCCTGAAAAAGTGGGCAAAAATCAAAATGCATTAATCATAAACAATATTCCCATAAAAAATAGTGGAATGGAGTGGGGTTAGCATAATGGAGCACACCCAGCCAAAGAACTTTAAATTGAAAGTGAGAGGGCATTAATTAGGAAGTGTACATTGGCAAGGGGTGTTGAGGCTTGAAACACGGTCCATTACTATGCTTCAATTGAATTGGCATACTTCATACATAAAGTTCATTTCTTTCTTTGCCAGTTCCAACAAATAAACAGTGAAAATATGCAAGTGTAAGTGTTCAGATTCTCCAGTTCTGTGTAATATTAATACTGAATATTTTGCTGCCCAAAGAGTAAAATCATGGTGATGGCTTGTTGAAAAAAAGTGAAGGTGATTGTGGTATGTACCTATGTGTACTGTGCTACATAAGTGGCCCATGTACCTGCTAATGGTAATTTCTGCTCAAAACTACAATTTATTTTTTGTGGTTCAATTTGAATAACATCATAACTCAGGGAGGAACTATACTACCAAGATAGTGGCGCTTGATCACATACATAGTTTAAAATAAAGTTGAAAGGAGTGAGATATAATTTGCAGTACAAACAAGATCTCTTATAGACAGGATTCAGGAGTGAAACTTATATTTCTGCTGTTCAGTACAACTGAGGTTGCTTTTGCTCTGCAGTTCTAAAGAATAACTTGTTGATTTTAACAAAATGAAATATGTATTGCCAAAACAAAAATAAATTTGGTCATGTGACAGAGGACTGACTGCTATTTAAGTAAATTTGGCTGAAAAAATAGAACCATGGCCCAAAATTCTGTCAGCTGGCTAATAGAGCCATGGCATACTGACACGAGATTCAAGCCATCTAATCATCACATCACAAAAAGCAGCCTTTTCCCATAACAACAGAAATATGCATAAAAAATACAGGCCACTGTTAGTCTCATATTTTAGTTACCTATTCCTGTAGACAGTGCAGTGAGTGTAGCAAAGTAGCTAATTCTGACAAGCCATGTGATTCTTAGTTGCCGCAAACATTACACAAATATTTCAGTACTTTGCTAAGAACACCTTGAAATTTTATTGACAGGGTAGATTTGCAAGCAAGGAACTAATTCTTGTTTTGAGGGAATAAAAGCCCTACATCTCTGAACATCCACCACAATTCTAGTTACTTTAATCAGAAGCCAATTCCTGTTCCTGCTTACATCAGTATGAACCAACATACTCTGGACAGCAATTTAAATGTCCAGAAAACTTGGTCTAAAATTGTTTAGTACTTGTGAAATATTTTCCTTTAGACAGGTCGGAATACTACCGGCAATTCTGACTGCTAACTTGTGGTTGACAGCAATACTGACAATTCTGTTGCACCAAATTCAGCACGCTTCCTCTTCCCACTATCAGTAAGATTGTTCACACTGCTATTAACAGTCCTAGTTGGATAGTAATGGAAAAGTTTCATACAATATTCTCGGTCATGAAAGAAACACAGACATTTTTAAGTAAAGAGAAATGTACGGCACAGATACTTGATTGAAAGTAAGTCCCAAAAGTTGCATTGCCACTTTATTGACTATGTTTCAAAAGGAAGTGCAGGTCACACTGAAACATAGTTATTAAAGCTACAGCCATACAGAACTATATGCATGCATATAGTGAGAAATGCTTTATTATGTGTTTTAGTGCTTTGTTTTTGAGCAGTTGAATGAACTCCTGCTAGTGCTCACAGAAGCACCATACACAATCCTTGGAAGTCAAGCCCACCAGTCTGTCATGTATACATAAATACTGTTTCAAGATATAAGGCCTGCTTAGAATTCCACTTAACCCTTAGGCGCCGAACGACATATATATATGTCGCGCTGTGGAGGTCTTTAACCCTTAGGCGACTAATGTCATATATATATGGAGCACCCATTCTTGATGTTTCTAGATCACACACAACGACGCAGCACAGTCGGTAGGACTCCTCTGGACGAGTGATCAGCTCGTCGCAGAGACCTCTACCTGACAACACACGAC
>Ga0268261_10003683_pt1 | contig 11315 bp, 6 predicted proteins | sample TergutNc150P1_FD_190353 | JGI IMG/M metagenome (GOLD analysis project Ga0268261, IMG submission 190353) | Nasutitermes corniger P1 segment gut microbial community from laboratory colony in Florida, USA - Nc150 P1 (SPAdes) (version 2) | ecosystem: Host-associated > Arthropoda: Insects > Digestive... | reverse complement strand
TCCTGTAGCTTCGAAACAAGAGCTAAACAACAATTTTTAGTATCATATTCGTGTTCAGCACCCACAAAATAGCCATAGAAGACTTATTTCATCAATGCTAATTTTTGGCTGTATATCAGTGTAATTAGTTAATAAAATAAACCTGAAAAAACAGACATCCAATTCTGTGCTGCAGACTAATTAAGAATCTAATATGTCTATTAAAATTTATCAGCACATTACTTCAGGATATACATGTTACACCTCCATTTTATTTTATGGTACTAATCATCACTTTGAAACCGGTTCCAGAGACACAAATAGTGTTATGCACAAACATTACTTTTTGTACGTATATAACTTGATCTAAACACTGAAAATGCATGTGAGGAACTTTCAAGTTAATTTCTTTTCAAGCATCCCACACAATGTATTTCTCAGTATTTAAATTTTAGCACTTTCGAACTGAATTACCCATAACACAGTTTGACTTCTCCCATATTCACAGGACACTCAATATACTGCTGAAGTCACACATAATAAGTTAAAAGCTGTAATGGAACTGTAATAGTACTGAAAATAAAATAAAATAAAATAAAAGGTTTGCATCACAGACTGTACTGGAAAATATGCACTTACCTGTCTGGCTTTGCCAAAAGGGACAAAGTTGAGGTTTATATACTTTCCAAGTGCCTTGTATGTAGGGACCAGCTGTTCTTTGAAAAACCTGATACTATCAGGACAAAGTGCTTCATAGAAGACTCTTACAGGTAACTGCAGGTCAGATGAGAGATTCTGCACATGATGGTGTGAATGGACGTGACCTTCATGGGCCTGCAAAATAATAAAATACTAGTAAATACTTCAAAAGTTACAATAACCAAATATGTGAACACTGGGGTTCTCACAGTGGTTAGCTGAAGAATCAAATCTTGTGGGAGAGACACTGTATCATTTGGCATGTAGTTCCAAATGTTTCAAAGGATTACGGTAGCTTCATTGTCTTGGTCAACCCTGCAGAATGAAGTCACCGTGACCCTTTAGAACGACTAGGCAACACTCGTTCAATGGTGTCAAATCCCAAAAGACTTCAGTCTTCATGGCATAAGAATTGAGAAAAGAGATAATTTCTGGGACTACAGGAGAACAAAGAAGTATGTTTTCCCCGCTGGATTAACGTCTATGAATGTTTAAATCTTCCCCCTTCATATATCGTGGTCGATACAGTGACCAGACCATGGGCTGGATGCTAGCGAAACCATGGCTCCATTCTCCGCAGCGGCAAAGCATTTTTTCCCCCCAGAACCTCCAGTTCATTACTGGGACTCACCCAGGCTCTGGAAAGAGAGGGTTGTTTCCACTGGGACAAAGGGGCAGACCTTGAAACTAACCACCCACATCAGTCTTATACCAAAGCGTGGAGCTTTCAATCCACGCCCTCACTAGCGTGGTGCTTATTAAACACAAGGCAGCAATCGTACCGTGGCACTTCCACTACAGCTACTTGGTGTGCTCTAGTGCGTAACAGGTAGCAAGACAACATTAACACAGAAATTCGACATTGGAGTTAGAGACGGCGATTATGCATCTGAATTCTTTGCTGGGTTTCTGGCGTGGGAGGGGGAAATTGCATGTCGCCCGTCTCCCACAGTTTCATACATACTACCGCGTAAAGAATCTTCCTATCGATATAGCAATTACGCTACCAGATGAAAGATCCAGGACTCTATTTCCGGCAGAGTCTACAAATGCTCTTCTAAATATTACCCAGGCTGGCCTTCGGGTCCACAAAACCTGCTATTTAATGGGTATTGGGAGTTTTTTCCCCGTGGATAAAACAGCCAGGGCGTAAAGTTGACCACTCACGTTTATCTAGTAGGTAAGCTTGAGACTGAGTAAAGCCGTATTTCTACTCCCCCTATATTTCTTCATGGTGTAGGCAGAAACAACTTTAAGCTCACCTGGAATAAATGTGTGGCCAAATTTCTAACCATTATCAGACCTACTTGAAACACTGCATTTTTGCCATAAAGATAAAATCTATTACTTGAAGTGCCATTGGTCAAAGTACTTCATCGCACTTTACCTTTCCGTCGTTACTGCCTACTACACCCTCGGATATTAACATGTCAACTCAGTATAATTTTTCATATGCATAAACACTTTCATTTTATTTCTCCTGCATCTTTAAGGTTTCTAACTGCCTCTGTAAATTTCAAAGTATCTCAAATTCAGATTCTGCTCTTTTGTGTATGCAACGTCATGTTGCACAAATACAACACATGCCTAAAGACACTACAAAAAAGAAGCCTCTGTGTTTCGTAATACTTAACTTTATACGTGAACAGCAATAGGACGACCGGCATTCCACTCCTAAACGTTATATAAATCTCGCTACCTCATTACCTTGAGAAGCAAGAATTGGTTTGAAATTTTGTATTTAAAGCGCTGTGATGGCTTCTATATAAAAATACAGTTTGATTGAATAACATAATGCCCGAGAATATCAATATGTGTGGTTCAAAATAAAGGGCTACTGCATGCATCTCCGCGCAAAAGCCGAGACGCGATAACCACAGAAAACACCAAGTAAGAACAACAGCAATAACGACCATGGTTAGGTTAGCAGCCATGGCGATAGAAACCACATCAGTTACAGCAACAAATTTTAGGGCCTCACGAAGTACGTAAGCCTAGATACTGGAATGGTAATTCGGTATTCCAAGATGCAAAGAACGCAAGTACAAACTGTGTGAACTGCGGAATGGAACGCAGATTTTAAAATTTGATTACTGCGTATTTATTTTCAGTGATATAACACGCCACAAGTCTATTCCTGAATTTGCCTGTGGTCTATAATTGTAATGTTTTACTTTCACTGCGTGAAATATGTTAACGTTTATTAATATGCTCCTGCACTTAGGGAGGAAGGTATCCGTCGTTTATACAGGGAGTACATTTTATCAACGGACTGCTTGCTATAAAGCGGATGACATTACTGCTGCATTGCTATCGACAATACTGCCCGTTCTGCAGTCGTCGGTCTGGCAAAAAATAGCCTCCGTAGTTAACCGATCTATTTGGTCCAATTCTTGTGTGTTTTCTTCGGTTTTAATTACAGTATTTCCGTTGAATGAAGTTTTAAATTACTTTTCCGATATATATATATATATATTTTTCTCCCTTACTAATACTACTACTACTACTACTACTACTACCACCACCACCACCACCACCACCACCACCCTACAACCACTGCGTCGCCACAGTCACCACCGCCATTGCCACCACCACCAGGTCCACTGCTCCTGTTGGTATTAATGTGGGTGTGGATACGTAATTTCAGTTGACTAACCAGCGTGCATTTTGGTCCCTTTGAAGGCCATTTTTTACCAACGGACATAGGGTAGGCCATATTGAGCTCGAGTGAAGCTAAAGACGGGGAGGTGGAGGTCGTATTTTCAAAACTGAACTTAGAAATTGGGAGAATTACTTGGTCATACCTTCCACTCTGTGATTCAATCAAACAAACTTCCACACAGTGCTTGTGTACCTTGACATATCCATATCCAGCAACCTGTGCATCGAATATGTCTTGCGGAGGATGAGGTTATCAGCCCTTTTCGACGCCCGTAGGAGGTGGTTTTACTACACTGCAACGGGACGTATTCTAACTTCCGTTTCCAACACTTTGAATGGGCTGGGAAAGTCAGGAGCACGGTCTAGCACTTCGGGAGCATGAGAACATCTCAGGTTCCTCAAAATATTAATTTATTTGCTGATTTTTTTTTTTTTTTCTTTTTTCCAATCTAACAAATCTTACACCCGGAAGCTGTTTACTTCCAATCTAGCTGCTGACACTCTGAAAGGTAAGGGTAAAGTTCACCTTAGAACAGGCCACGAAGGCCCAGAGGGGGAGTAGACGTATAGCTCTATTGTCTTGTTCCCTTACGGCGCGGAGGTGAAGAAGCAAGCTGGTCAGCGGGAAACGCAGCGCTCACAGTTCCAAACGTGTGCTCTACGTTTCAAAAACATTGTCTCGTAACCCGCAGGACTCTGTGGTTTCTTTGAAGCAATTAAATTTTTAACAAGGGGCAATTTTAATGAAACAAAAAATTCAGCCTTAACCCTTATCCTGCTAACGTGTAGAATATGGTGAGCTCCTAATAATGCCAGCAGACGGCAGGTGGCATTTAATTCGGCGTTAAAAGGGTTAATGCAATCAATTCCATTGCGATAGATAATCTACTTCTGCTCCCAAAAAAGCACAAGTTTTTGGAACAGGTGTAACGTTGCCTGGCCGTGCCGACCGGAACCAAGTAGTGACCGAACCGTGCTGACCACAGTTGTATGCAGCGTTAGGGAGTTCAGGTATCAAGTTATCTGATCCGCACAGTACTCTTTCTTTAACCTTGGAGCTAGATTGGGGTGGGTGGTCAACGCCACGTCCCGGCCGCTTTACCCCCGGGAATGACGCGGTACCCATTGTATAGGAGGCTGGGTGGATTCCAGGACCAGGCTGGACGGGTTGCGGAAATTCTCGCCCCCGCCAGGACTCGATCTCCGGGCCGTCCAGCCCGTAGCGAGTTGCTATACCAACTACACTATCACTCTACTACCCAAAAAGTTTAATCCCCTCTGCACTCCTACTCCTTAATCTCCAGGGCGACACCTCCAAAACCCTTCCCTATAGCGACTGGTCGGACGACGAAAGGGTTTTTACTTTTCTTTGGCTGACCAAATTATAATTCTCAAAAGTTATACTTAAATTTCTGTGGATACTTAAATTTCTGTGGATACTTAAATTTCTGTGGAATAGAAACGTCCATAACATAACCGAAAGTCACGAATTTCTTTACCGAAATACAATTATAAATTTTTCAGCACAAAAGCCAAACTGAATTTCGAAACATTGGGCCTCGCCATTAGTTTTGAGGCTGTACGTGCAGTAGGGACACCGGTAAATCTGAAGGACAGAAATCCTTTCACACAGCAGGTAGTTCGTCGGACTCTGCTGCGTTCAACTACGTGTGAGAATGGGACAATTCCTGATGCAAGCTGACATATTACATATGCATATGCTACCAACTTCTCAGTTAAAACCTCATGTCCAAACTCCGACGACCATGCAGGACGTATTGTGATCTACGAAAGCGAGATTCCGTCTTTTTTGGTGGTAGCGGTCTTGGTCATTACTAGTCCTGCCGAAATGTTCCCTTCGAAGACTGTGAGGCTTCTGTGAACCTTCTGTTTACTACAGTTACCAAGCATTCAATATGCTTGAGTGGAGCAAAGGGCAGTCGTACATCGAGTGTAGATATGGAATGAAGTAACGGGGCCTCACTGGTCCAAGACGTCGGTGACATTGACATTTCGGTGAAAAACTGATTGCCTCTGCGAATATGGTAGCTGATGACATCGTTGTGCGACGCTCTCTGCCCATCTTGGTAAACTGTCGGATTTGTGACGTGTCTCATACAAAAAGACGATAGTGCTGTTAATGAAAACTCCGACCAATGGGACAATATCCATTTTCTGGGTATTTACATAACGTAATGGTGGTTAAGATAAGTTTGTATCAAGGGAAAGTCACAACTTAGACAAAAAACACCAAAGTTTCCTTTCTACAGTTTCGCCCTTATTCCATTCCAGACAGATGACTTCGAACGGTGGCACAACCAGCCTACAACGCAGTGTACCATTACACTCAACACACATGTCTCAATTAACCACGCTGAAAGCCTGAAGACTACAGTTGTTTCTCTGGGGCTGTCTTCCTGTTTAGACACGGTGGCTACTGTCATTAGTAGCAGCCAATTCTAACTTAACACGCGATACTTTACCATTAAAATACCCAAGATTACTAAAAGTGCGTACGAGCTGTTACCAGTGTTCAGGCGCTGTCGCAAAATTGCAAACAGTGACTATTGGTTTCGTCATGTAACTCGGCTCCCACAAGACGGATTTTCATAAAATTTGATATTTGTGTATTTGTCTAAAATCTTTCGGGGAGATTCAAGTTTCGTTAAAATCTGACGAGAATAACAGTACTGTAAAGGAAGACATATGTACATTTATCGTACTATTAAATAATTCTTCTTAGAATAAAAAATATTTCAGACAAAAGTTGTAGAGAAAATCAAAACATGCATTTACATTTCATGTTCAATAATTTTTTCCCGAAAATCGTGCCGTTTATGAGATAATGTGAAAAAAATATGGTACAGCCAGACTAGTTACAGTTGACAATAATAGCACGGTGCATGCACACTGCATGCTGGATAACAGAACACAGACACACACTCAGAATAAGTTTGTTGCTTTTCAACGGCAACAAATTTTACGCGAACGCAAAAAATGTTACGTTTATACTCACACAGCCTTTCTTGTACATATTTAATACTGGTTCACGTTTTATGCCTTCCAGTTCCGTATCCCCTTCTTACGTATTTTAGCCACACATTCATGAAAAGGGAATAAAACATACTTTAACGAAGCCCTTGATAAAAATCACCGATATCAGTGCTTTACAGTAACACGAATTTGAAAGATACGAACTCTTACCGTTTATGATTAAATAATATGCGTAAACCAACTGTTGTAACATAAAGCCTCAAGAAGACAGCTAAGAGCTTAATTCCGAAGAAAAATAGATGCAATGTAGAAGATACAAGTACGTTATAATGTGTTGACTAGGGAATATTATATACACGTTTCGAAAAAAAAAGTTGTCCCTTCATCTTCAGATCAAGCATCCTTCTTGGATTACCTGATCATGGAGTCACGAGCCTTCGAAAAGTCGCTGACTATTTACTAGCCGCTATGGCGCCATATTACAAGAGACTTGAATTTTCAGCAACAGAGTTCTCGAGAACCTCAAAATACAATGCAGTTGGTAGGAGAGTCACAACCATTTAGAAGATATAAAACTACCTTACAGCAATTCACAGGACCTGGTTGTTTTCGGTGATATAGAGTATAAAGAGGTAAACTGTGCAGCCACAGTTGTCAACATGCACATAAATTCCTCAGTGTAATTTCTATCTACAGTAATACTAGTATATACTTTAATCACTTGGACAGATATCGAACTAAATGATAACATGTAATTTTCGACTACGTATACTCTGTTCTTCATTTAATCGCAATTTCTATCTCTTAATGCCTACCTTAACTCCTTCCTATTTTCCATGTTCTGAAACGGCACTAGTTACATTTATTTTTAGGAAGTTAAAAGGTAACATCTTCCCAGTCCACGCCATGGAGGCATATAAGGGGAACTGAAGTATAGCTCCACTCATTTTTAACCTCGGCACTAGATGAAAGTTCGGTTAACTTCACGACCCGGCCGCTTACCCTAAAAAAACGGTTCCCATTGAATAGTAAGCTAAGTGGACCCCAGAGCAAGTCCAGACGTTTTGGAGAACATAAAAGCCTCTTACCCTCGAAAGGATTCGAACAGCGCAAACGGCCCGTAGCCTAGTCACTATACCGATTGAGCTACGCCGGTTCCGAATTTATTTTTAATCTTTATTCAACTAGTCACATAACCTGAAGGTAAAGCCATGATGGCATATGGGGGAGTAAAGATACAGCTCCACTCTTTCTGAGCCTCGGCACTACGCGGAGATGAGAGGCCATCTTCCTGTTCCTGCCACTTAACTTCAGCGGATAAAGCCCCAGGCAACCGTTGAATAGGGGGCTGGGTGTGCACTAAACCCACAATATTGTTGCCACATTGCCATTTCACTAACAAAATTACAGGAACTTCAAACTGCCACATTACTGTTGATTCTCACGCTCCTCTCAAGAGCAGCTCAGCACTGGCTGAAGTCTCAAGGCCATTCCTCACACATCCAATTATTTCACGCTGTACACGACACAACCCTGGCCCACATCGTAGTGTCGGGTGTCAGGGAATGGCAAACAGCGAAGACAATTGTCTATAGATCTGAACAGCAAAGTGTGAAAACAAGTTTTCCAGCCTGTGGCATACTACCTGACGAACTGCCCAACCACAGGATGTATATATAGCGAAATATTTCCCCCTTAATTTTTACAATCGACTCTTCTCTGATACACTTACAGAATATCTTTCTTTTTTTGTGACGCAACAACCCAAATCGGGCATAGGCCGCCTCATTGTTCATGTTTCTAAATCACACACAATTGGACACACACACACACACACACACACACACACACACACACACACACACCGGGCAGGACTCCACTGAACGAGTGATCAGCTCGTCGCATGGGTTGCTACCTGACAACCCACAACAAACATAAGGGAAAAAATCTATGACCTCAGTGGAATTCGAACCCGCAATCACAGCAGTCGAGCGGCTGCAGATCTACGCCATAGATCAAAGCGCCACCGGGATCGGCAATTAATGTATTAGCTGTAGTAACATTTCATAGTCAAATAATCCGTCAAGAGGAAAAATGTAACTTGTCAGCATATCCCTACAATTAGTGATTTCAGGCTTCCACCGCAATGTAAACGAGATCATTGTTTCTTTTGGGAGGGGGATGTTAAGCGGCGTTTCGGGACAAACTATCGGCCCTATATTCAAGGATCCAGCAGTCCAAGAAGAATGGAACCAATAAGTTGTACCGCAATGTCAGTAGCTACCAATCTACGTTGCGCGACACCCCAGAACAATGAAAATATCACTCCCCCTACAAACTGAAACTGCGTACCAATTTTGCACTAGGGTAAAAATTTGCAAGAATATATAAATAATTACAACCAATGGTTTGGAATTCGATAATTAGCAAGTCGGGATTCACGCATTTATTTCAATGTACTGCAGTTAATACTAGATCTCATTCACCTCAGTTAGATGAAGTTTCTAGAAATGTTTCCTTTACACTCGTCGAAGAACGTCACTTCTCACAAAACACATTCACTGTACGTCGGTGTTCTAAGTAACTAGATGTGTCAGACAAACTGTCCGAATACAGAATACACATCCAAGTGGGGAAAAAACTAATTTGAATAAGACGTACCTCGTAGGGTAAAATGAGGCGATAAACGTAGAACGGTACAGCCTGGATTAAACTGGCTCAGGTTATGATCCACTCCTCTCAACACGGTAGAGATGGGTTAAATAAAAGGCTGAGAATATCTTGACTGGCTGCCTGTCTCTTACATTCTCAAAGGCGACTCTGTTCCTTCATGTTAAATAATTAAACTCATTTATAAACTTTCTTCTCTTTCTTTCTTTCTTAGTCTGACCTCTTCCATACCTACTCATTTTAGGTGTAGGGGATTATTGTTGTATCTGATCACACTAAAGGATACACACACACACACACACACACACACACACACACACACACACACACACACACACACACACAAAACGTAGGAATCCTCTGGACGAGTGATCAGCGCGATGCAGAAACTTCTACCTGACGATACGCAACACTCACGAGACAGGCACCCATGCACCAGCGGGATTCGAACCCGCAATCCCAGCAAGCAAGCGGCTGCATACCAACGCTTTAGACAGCGCGGCCATGGGACCAGCTCATTTATAAAGTACGCAGTGTAAAAAGCAGAGCCAGCAATAACCTATTGGCCACTCCTGTTATCATACACAAAAAGATTTCCGCTTTATTTTTGGTATTTTAAGTTCGCGTGCTTGCATTTTAATGCAAACGAAAGTAAAGTATTTTTTTTTTGTGCCTCGTAGAAATTTATAAAACTAACGATAAGAATTCCCTAGCTACAAAAACATGTTTTTAGCACTACTTCCTTGCTGCTCAAGTATCCAATTTCCCAAGTCCTACACTTGAACAAGTTTAGGCTGGGGAAAACTTCAATATTTTACTACAAAAACTCTTTTCCTAACACTTGTGGCTGTTAGGTACAGAGGCATACGGGAAGTACGGTGATCAGAAGTGCAAGTAAATCACAGAAAACTGTTGATGAAACCCGCTGTTTTTACAGCCGTATTTCTATAATGACTTAAGGGCTCCAGTAATATTTTTATCTCATATTGCAATCAATTTCTTTAATAACTGTAGGGTGTGAAGGTAATCTCTCACACTAAAAGGTAAAAGTAAAACTGTCCCTCTCCAAGCCACGAAGGCACACAGACCTATAGTTCCATTCATTAACTTTGACACTAGATGGCGCTAAGTGGTTAACTGTAAGTCCCTGCCGCTCCACTCCCGTCAAAGAAGGCAGATACCCATCCAGCAGGAGGTTGGTAGATTTCGACCGGTCTGGACGTTTTAGAGAAGGAAAAAATCTCTTTCGCCTGATGGGATTCGAACCCTGTAATTTCCAGCCCTTAGGCTGGTCACTGTACCGAATATGCAGGCCCCGTTTCTAAATTCTCACGATGCCTGCTGGATTCCCGGTGTCTAAATACCCTGCTTTGATAATAAAATAATTTAAACAGAATGCATTATTAGAAATTACCTATTCTGTGCATGACTTAAAATCTCCTAGTATACATAGACAAGTTTTAAAATTTCTGAAGCATGGACAATAATTACACATCGCTTCATTCTTCATTTTACCAAATACAATAAGAAACTCGTGCTCTCGCACATCCATTAAATGTCCCCATTTTTTTCCAAACGCTGGACACAACAGCAACTGAATTTACAACAAAAGAAAAGAGACACGTAAGTGGGTTTCTGGTTGCTTTCGTGGTTTAAAGATAGGCTTAAGTAAATAAACTTAATTTCACCCAATAACCTGCCACGAAAGCACAAAGCGGAAGTAGAGGTATAACTGTACTCTTTCTTTAACATCAGCGCTAGATGGGTGTGGGTGGCTAACGCTACGCCCTGGCCACTTTGTCCCTGAGAATGACCTGGTACCCATTATACGCAAGGCTGGGTGGGCTCCAAAGCCGGTCTGGACGGGTACGGAAAAACTCTTCCCTAGTGGGATTCGGTTCCCGGATCGTGCAGCCCGTAGAGAGTCGCTATACCGACTGAGATATCCCACTCCCCTTAATAAGTAAATACATTACACTATATTTATTAAGGAAATTTGTAGGCCTTCACTTAATATTTATTAGCACAAATCCAGTACAAATCAATATATTAATTTATAGTATGTACACAGCAGAGTCCGGGTGGGTAAGGATTTGTCTGAGATGTTTCCAATTAGGAATGGTTTGAAACAGGGAGATGCTCTATCGCCATTGCTTTTCAACTTTGCTTTGGATTATGCCATTAACAGGGTTCAGGTAAACCAGGATGGCTTGATATTAAATGGTACGCATCAGCTTCTGGCTTATGCCGATGATGTTAACATATTGGGAGGAAGCGTACATACTGTAAAGGAAAATGCGGAAGCTTTAGTA